>JAEEGG010004643.1_pt1 | contig 33135 bp, 28 predicted proteins | sample 9134161 | NCBI WGS metagenome assembly JAEEGG01 (sample SAMN16246543, study PRJNA631951) | gut metagenome | biome: gut microbiome; feature: rumen; material: CR-attached | host: Bos | place: Iran: Karaj | collected 2018-10 | reverse complement strand
AGCGCTATGCCGCCCTCTCCTGGTCCGGCGACACCACCGCCAGCTGGAACCGCCTCAAGGAAGACATCGTCGGCGGCCTCTCCGCCTCGCTCTCCGGCCTGCCCTACTGGACGCAGGACACCGGCGGGTTCTTCTCCGGCGGATTCCGCGGCATCGACAACCCCGAATATCAGGAGCTGCTCGCCCGCTGGAACCAGTTCGCGATCTTCAATCCGGTCTACCGCTGGCACGGCACGGGCTTCAGCAAGGAGCCCTGGCGATTCAAGGACATCGCGCCCGAAGCATATAATTCCTATCTCTCCGGCGCGAAGCTCCGCTACCGCATGATGCCCTACGTCTACAGCCTCGCCTGGATGACCACGCAGGACCACTACACCATGACCCGTCCGATCGTCATGGACTTCCCGGATACCCCCGGCGCGACCACGAACGAAGCCCAGTTCATGTTCGGCCCGTCCATGCTCGTCCAGCCGGTCACGCGTTCCCTGCGCCAGGCCTCGCGTCCGCGTCCCCCGGTCATCGACGCCTCCGCGCTCACCACGCCCGACGGCGAGCCCGGCGTGAAGATCGAATACTTCAACGACGAACGCCTGCGCCGCAAGGTCAGCGAATCCGTCGAAAAGGTCGTCGACCTCTCCTGGCCCGGACCGCCCCTCGTCGAATGGCCCGAAGGACTCCGCAACGGCGACCACTTCTCCGCCCGCCTCACCGGCTTCATCACCGCGCCCGAGGACGGCAAGTACGAGATCGGCGTCTCCGGCGACGACGGATTCCGCCTGTGGCTCGACGGCAAGCTGGTCGTCGAGGACTGGAATTCGGCGGACGCCCGCTACAAATCCACCGATATCGAGCTGAAGAAGGGCCAGAAGGTCCAGTTCCGCCTCGACTATTACCAGAACCTCTATACGCGTGAGCTCAAGCTCTGCTGGAGGACCCCGGACGAACTGAAGAAGTATTCCGCGGACCACAACGACGCGGCGGTCGACGTCAATCTCCCCGTCGGTGCGAAGTGGTACGACTTCTTCACCAACGAGCTCATCGACGGCGGCAGGACCGTCAGCCGCGCCTGCCCGATGGACCAGTTCCCGTTCTTCATCAAGGCAGGCAGCATCATCCCGTTCAACGGCGAGGACACCGAGTACGCCACGCAGAAGACCGCCGCCCCGATGGAAATCCGCGTCTACCCCGGCAAGGACGCCTCGTTCACGCTGCATGAGGACGACAACGAGACCTACGCCTACGAAAAAGGCGAATACTCCGACATCACGTTCTCATGGGACGACGCCTCCTCCACGCTGAAGGTCGGCAAGCGCAAAGGCTCCTATCCGACCGGCGAGCGCACCAAAACGTTCCGCGCGACCGTTGTGCGCGACGGCAAGATCTCCGAAGGCAAGACCGTGAACTACAGCGGCGCCGAGATCTCCGTGAAACTCTAACGTCTATGTGCGAAAACGTGCGCGAGCGAAAGCCGCGCACAACGACAGTGGAGGACTTGTCCTCCGGTCCGGGTTGTCATTGATCCAATGATACCCGGACCGCTTTATGTAACGTCGGGCTGGTTTTCCCTCAAACGGAGTTTGAACAAATAGTATATATTTTTGAATAAATCCGGCATACCATTCCCGCGCACGCAGATTATATTATTCGTCAGCATTAGTTTCGTTTTTTCACAATTTCTAACCTTAACAAATCGGAAAGGTACACTATGAAACACACCTTCGCACTCCTGGCTCTCGCAGCCGCCGTCTGCTGCTCCGCGGCATGCGCCACGGCCAACGACGCCCCGGCAGCCGCCGACAACGGCAAGCAGGCTCCCCTCAACCCCATCATCTGGGCGGACGTCCCCGACGTCTCCGTCCTCCGCGTGGGCGACACCTACTACATGACCAGCACCACCATGCACATGAACCCGGGCGTGCCCGTGATGATGTCCAAGGACCTGGTGAACTGGGAGATCGTCAGCTACTGCTACGACGACCTGCTTGACGACGACCTGCCCCAGAACGTGAAGGACCGCCTCACGCTCTCCAACGGCCAGAACGAATACGGCAACGGCACCTGGGCGAGCTGCATCCGCTACAAGGACGGCACGTTCTACGTCTCCTCCTTCTCCCAGCCCACGAACAAGACCTACATCTGGACCAGCAAGGACCCGACGAAGGGCGACTGGAAACGCATCGCCACGCTCCCGCGCTTCCACGACCACTCCCTCGTGCTTGACAAAGACGGCCGCAACTACATCATCTGGGACGGCGGCGACCGCAAGATCGTCGAGCTGACCTCCGACCTCACCGCCGTCAAGAAGGGCGGCCTCGGCGTCGACGCCAACGGACGCATCCAGAACAAGGTCCTCGTCTCCCGCGCCGACACCAACCGCGACGCAGGAAACACCGGCAGCCTCCTCGAAGGCTCCCAGATGCACCTGATCAACGGCAAGTACTACCTCATCAACATCGGCTGGCCGAACGTCCGCAGCGTCTTCTGCGCCCGCGCCGACAAGATCGAAGGCCCCTACGAATCCAAAATGATCTACTCCTGCGAAGGCATCGCCCAGGGCGGCCTCGTCGATACCCCCGACGGGAAATGGTACGCCATGCTCTTCGGCGACCGCGGCGGCGTCGGACGCATCCCGTTCCTCGTCCCCGTGACCTGGAAAGACGGCTGGCCGATGATCGGCACCGACGGCGACGGCAAGACCCTGCCCGCGCTCCCGATCAACGTGAAGCACCCCGCCATCCCGAAATGCGTCGCCTCCGACGAGTTCAACCGCAAGTCCGGCGACCGCGATCTGCCGCTCGTCTGGCAGTGGAACCACATCCCGGTCAAATCCCTCTGGAGCCTCAAGGACCGCCCCGGCTGGATCCGCTTCAAGACCGGCGACGTCGTGAACTCCCTTGAAAAGGCGAAAAACACCCTCACGCAGCGCACGTTCGGCCCGACTTCCACCGCCGAGATCAAGATCGACACCAAGAACATGAAGGACGGCGATTATGCCGGCCTCTCCTCCTTCCAGGCGCAGTGGGGCTTCGTCGGCGTCAAGATGGCCGACGGCAAGAAGACCATCGTGATGTGCACCCCGGCTGGCGGCGGCGGTCGCGGCCGCGGCGGCCGTCCCGGCGGATTCGGCGGTCCCCAACAGGGACAGCAGCCCCAGCAGCCGCAGCAGGCCATGAACGAAATCGCCTCCGTCCCGCTCGCCGGCGACATCGCCTACCTCCGCGTCGAGGTCGACGTGGCTCCGGTCAACGCCCCCGCCGAGGATGAATACAAGCTCAACGCCCGCAGGAAAGACCAGTCGTTCTTCTACTACAGCAACGACGGCAAGACCTGGACGCGCATCGGCAACGCCATCAACATGCCCTACAGCATGCCGCACTTCATGGGCTACCGTTTCGGCATCTTCAACTTCGCCACGAAGACCGCCGGCGGCTATGTCGACGTCGACTACTTCCGCATCGGCACCGACCTCTCCCCCGAGAGCAAGTGATCCGAAGCTGAACGATTCCAACTTGTGATTTTGGCCGGGCTCCGTTTTCCGCGGGGTCCGGCCTTTATCGTTTATCTTGACATCCCGAAAAAAGCTGTTTGCATTTCGGAAAAGACGAAGTATAGTAGATGAAAAACCTCTTTTTCTGATTTGTCCTATAAAAAATGAATAAACCTCAACCCAATTCATCCTATGAGCCATAGACAAGACCTTCTCAAACGAATCGAGGCCCTAGAGATATCCAGAAAATTGATTGACGACGAAATCGCCAAGGCAAAGGCATCGCTTGAGCAAATTGAAGCCAAACAGCAAGCTATCTGGAAAGAAAACCCGTATGTCAATGACCGGACGACCGAGCGTCTTGCTGAGTATTTCCGGTCTCTTGGATATTCCATCGTCAGTCTGTTGACAAAGGCACCCGACAACTCCTGCTACGCCATTTCAAAACAAATATGGAACGGACGGAAGGTCATGGTTCCCTTTCTACAGCAGATGAACCTATACCGTTCGGGTGTGGATGAGTTTGAATATCCGATTTCCGAGCTCTCCGGCACGGACAAGGCCGACCTGCTCAACCTCTGCCGGACGATGCATGACAGTGGCTGGCTCAAGTACAGCAACGACAAGGATGTTCTCCATGTTCGGGCTACCTTTCCAAAAAACTTGAAGAATTTTCCGAACGGCGGATGGACCGAGGAGGCGAACCGCTATCTCATCTGGAAGGTTCTGACCGATTATTCCGCCAATCATAATATCAGGTACAAGGTGTTCTGGGACGTCAAACTGAAGCTTCTGGAGTCGGAAAAGGACAATCTCAATGACATACAGCTGGACATTGTGGCGCAAATCAAGGACCGGGCGCAAAACAAGGACCGCTACCGCTTCTACGTTTTCGAGACGAAATCGGGTGTTCTTGGAATTGACAAATGGGTGGAAAGAGCTAAAATCTTCAACCAGAACGGCAACCGGTTCATCACCTGCTGCATGGATCCCAAGGCGAACTACAAGTATTTCATGCCGTACCGCCTTATGGCGCTGGAAAAGATTGAGAAGCTCTTCCCGGAGCTTCTTGACCGCGATTTTCCGCAGACCGAAGCATGAACCTCGCCGAGAGCAAGTGATCCGAAGCTGAACGAATCCATCTTGTGATTTCGGCCGGGCTCCGTTTTCCGCGGGGCCCGGCATTTTTGTACCATAAAACAGATTGATTCTGTTTGTTTTTCGGAAAAAAAGATGTATAGTAGAGGTCAGGAGAACAATCAACCGAAGGAAACGAACTGAACATGAGCAAAGACGAGAAAAACGCGCGTCGTTTGGCATACCGGTCGTTCTGGCTTATGGCTGTGCCGCTGGTCCTTTCGATTGCGTTCATCTGTGTCCGGGCGTCCTCGAACGGACGCTGGCTCTGTTACTCCGTGTTTTTCCTGATCTTTCTCGCGCGCCGTTTTTTCATCATCCTGCTGAGGATTATGTCCCGCCTGGAGTCGGAGCTTCGCAACAATGCCGAGAACGATCTGGCGCGTCTGTCTTATTTTTGCGCGGTCATATACAACCTCGTGATCGAGCTTATGATCCTCGGTCTCCTCAATATGTGTTTGTTTTCTCTGAAGGTTCCGCTGTTAGGATGGGATTATTTTGTGCTTCTGTTCCTGATCGTCCTGCTTCAGGTCGGAATACGGTGTTTCCAGCAGGCGACGGAGTGTCTGTATCACGTCCGCCGTCTGCATCATGCAGCCTACGACCGCGACAACTGGATCGTTTACGAAACGTCTTTTGCGGGACATGTCAAGGCGTCGACCTACTGTATCCCGTACGGCAGGGATTATCAGGAAGTCGGAATCGTGCTGATCGAAAAACGGGAAAAAGAAGAATACAAAGAGCATTATTTATCCTCGGGGCCAAGCGACTTCCTGTTCTCGCCATTATTCCTCGTCAAATCTTCATGCGAGGTTTCGTTGCCAATGATCCAGTATGACCGGGAACAGAAAAGTCCGCTCACCCTGCAATTCCCGGACGGCGGCGCCGTGCTGGTGAAACACTATTCCGCCAACCGGAGCTTCAACCGTCTGGTGTACTTTTTCAAATTCCGCAAGGTCCTGCAACGTCTGTCCGGCTACCGGAAAAGCCTCCTGCCCCGCCTGGCTTTTTACGGGTTCCGTCCCGTCCTCGTGCCCACAAAATAGCTCTCTTCACGTCGCCGTTAAGGAAAGGCTCCTTATCGTTTGACGTATGCGGTCTGCTTGCCGCGTCCGACCTTCTCAAGGAATCCCTCCGACAACAGTTTGTTGAGGGTCTGCTCGATCGTGGAAATGCTGATGTCCGGGCATTCCTGCGCGATGTCGGCTTTCGTCACTTTTCCGAGACGCTGTTCGAAGACCATGCGTACACGGTCCGCCTTGGTCATTTTTCCGTTGACGAGGTGCGTCACACGGTTTTCGAACTCCCGATAGCCCCTGATGATCGTGCCGAGCATGTACCGCAGAAACGGAACAGGATCGTTTCGGCCTGCATTCCACCCGTCGGAACTCTCCCTCAAAACCTCGTAGTATGTCTGCTTGGATTGTTCGATCAGCCGTTCCAGACTGATGTATTTCCCCACGATATACCCCTGCCGGTACAGCAGAAGCAAAGTCAGAAGCCTGCTCATGCGCCCGTTGCCGTCGTTGAAGGGATGGATGCAGAGGAAATCGAAGACGAAAAGCATGGAAAGCAGAAGCGGATCGTAAACCTCCTGTTGAACCGCCTCGTTATAGGCATCGCAGAGGCGTTTCACGGTATCCGGCGTCTCGAAAGCCGGAATCGGTGTGAAGCGAACCCGTTTTTTCCCGGACTGGTCCGTTTCGGCGATCACGTTGTCGCTGTTCTTCCAGTGTCCGCCGATCCCGGACGCCTGAAACGAATACAGATCACGGTGAAGCTGAAGGATCGTGTTCGGCGTTACGGGAATGTATTCATAGTTTTCATGGATCGTAGCAAGGACGTCACGATATCCGGCGATTTCCTTTTCATTCCGGGTCGCCGGTTCCGCCTTCCGGACGACCAGTTCCTTCAGACGCTCATCCGTGGTGAAAATGCCTTCGATCCGGTTGGAAGCATCCGTACTCTGAACGACGGCGATCTCCAGCAGAGTTTTCAGGACGTCTTTCCGAGCTTTTGAAAACAGGGTTTGCCTGCCGCGAAATTCGTGGATCGTCGCGATCAGGTTGCAGATTTCCGATGTAAGCAGAGATGATGGAAAGGAAGAGTAGTCGAACTGTTTCATGGTCAGCCTCCGGGCAGGATATCCGTTCTGCCTATACTATAATCCGGTTCTGCCTATTTTTCAAGCAAAATTATGCAGAAAGAAGAAATAATTGTGCAGAAAGCGGGAGAAACATCAGAAACGATGAAGGAACGTTTCCGCGCACAGGCTGCGTGTTCGAGCGCAATCTGATCATGAATAAAATGTTTCCGGCGAAAGCAGACGGCAAGAAATGCGAAAACTCCTGCCTTTCACTGAAAAACAGAACCAGCAATGCTTATGGTAGCTTTTTGCAGTCGGCTTTCGCTGGAGTTCTTCGCACCATTTGATTTTTCCGGATTTGCATGCTATTGTATAACACAGGACCGGGATTCAGGATTCTTCCCGGACACGAAAGAACCACCCCCAAGCATGAAAGAACGATCCTCATGCCTATGTCCGATCCGAACAAACCTCAAACCGAGCTTGCCGGGGCTCCGGCAAAAGACGAAGCGCCACGCGAATCGCTCATCGACAGGATCAGGCCGTTTATCCTGATCTTCCTGCTGTTGTTTCTCCCCACTGCTCTGTTTCACGCGTTCACGGACTATATGTATGTATACCGGGTCCCGGCGGGGACAAAGGTCGTCGGGACGCCGACCAGATCGTCGCGCTCGCGTCTGGGGGAATACATTTACGGTTCGGTCCTGATCAAAAAAAGGCATTGGGACTGGCTTATCCCGTACCTGGGCTACCGGCACTGCATCATCCCCGAGGGGGCGGAGGAAATCGGCATAAATGCGTTTTGCAATAGCGGTATCCGAGACGACCTCCGCAGCGTCCGGATCCCCGGCAGCGTGAAGAAGATCGGCGACGGCGCGTTCGGGAGATGCGGCAAACTGACGGATATCAATATTCCCGGATCCGTGGAACAGATAGGCAACGGCTTAGCCAACGGCGTCGGCGTGTTCAGGGAATGTCGCAGTCTGCGCAGGATCGTGATCCCGGGGAGCGTGAAGTGGATCGGCGGCCTCACGTTCGAAAACTGCACCGGACTGAGCGAGGTCGTGATCCTGGACGGGGTGAAAGTAATCGGAAACAGCGCTTTCAGCGGCTGTACCGCGTTGCGGGCCGTGGACATTCCCGACTCCGTGGAGTGGATTGGTGATGGAGTCTTCAAGAATTGCGCCTTGCTTGAAGAAATCCGGCTCCCGGCGGGGATGGCGAAGCATCTGCCCGGGGAGGAAGAACAACGCCTGCTGTCCGCGGGTTCGACCGTTCCGTCGCCGAACGTCGGCGGGGATCTGTTTGCCGGCTGTACCAGCTTGAAAAAGGTCACGATCCCGGACGGAATCGAAACGATCGGCGAGGAGGCATTTCTGAATTGCGCCAACTTGTCCGAGCTCAACCTCCCGGACAGCTTGACACGCATAGGAAGTCGCGCGTTTCAAGGCTGCCGCAGTCTGCCGCTCACGTTCGGCAAACGCCTTCAAACCATCCACGGCAATGCGTTCAGCGGGACCCGATGCGCCCTCATCGTGCCGGACGATCATCCTTTCTTCCGCTTCGAGGACGGAATCCTTTACTCGAAGGACGGTTCCAAACTCATTTCCTGCGTATCGCCGCCGGATGGCCCGTACGTGGTCGCCCCGGATGTGAAGATTATCGTGCCACATGCCTTTGAGGGTTGCGACAGCATCACGGAGATCCGTCTGCCGGATGGTCTCGATGTGATCGATACGGAGGCGTTTTTTGAATGCTTCAACCTGAAGCACGTGGAATTGCCGGACTCTCTGCAGATAATCAAATATGGCGCCTTTTACGGCTGCAAGGGGCTGACAGGCACACTCACGATTCCGTCGAACGTCACGCTCATCAACGGAAGTGCATTTAAGGGCTGCTCCGGCTTGACAGGGCTCACGATCCCCCCGAGCGTCACGTCCATCGGCGACAGCGCGTTTGAGAACTGCTCCGGCTTGACGGGCACGCTCGCGATTCCCCCGAGCGTCACAGCCATCGGCAAAATGGCGTTTGAGAACTGCTCCGGCCTGACTGAGCTCACGATCCCCCCAAGCGTGGAAGTGATTCCTTTCGGCGCGTTCAGGAGATGCTCCAGCCTGACAGGGCTCACGATCCCCCCGAGCGTCACGCTCATCAACGGAAGTGCCTTTTACGGCTGCAAGGGGCTGACGGGCACGCTCGCGATTCCCCCGAGCGTCACAGGCATCGGCAACAATGCGTTTGCGAACTGCTCCGGCTTGACCGAGCTCACGATCCCCCCGGGCGTGAAAGTGATCCCTTCCGGCGCGTTCAACGGATGCTCCAGACTGAAACATGTCACGCTCCCGGACAGTCTGGAAACCATCGAAGACGGCGCCTTTTCCGGTTGCAAATCGCTGGATCAGGAAACAGTGGAACGCCTGAACGCCGTGAACCCCAATGCGTGCAGACAAAACAATATGTCCGCATTGAATGACCGACTCGCCCCGTCGGATCTATTGATGCCGCGGCATTAACACATCATTCAGAAGGTTTCGCTCCGAAAAAACGCGTGCGCGTTTGATTGTTGCGGATTCAGGATGTATATTAATCCGAACGCCAATCGAACAAACTTTTTTTCAGGAGGAAAATCATGCAGGAAGCACTCAGAAAACGCATCGAAGCCGCCGGACAGGCGCATCTGCTCGCGCACTACGACGCCGCCGACGCCGCGGCACAGTCCAAACTCGAAGCCCAGTTCAGCGTGATCGACTGGGAAGCCCTCCCCGGCCTCATCGCCGGATACGTCCTGAAACGCCCGGAAACCGCCATCCCCGCCGACCTCGCACCCGCCCCGTTCTTCCCGTTCCCGGCGAAGACCGCCGAACAGGAGAAGCTGTACGCAGAGGCGACCGCGAAGGGCGTGGAAGTCCTCCGCGCGGGCAAGGTGGCGGCGCTCACAGTCGCGGGCGGACAGGGCACGCGCCTCGGATTCGACGGTCCGAAGGGCACCTACCCGATCACGCCCGTCCTGCACAAGACGCTCTTCCAGTATTTCGCCGAATCCATCGGCCGCCTCTCCGAAAAATACGGCGCGCCGCTGACGTGGTACATCATGTGCAGCGAGCTGAACGCCGCCCCGACGAAGGAATTCTTCGAAAAGAACAAATTCTTCGGACTCGCCGACGGCCAGGTCCGTTTCTTCGTGCAGGGCACCATGCCCGCCATCGGGCTTGACGGCAAGCTCATCATCGGCGCGAAGGATTCCCTCGCGCTCTCCCCGAACGGACATGGCGGCACGCTGCTCGCGCTCCGCGCCTCTGGCTGCCTCGACCGCATGGCCGCCGACGGCGTGGAATACCTCTCGTATTTCCAGGTGGACAATCCGCTGGTGCCGATCGCCGATCCGCTGTTCATCGGCCTGCACATCCTCGAAGGCTCGCAGATCAGCAGCCGCATGCTCCCGAAGACCTGCCCGACCGAGAAACTCGGCAATTTCTGCCTCTCCGGCGGACGCCTGCACGTGATCGAATACAGCGACATGCCGCTGGAGCTCGCCGAACGCCTCAATCCGGACGGGACGCTGGCGTTCCTCTCCGGCAGCCCGGCCATCCACATCATCAGCCGCACGTTCATCGAATCGCTCACGCAGGACGGCACGCTGAAGCTCCCGTGGCACCGCGCGGACAAGAAGGTCCCGTACCTCGCCGCCGACGGCACGGTCGTGAAGCCGGATGCCACGAACGCGGTCAAGCTCGAATCGTTCATCTTCGACGCGCTCCCGATGGCGGAACGCGCCATCGTGGTGGAAGGCTCCCGCAAGGAGATGTTCGGCCCGACCAAGAACGCCACCGGCGTCGACTCCGCCGAATCCTGCCGCGCCATGCTCGTGGAACGCGACACGCGCCGCCTCGGCCTCGCCGGGATCCGGGTCCCGCGCAACGCCGACGGCACGCCCGCCGCGCTCGTCGAGATCTCGCCCCGCTGCGTCGTCGATGATGCCGACGCTGTGGAATACTTCCGCGCGAATCCCGTCGCGGAGCCCATTCAACCCGGCCAGGCCAGAGCGTTCGGAAAATGATCAAGATCGTACCACTCAGCGAAGACGACATCCTGTTCGACGAGGAAGCCGCGGGCGAAGCGCTCGAAAAGGCGGCGCACCGCCTGAAACCGGTGCGTTTCACCGGAGTCTGTCCCATCGGCCGCCAGATCCTTTTCGTGTTCAACGAATGCCCGGCTGACGAGGACGACTCGGCCGCGAAATTCGTGTTCTCCAAGCTCCCGTCGCGCAATTTCAACGAGGTCACGGCGGTCCTTCTCAGCCGGTTCACCGGCGGATTCGACACCCTCGGCACGTTCTTCATCGGCGACGACCTCTGGGGGCTCTTCAAGCGCCTCCCGGACAATGCCTGACGACGGAACAGGAGCATCCGCGCCCCGGCAGTCCGCCCGGAAACGCTCCTGGCGGAAACGTCTCGGCGCGGCCGGAGAACGCGACGCCGCGCGGCTGCTCGCACAGCTGGGATACACCGTCCTGTTGCGCGACTGCCGCACGCCGTACGGCGAACTCGACCTGGTCTGTCTCGACGGCGCGGCGTTCGTGTTCGTCGAGGTGAAGACGCGTTACTGCCATCTGCGCCAGTTCGGCAGACGGCCCGAACCATGGCGCGAACTCTCCGACGCCCAGAAACGCCGCAATTTCCGCGCCGCGATCTCGTTCCTGCACGACCTCGGCGACGCCGCCGCGAACCGCCGTTACCGGTTCGACCTGATCGAAGTCCTGCGCGGTCCGTTCGGCCCGCTCGCCATCCGGCATCACGTCAACTTCATGGGTCGCCCGACCTTCTCGAAACAGGGCATCCCCGGCCGCGTCTTCCGCCGCAGGACGAACGCCGCCACGCAGTCCATGTTCTTCCCCGTCGAATAATCATCCACGCTCATTTTTCGCGTTTCCGACCCGCTTTCGTTCGCTTTTTTGGAAAAGGCGTAAAAGAATCCGCGTCTTCCGGTTGAAAAAAGCAAAAAGAGTGTTAAAGTATATAGATACATACGCGACGCACGTACACTGCGCCAGCATTTCACTTTTTGGAGCTTTTTCGTTTTATGGCATCGGATCGTCTCGCTTTCATCATCGGCGCATCCCGGGGGATCGGGTATGCGACCGCATTGCGTCTGGCCCAGGACGGCTTCGACGTCGCGGCTACCTGCCGCGGCGACACGGCGCGTCTCGACTGCCTGCGCGCACAGGTCGAGGCGCTCGGACGATCCTTCCTGCCGGTCTCGCTCGATGTGACCGACCGCGCGGAAAGCATTCGCGTGATCACGGAGCTTTTCGCCGACAAACCGCCGTTCGCGGTCGTCTACAACGCCGGAATCTCCAAAGACGATCTTTTCGCCTGGATGACCTCGGCGGAATGGGACGACGTGATCCGGACCGGGCTTGACGGCTTCTACAACTGCGTCCAGCCGCTGATCCAGCCCATGATCTCCGCAAAGAAAGGCCGCATCATCGTGATCAGCAGCGCGTCCGGCCAGGTCGGACGCCCCGGCCAGGTCAATTACTCCGCCGCGAAAGCCGGCCTCATCGGCGCGGTGAAGGCGCTCGCCGGAGAACTCGGCCGCAGGAACATCCTCGTGAACGCGGTCGCGCCCGGCGTGATCGACACGGAAATGACGCGCGGCCTCGACATGACCAAGCTCCTGCCGCTCATCCCGCTCGGACGCAAAGGCGCGCCGGAGGAAGTCGCCTCGGTCGTATCCTTCCTCGCCGGGCCGTATTCGGACTACATCACCGGACAGGTCATCGGCGTGAACGGAGGTCTGGTATGCTGAACGTTTCCAACACCGACAGGAGGCGCGCATGAACGGACTGAAACGCGTCGTTATCACGGGCAGCGGCATCTACAGCGCGCTCGGATTCACGCCCGGCGAACTCTTCGACAACCTTGCTGCGGGCAAAAGCGCCGTCGTGCGCGCCGGAGAAGAGGAAAATTTCCTGCCGACCGCGCCTGCTCCGCGCGACCCCGAACGTTTCCGCGTCCTGCCGCGCACGCTTCGCCGTGCCATGGCTCCCTCGGCCAGTTTCACTGCGATGGCCGGGCTTGCCGCCTTGCAGGATTCCGGGCTCACGCAGGACGAACTGCTCGCCCTAAGCGCCGGATGCGCCGTCGGGTCCACGATGGGCTCCGTCAGCACCCTGCGCGAAGGCTATGCGCTGGTTCTTTCAGGTCAGAGCGACCGGCTCTCCCCGATGCACTTCTTCAAAGCCGCCTCCCACACCACTGCGTTCAATCTCGCACGTACGCTCGGGCTCAACGGCGCGATCTACTCGCCGTGTTCCGCCTGCGCCTCCGGGCTTCAGTCCATGGGGCTCGGCGCTGCGCTCATCGCGGCCGGACAGGAAACGGTGATGTTCTGCGGCGGCGCGGACGAAACGGGCTCGGAAGTCTCCGGCTCGTTCGCCCTGATGTACGCCCACGCGCCCGTCGAAGACGACCCGACGCAGAGCTCGCAGCCGTTCTCGGCGCACCGCAAGGGCCTGGTCTGCGGCGAAGGCGCGGCGGTCTTCTGTCTGGAGGAATACGAACACGCCGTGAAGCGCGGCGCGAAGATCTACGGCGAGATCGTCGGCTACTCCTCGAACAGCGGCGGAAACGGCCTCAGCCAGTCCGACGCGCCCGCCATCGCCCGCTGCATGACCGACACCTGCAAATCCGCGGGAATCAATCCGTCCGACATCGACTACATCAGCGCGCACGCCACGTCCACGCTCCAGGGCGACGCCGCCGAAGCCGCCGCCATCCGCGATGTCTTCGGCGCGAACGTCCCGGTCTCCAGCCTCAAGGGACACCTCGGGCACACGCTCGGCGCGTCCGGTCCGCTGGAAATGGCGGCGGTCTTCGAAATGGCGCGCCACGACGTCCTGATCCCGACCCGCAACCTCGTCGACGTCGACCCCGCGTGCGCCGGGATCGACCACCTGACCGCCCCGCGCGAAAAACGAATCCGCGTCTTCTTCAAAAACTCCTTTGCGTTCGGGGGCATCAACGCCTCCCTGATCTGCAAGCTCAACGTATAACCACCTTCCCCGGAGGATACCGATATGAATCTCACACGCGACGAAATCATCGAAGCCGTCAACGGCGCACTCGTCAACGAAATGGAACTCGACCCCGCCGATCTTGCCCCTGAAAAGACTTTCTTCGACGATCTCGGGCTCGACAGCCTCGACATGGTCGACCTGATGATCGGCCTTCAGCGCAAGTTCGGCATCTCGCTTCGCGACAACGAGGAGATCAAACAGGTCCGCACGCTCGGCGACGTCTACGATTTCTTCGAGAAGAACCAGGCGATGCTTACGGCGCAGGCCGAAGCCGCGAAGGCGGCCGCCGCACAGGCCGCCCAGCAGGAGTCCGGCAAATAAACTGAATCTTTTTTCCGCCCGCCGTCCACGCAAGAGGAACCACAGATGTTTTCCCTGATCGTCTACACGCACATGGTCTTATGCATACTGCTGTACTGCATACTGGCCTCGCCGTTTTTCCTGATCGCGGGGATATTCTGTCTCCTCACCGGCAGGCCGTTCAATGTCGCGGTCCTCAAGTTCATCCGCACGTTCGGACGCTGCATGATCCGCTGCTGGTACAGCGTTTACATTCCGGTCCGGCTCGACGATTTCTCCGGCGGCGCAAACCACGGCATCTTCGTCGTGAACCACCGTTCGTCCTCCGACCCGTTCCTGGTCTCGATCATCCCCGCCGCGGGTGCCGCCATGGCGGCCGCGAAGGGCTGGGCGCTCCACATGCCGTTCTTCGGCGTTTTTGCGCGCATGGGAGGCTTCATCGACGTGAACAACCTCACCTACGAGGAGATCGTGGAGCAGACCCGGCGCGCGCTGAGCAATTCCGGCACCATCTACGTCTTCCCGGAGGGCACGCGCTCCGGCTCCCGGACCATGGCCCCGTTCCACAGCGCGTTCTTCCGCGCCGCAAAGGAACTCGGCGCGCCGCTGATCCCGGTCGCCATCGCGGGCAACGAAGCCAGCCCGGACCGTTCGTTCCGCATGCGCCCGAGCCGCGTCATCATGCGCGTCCTGAAGCCGATTCCGCAGGAACGCATCGCGTCCGAGCCGCATTTCCGCATTCAGCGGGAAGTCCACCGTATCCTCGAAGAGGAGACCGCCTCGCTCGACCGCGAGATCGACGCATGGAAACAGGAACGGCGCTATCCGTTCTGTCTCACATCCGTAAAAACAACTTAATCTTAACATACTCTCATTCAGAAGGAATTCACATCATGACCGAATCCGACAATCCGACAGCCACCAGGCCGCTCCCGCCCGAACGGCACCAGGAACTCCGGGCAAAACTGCCCTTCCCCGCCGCCGGACTGCTTCCGCACGGCGAACCTTTCGCCCTGATAGACACGATCGTCGAAGAATGGGACCTGGGAGGCAAGACATCCTCCGTGGTGCATCCCGACCATCCGCTGGCGGCGGCCGACGGATCCACCGGCGCGGAAACGCTGGTCGAATATGCCGCGCAAGCCTGCGCCGCGCTCGATGCCTTCCAGCGCGGAGACAAATCCTTCGGCGGGTTCCTGGTCGAAGTCGTCAACTCCGAGTACACCGCCATCCCGCATGTCGGCGACACCGTGGATGTCGTGATCAATGTCGAATACGACCTCGGCAAATGGCGCGGCATCGCCTACGAGGCGTGCGTCAACGGGAAACCCGCCGGAAAAGGCTCGCTCAAGCTCTTCATTATCAACGAACAGTGATCCCGGCGAAAAACAGGTTCTTTCTTCTTGCGGCGGCTTCGCTCCTCGCCGTCTCTTTCTTCGCGTTTGCGGATGACACTTCCGCACAACCGGAAACGAAGGCGAATGAGGCAAAAGTCGCTGAAACAACGCCGGATACCGCGGAGCTGCTCGCAAACATCGCGAATTTCAGGACGCTCCGCACGAAATTCGTCCAGACGAAGCACCTGAAGGCGTTCAAAAAACCGATGGTCCTGAACGGCGAGCTTTGCCTGGACCGTCCGGGGAAACGCTTCGCCTGGCACGTCGAAAAACCGCTCCGATACTCCTGCATCATCGCGAACGGCAAGCTCACGCAGTGGGACGCGGATTCCGATAAGACCGTCTCCGTGCCGTTCTCCAAATACCCGATGCTCGAAATGCTTTCTGACGCCATGACGGCGTTCGCGTCCGGTGACGTAAAGGCGCTGGAAAAGGATTTCGAGGCGGCCGCCGGGCAGGACGGCACGGTCGTCCTGAAACCGCGTTCCGAACGCTTCGCCGCCTCGCTCATCACCGAAGTCGAGCTTACGCTCGACGATTCGAGAACAAAGATCGTGAAAGTCCGCGCGTCCGAGAAGAACGGCGACGTGACCGAGCTTGTCTACACCAATTCCGTCTTCGACTCCGACATCCCGGACACACTCTGGCAGGCAAAACAGAAAAAATGAAATCTCTTCTGCGGCGCGTCATCCTCTTCGGTCTGCGGCGCCCCGGTCTCGCGGCGTTTCTGTCGCTTCTCGCGCTCGCGCTCGCCGCACTCCCGATTCTCACTGCGTCGTTCAGCGCCGACATCACGCGCATGCTTCCCTCCGGCAGCAAGTCCGAACGTGCCTGCGCCGTCCTTTTGAATTCCGGACTGTTCAACCAGTCCGCCGTCCTGTTCACCGCTGACACGGAGGAACAGCTCGATGCCGCGTCGTCCGGGATCGACCGCGTCGCCGACGAGATCGCATCCCTCCCCGGCGTCACACGCGTCGACAACCGTTTTCTGCCGGACGACCTCCCCGCCACCCTCGCCTCCTTTCAGGAATGGATCCCGCAGTTCCAGCCGTTTTCCGGGCTTGATGCCGCCGGGGTCGTTTCCGCGGTCAAACGCAAAATATTGCTCGGCGGATTCGCCTCGCTCGTGCTGGCCGATCCGACCGGATTCGCCGCCGCGAAACTCGCCACGCTCGAACAATTCCGTTCCGCCTCGTCGTTCCGCCTGAAGGACGGCGAAACGGCAATCGTCTCCCCGGATGGCCTCCACCGTCTTCTTCTGCTCGAAACAAGTATTTCCGCAGCCGACACAAAAGACGGACGGCGGCTCATGGACGAGCTCGAAAGCGTCCTCGCAAAACACCCCCTGCCCGGCGTCCGCGCCGATCTTCTGCTCGCACACGCGCACTCCATCGAAAACGAACGCGTCATCAAGTCGGACGTGAAGCTCGCGTGCATCCTGTCGATCCTATTCTTCCTGCCCGCGATCCTGCTGCTCTTCCGCCGCGATCTGCGTGCACTGGCGATCCCGGTCTTTCCGGCGGTCGTCTCGCTCGCCGCCGTCGGACTCCTCGCGATCCCCGGCGAACCCGTCCTGCTCTTCGTAACGGCCACCGGCGGGCTCGTAATCGGGTTGGCCGTCGACTACGGCGTGCATGTCTACATGACCATGCGGACGCCCTGCCCCGTGCGGCGGCTGATCCGCATCGCGCCGTCCCTGATGACGGGCGCGGCAACCTCGGCGGCCGTGTTCCTGCTGCTCGCGCTGACGCCAATCCCGGGCGTGCGGCAGTTCGGCGTGTTCATCGGGATCAGTCTGCTCGCCAGTCTTCTGCTCACGCTCCTGCTGTTCCCGTCCATCCTCATTCGTACGAAAGCGCCCCTGCCGAAGCCGCGCCCGCTGAAGACGTTCTCTCCGAAGCTCGCATCCGGCATCTGCTTCGCCCTGATGGCGCTGTTCGCCGTCCTCGCCGCCCTTCGGCTCACCGTCCGCACCGATCTCCGCCAGTTCGATGCTGCACAGGAGAAGCTCAGCGAAACAGCGGATGCGGTGGAACGCCTCTTCCTCGACGGTCCGGCACAGGGTGTTCTGGCAATTCCCGGCAAGGATGCGAACACAGTGCTGATGTCCGCCAGCCTGATCTGCGACGGTTTTCTCAATTTGGATCCCGGACTTGAGGGCAGGATGTTCTCCCCGTCTTTTCTGATTCCGACGAAAGCCGAACGCGAACGGAACCTCGCTTCCTGGCGCGAATCGTTCGATTATGATGCTTTTGCGGAATTGCTCCGCGCCGCCGCGGAGGACGAAGGTTTCGAACCGGATGCCTTCGATCCCTTCCTCGCCTCGCTCGAACGCGGCCTCGAATCGCCCGACCTTGATTCCTATCCCGAAGTCTTTGCGCCCGTGCTGAACCGCATCCTGCGTCCCGCGGCGGACGGCAACGGCTGGTATGCGGCGGTCTTCCTGCCCCAGTCGGCCCTCGCCAACAAGCACCGCCCCGGAGCCGGGCCTGTCCCATACTGCATTTTAGGAGCCGTCGCGATCTCCCGCGCGGACATCCCCGCCCAGATTGTGTCCGACATGAAGTCCGCCACGACCTTGCCCGTGATCCTCGCCGTGCTCTCGGTCTTCGTGATCGCGTTCCTCTTCTTCCGCACCGTCCGCGACAGCCTCTGCGCGATGATCCCGGTGGCAATGGCGCTCCTGACCGTCTGCGCTGTCTACGCGGTCCTCGGCAAGCCGCTGAACCTCGCCGCCGAAATCTCGCTGGTCCTGCTCTCCGGCCTCGCCATCGACTATGGCGTCTTCGTGATCGGCAGCGAACGCTCCGCGAATCCATATGTCTTCCGCGCGGTCTCCGCATCCGCGCTCACGACCGCCGCCGGCGGCCTCACCATCGCGTTCGCGGGGCATCCGCTCCTGCACGAAGCCGGTTTCGCGCTGATCCCCGGCGTGCTCGCCGCCTGGGGCGCCGCAGCCCTGCTCCTGCCGTCCATCCGTAGAGGTTTTATTGTAAACAAAAAAGCCTCGCTCAAAACGCTCCTCCTCTCCCTCATCCCTGCGCTTCTCCCTCTCACGTCCGCCTGCCATTCCCTGCCCTACGAATATGACCCCATCCCGCCCCTGACTGAAACGGAATGGCCGCTCTACCGCGATGCCGTGCAGCCGCCAGCCGAACCGATGAAACCGTTTGCGTTTCAAGGCAAAGTCACCTTCGAATACAAGTTCTTCAAACAGGCTACACTGTGCGCCGTCTCCTACGACGAATCCGGCGAACTGCGCGTGGCGGCGTTCTCCCCGTCCGGCGGCAAGTTATTCGAACTGGCTGGTACGGCGGACACCCTCGTGGACTACTGGTTCATGCCGATCGACGTTCTGGAAGGACACGAGGAAGAGGCCGCCGGATTCATCCTGGAGGACTTCTTCCACATCTTCGGCGGTCTGGACCCGTGGCGCGGCGTGAAAAACGGCGCGGCAGAAAATGTAAAAGACGACAGCAAAATCATCCGCCGGGAGCTTTTCGGAGACGGCAAAGAGGAGCTTGTCAGCGAGTTTTGGGGAACGAATTTGCCGGTTATGGGGAAAAGTTACTTTAAAAACGAAACTATCGACTGGCAATCCTGGTATTTCAGGTATATTGTTAATGATACGACTATTTTTCCCGAAATCATCGTATACGACAATTATAAACACGGATACCGTCTTATTCTGACGGTATCGGATCTTTTTGAGGACAGCGAACCATGACAATCTGGGATGAAATCGACACGATCTACAATCAGGCCGGCGAAAACGGCGAAGGCGCCTGCACGTTCTCCGTCCCCGGCACGTTCTCCGGCTATCGCGGACACTTTCCCGGCAATCCGATTCTGCCCGGAATCGTCCAGCTTTCCTTCATCCGCCGTCTGGCCGAACGCCGCCTCGGACGTGCGCTCCGCCTCGCAGGCGTCCGACGCATCAAGTATCTCCGCACGATCACGCCGGACATGCCGGTCACGCTCACGCTGACGCTTGAACCGGGCGAAGCCGAAAACACATGGGCCGCGAACGCATCGTTCGCGAACGAAAACGGCAAAGGCGTCTCCGCGGCGAAACTGGTCTTCGCCCCCAAAGAAAGCGCGATATGAGACATCCCGAGTTCAAGCAATATTTTGAACGCATTCCCGGCGGTCCGCCGCCGCTCGAAGTCAGCGTCACGCGCCGCCTTCAGTTCAGCGAATCCGACCCGCTGAAGATCGCATGGCACGGCAACTATGCGAAATTCTTCGAGGCCGCCTACACCGAGCTTTCGCACAGCTTCGGATTCGACAACGACCGTCTGGAGGAGGAGCACGTCTCCGCGCTCTTCTACCACGACGAATACGACTACCGCATCCCGCTCCCCTGCGACGCTGTGTTCCACACTTCGGCCGCGCTCATCTGGACCGACGCCCCGCGCATCAACATCGAGTACGCCGTGCGCCTGGAGGACGGCCGCGTCGCCGCCACCGGATGCACCACGCAGGTCTTCATCGACGCCCGCGACTTCACGCCGCTCTGGCATATCCCGGCGTTCTGGGAAGAGTTTCTGAGCCGTTGGAAGGAAGGAGTGTACCATCATGGATGACCGCACCCCCGTGATCGTCGACTGCGACCTGTACACCGCGTTCGGACCCGGCGTGGAAGCCTGCTGGAACGGACTTCTGCAGAACCGCGCCGCGTTCTCCGACTGCTCCCGGTTCCACAACGACAAATTCTCCACCGCGTTGGCGGCCATGGCCCCCGGCGCGGACGTGAACGGCACGCAGGAGATCCCCGGATTCTTCCTCGACTACCTCGCTCCGACCGCGAAGAAGATGCCGCGCGATGCCGAACTCTTCCTCGCGAGCACCGTCGGCGAGATCGAATACATCGACAATCCCGAACGCCGCTGCACCTGCGACATGCTGCTGGAACGCGCCCTGAAGGTTTGCGACAAAGACCGCGGACGCATCGTTTCCGCCGCATGCGCGTCCTCGAACTCCGCGTTCGTCTCGCTGAACCGCCACATCCGCGGCGGTCGCCTCGATTGCGCGGTCGTGATCGGCACAGACTACGTCAGCGAGTTCATCTTCTCCGGCTTCGCCACGCTCCGCGCCCTCGCCCGGACCATCGCGCGTCCGTACGACCGCAACCGCGACGGGCTTCTGCTCGGCGACGCCGCGTCCATCGTGAACATCTGCTCCGCGAAGAAGGCCGCCGAACTCGGCCTGAAGCCGCGCGCGGTCCTCGCGTCCGGCGGAATGAGTTGCGACGCGGTCCATATCACCGCCCCCATGCCGCACGGCGAAGCGCTCTCCGAAGCCATCGTCCACGCTCTGAACGAGGCCGGGCTCACCCCGGACGATATCGGCGCGGTCATCGGACACGGCACGGGGACGCGCTACAACGACGACATGGAGCTTCAGGCGATCCGCCGCGTCTTCGGCGAACGCTCCGTGCCGATGCTCTCCGTGAAGGGCGCGTGCGGTCATACGCTCGCCGGCGCGGGCCTCGTGGAAGCAGTGGTCGGCGTCCGCATGCTGGAGACCGGGCTGATTCCGCCCCAGACGTCCCTCGTTACGCCGGAACCGGATGCCGCCCGCTACGTCTCCACTGAAATCCGCAAACTCGAAAAACCGCGCGTTCTGTGCATGAACTCCGGATTCGGAGGCCTGAACGCCGTCATCATCCTGGAGGCCGTTTCATGAGCACGTATCCCTGGCATATCATCGGCGGCGTTACGGCCGACGGCCTTTCTTTCCGCACCTGGCGGCGCGGCCTCGTCTGCACGGCGGAGGACACGCAGGACGCCAAGGCGAAAGTCTCCGGAGCGCAGGACGAGTTTCCGCACGTCTACGGGCTCGACAATTTCCGGCGCGGTGACGCGAAGGTCCGCACCTACATCCTCACCGCCGTCCTCGCGCACCGCGACGCCGAGGTCGACGCCGTCCGCGAAACCGCCATCCTTGATTTCGGGAGGCAGGGCTGCCACGAACAGAACCTGAACTATTTCAACGACTACCGCGAACACGGACGCCACCTCGGGCGCGGACACCTCTTCGTCGGCACGCTCCCGACCACGCCGCCGTGCGAGGCCGCGATCTCGCTCAAGCTCACGGGGCCGTGTTTCTACATGGATTCGCTCGGACGCTGGCCCGTCCTCTGGGACGAAGTCACGAACTTCTTCGAGATGCCCGGCATCCGGCGCGTGATGATCTGCCATTACGAATCGGACAAGCTGACCGTCCTGCTGGCGGAACCCGGCGGCACGCTTGAAATCCCGGACGATTCCGGTCCCGAAACCCTCGCCCGGCGCGTTTTCCACGCGGAGTAAAGACAAGGGGGACGACCTCATGCGCTGCTGCTGCGTGATCCCCGTTTACAACCATGCCTCCACGGCCCCCGCCGTGATCGAACGCACGCGCGCCGTCATGCCCGACGTCCTCGTGATCGACGACGGATCGGAGGACATCAATCTGGCGGAGTACTACGCAGGAACCGACATCGAGGTTATCCGGCATCCGCGCAACCTGGGCAAGGGCGCGGCGCTCCTCACCGCCGTCCGCACGCTCGCTCCGCGCGGCTACGACTACATGATCACGCTCGACGCCGACGCCCAGCACGACCCGGAGGACATCCCGCGGTTCCTGCCGATCCTCGAACAGAACGACTGGACGCTCGTCGCAGGTGTGCGCGATTTCTCCGTGCCGAACGTCCCCGGACGCAGCAAATTCGGGCGCATGTTCTCCAATTTCTGGTTTCTCGTCGAGACGGGCAAAAAGATATCGGACTCGCAGAGCGGATTCCGCGCGTACCCGCTCAAATACATCTCGCGGATCAAATGCTCCTCGTTGCACTACACATTCGAGACCGAACTCCTCACGCGCTGCATGTGGGCGGGGCTCGACCTCGCCGAAGTCCCGATCTCCACGCACTACGATCCGCCCGGCGAGCGCGTCTCGCATTTCCACCCGTTCCGTGACAACCTCCGCATGACCTGGCTGCATACGCGACTGGTGTTCCGCCGCCTCATCCCGTTCGGCATCAAAAAACTGCACGAAACGCCCCGCGAATACCCTCGCCTGTGGAACCTGAAGGAACTCTGGGCGTGGCTCGTCAAGGAAAATACGTCCTCTCTCGGACTCGCCTTTTCCGCGTTCGTCGGCGCACTTCTCGCCGTGTATCCGACATACGGGTTCTGCACGATCCTGATCCTCTACGTCGCGACCCGGCTCCACCTCAACAAAGCCATGGCGGTCATGGCGCAGAATCCGTTCATGCCGCCGTTCTGCCCGGTCATCTGCATCGAACTCGGCTATTACCTGCGGCACGGCAAATTCCTGCTTCCGGAGGACCTCAATTTCCACAGCACGGTCCGCGAAATCCATCTGCGCTGGTTCGAATGGCTCCTCGGAAGCGTCATCCTCGCCCCGGTCTTCGCCCTGATCTTCGCCGTCATCGTGTATTTTGCCGCCGAACTCTGCCGTTCCATCATCCGCGGAAGGAACGCACGCACATGAGCCGAGAACCAGCACAATCAGCCGCGAATTTGAGCGACTCGCGCAAAAACAGGCTCGGATCGGCGATCCTCCGTGGCATCCTGTCCGTCTTAGGCCCCGGCGCGGCTTGCTTCCTCGTCAAGTTTATCGCGCTCTCTTATGCGCTCACGGACAAACAGGCGGAACAACGCGCCCTGCCCTACCTGAAGCACCGTTTCCCCGACGCCGACGGGCTCCGCATGAAACGCCATGTGTGGCGGCTCTTCACGGCGCAGGGCGAGGCACTCATCATGGCGTTAGCGCTGGCAAACGGACAGGCGAAAGTCCGCGAACGCAATCCCGAAGTCTTCGAACCGGTCCGGAACGCCCCCGGCGGACTCGTTTTTCTTTGTTCGCATTTCGGCGCGTGGCAGGCAGCCATGCACTGTGTGAACGCCGGAGGGCGCAAGGTGGCGTTCGTCGCAAAGCCGGATCAGAACGCCGACGTCGACAAGAGCCGGGCATTCAACGGCGGCGAAGCGGCCCCGATGCACATCATCGACACAGCGGGCGCGTTCGGCGGCCTGCTGGAGGCGTTCGAGGTGCTGGACGCGGGCGGAGCCGTCGGGCTGATGGGCGACCGCTGTCTGGAGACCGATTCCGTGCCGGTTCAGTTCTTCGGCGAGACCGCGCGATTCCCCGCGGCGGCGTTCTTTCTGGCGGCAAAGGCGCAAGCCCCGGTCGTGCCTTTCTTCCTGACGCGCGGGAAATCCTATCGCGAACTCCAGCTCGAATTCGGGACGGTCATGCGTCCGAAACGCCCCGTGCGCGATGCATCCGGCGTCAAGTTTCAGGAGGATGTCCAGTCCTACGCCGCCGACCTCGAACGCATGGCAACGGAGCATCCTTACGACTGTTTCCTGTTTGAAAACGTATGGGAGGACCGCACATGATCCATCGAATGCCGTTTGATCCCGTCGTGACGGGTTTCGCACACCTCTCCTGCGCCGGGACAACCGACGCCGAGACGCTGGCGCTGTTCCATGGGGAACGCCCGCCCGAAACGCCGCGTCCCGCCTGTAATATGATCGACTCGGCCATCAGCGATCCGGTATTTTACCTCGATTCATTCAAAAACGAAGAGGATGAACCGCGTACGCTCGTCATGATCCGCGCGGTCGTGGCACGGGCGCTGGACGCCTCCGGACTCACGCCGGACATGTTGCGCGATTCCGCGACCGGATGCGTCGTCGGCACGACCATCGCCCACCAGTTCACTGACACGGCTTACTACGCACGCCTTCGGGAGAATCCGGACACGGACGAAAACGCTCCAGTGGAACGCTTCCTGAACTCCAATCCGGCTGAGGCGATCGCCCGCGAATACAGCCTGACCGGGCCGCTTCACACGGTCTCGAACGCGTGTTCCTCCGGCGCGGACGCCGTTTCCATCGCCGCGCTCTGCCTCCTCTCCGGCCAGTGCGAACGCATGATCGTGGCCGGCTCGGACGAACTCCACCGCACCCCGGTCGCCGGATTCCACGTGCTCGGCGTGACCTCGCCCTTCCCGTGCCGTCCGTTCGATTCCGCACGCGCCGGACTGAACCTCGGCGAAGGCGCGGGCGTCGTGATTCTCGAAACGCCCGAATGCGCGCGGAAACGCGGCCGCAAGCCGGAATTCGCCTTGCGCGGGTTCGGCATGAGCTGCGACGCCTCGCATATCACCGCGCCGGACGTGACCGGCGGCGGCATGAAACGCGCATTCCGCGACGCCCTGTCACGTGCCGGGCTTTCGCTCAATGACATCGCGTTCATCAACGCTCACGGCACAGGGACCGTCCTGAACGATCAGTGCGAGGCCGCGGCGTTCGCCGGACTGGTGAAAGAAGCCGGACTTGATGCCACGCCTCCGTTCCTCTCCACGAAACGTTTCACCGGGCACACCCTCGGCGCCGCCGGCACACTCGAATTCATCTTCACAATGCTCATGCTGCGCGACGGTTTTGTCCCGGCGAGTCCGGGCTGCAAAACGCCCGATCCCGCGCTCGCATGCGCGCCTCTGACCGAGCCATTGAATCTCCCCGCCGGAACGCGTTTCGCGGCTTCTTCATCTCTGGCATTCGGCGGCACGGATACTGTCCTCATCGCGGAAAGGCCGGGCTGAATCATGGCGCTTCATCTGACCGCATCCTCGTTCACCGTCCCCGGCACGGACCTGCGCTGGGACGACGATTTCCTACGCGCCGAACGCGCCCGCCTCGGGCTCGGACGGCGTTCCGACCGCATGACGGCGGCGGTCCTCTCCGCGCTCGACCGTCTCGAAGGACGCCCCGACGATGCTCCGATTCTGTTCGGCAGCATGCTCGGCGTGCAGAGCCGCATCACGGCGCTCCAGAACGACCTGATCGACTTCCCGGAGGACCAGATCGGCCCGGTGTCGTTCTCGTGCTCCGTCCACAACGCCGTCCCCGGCGCGGCCGCCATCCGCTTCGGCATGAAGGTCCCGGTCTTCTCGCTGGCCGGATTCGACCGCCTACCCGACCGCGTTCTTTCGCTCGCCGATGCGGTGTTGTCCGCCGGAGACGCCGAACATGCGCTCGTGATCCTGACAGAGGAACGTTCCGCGTTCGCCGACCGCGCGATGCGGCTGTACGGCCTCGAAGCGATGGAATTTGCCGCGATCTTCCTGCTGGAACGCGCAAAAGAAGGCGACGAACCATTCAGTCCGCCGTCCGAGCAGCTTGATTATTTCCAGTGGATCAGGAGCCTTTCAGCAGTTTGACGGCACGGGCCGCGCACGCTCTCAGACGCGCGGCAAGATAGTATCCGTCCGCGAAAACGCACCCGAATCCATGTTTCAGCAGGATCCGCCGCACCTCGGACGCGGTTTCCTGACGCCGGACCGTGCTCACGCCGCCCAGCGCGAAATCCGTGATCTCCCGGTCGACGAACCGGAACATTGCGCCGGACTCCTTCGCACGCAGGAAAAAATCGAGGTCAGCGCAAATCTTCCACTGGATATCGAATCCGTCCAGACGTTCCAGCAGGGAACGCCGGATCGCCGATGCCGGATGAAAGATCCGCGCGCTATGAAAAGACGCTATTCCCTGCGCCGGGCTGTATTTTCGACCGTTCACGCGAATGCACCCGTGCAGGATGTCCGCATCGGGATTTGCGCGCAGTTCGCGCATGATCTCCTCCAGCACGCCCGGCAGATACCGGTCGTCCGCGTTCAGGAACATCACATATTCCCCGTTCGCCCGCGCCCACCCCTGGTTCATGGCGTCATAGATGCCTCGGTCTGGCGACTGCACGACGAGCGCGTCCGGCTGGATTCCGCGGACGACCTCGCAGGTCCCGTCCGTCGATCCGGCGTCCTTCAGGATGTATTCGACGCCGTCGGGCAGCGGCCGGCCGAGGGATTCCGCCGCGTGCGCCACGGTCCCGGCTGCATTTTTGGTAACGGTCACGATGGAGAGAAGCATGTTCGCCTTTCGAGTGAAGATTTGACCAGATAATATCGCACATGTCCGCGTAAAAATCAAGCACGATTCCGGTTTTGCGTTTGAAATCGTCCGCGCGGGAGGTTATTTTATTAGTGTGTTTTCTTCTTCAACCCTCAACACCCGAACTGAACATGAGCATCCGCGAAAGCTACGTCCACACGCTCCACGCCTGCAACATCAGCTATGTCACGCAGGCCATCGTCAACGACTTCGCGCCGCTGCTCTTCCTCTGGTTCATGCACGCCTACGATCTTGAGCTCGGTCAGCTCACGTATCTCCTCATCGGGAACTTCTGGCTCCAGATGTGCGTGGCGTTCGCCTGCGCCGAGCTCGCGGACAGGATATCCTATCGGCTCACGCTCATCGTCGGACAATTCTGTTCCGCCGCCGGACTTGTGCTCATGACGATCCTGCCCGACCTCATGCCGAATCCCCTTCTCGGTCTGACCTGCGCGGTCGCGCTGTACGCGGTCGGCGGCGGCGTGGTGGAGGCGGTCACCAGCCCGGTCGTCGAGGCGTGCCCGTTCAAACGGAAGGCCGCCGCCATGAGCCTCGTGCATTCGTTCTACTGCTGGGGACAGATGATCGTCGTGCTCGGATCGACGCTGTTTTTCCATTACATCGGACTCGACAACTGGCGTTGGCTCGCGCTCGTCTGGGCGGCGGTCCCGCTTCTCGACGGATTCTACTTCATGTTCGTGCCGATGCGTCCTCTGATCGCCGAGGGGAAACAGGGGCTCGGCATCCTCGGCCTCTTCAAACTCCCGGTCTTCTGGCTCATGGCCGTGATGATGCTCTGCGCGGGCGCGTCCGAGCACTGCATGAACCAGTGGGCGTCGTCGTTCGCGGAGTCCGCCCTGGGCGTGAAGAAGGAGGTCGGCGACCTCGCCGGGCCGTGCCTCTTCGCGCTCCTCATGGGACTTTCGCGCACACTCTATGCGGCGTTCAGCACGCGCCTCAACCTCATCAACTGCCTCATCGCGAGCTGCGCGCTCAGCATCGCCGCCTACCTCACCGCCGTATTCGCGCCCTGGCCCGCCCTCGCGCTCGCCGGATGCGCCCTCTGCGGCTGGGCGGCGGGCATCCTCTGGGCAGGCGTCTTCAGCACGGCGTCCCTCGCCATCCCCCTCGGCGGCACCGCGATGTTCGCGTTGCTCGCCCTGCCCGGCGACTTCGGCTGCGGCCTCGGCCCCGTGTACGTCGGCAGGATCGCGTCGTTCTTCGGCGACGACCTCAAAGCCGGGCTCCTCGCTGCCGCGTTCTTCCCCGCGCTCATGCTCGGTTGCCTCCTGTACTACAAATTCGGCTACCTGCCCCGCCACAAGGACCTCGCCTCAAGCGGCATCCCTGAAGGCTGACGCACAACATCCCGAAAAAGGCGGCCGCGCCCTCCCCTTGGACGCAAACAGCTCTTTCCGATTTTTCAAGCCCGATTCCGCATTTTTTCCGAAAAAAGTCCCTTCGGATCAAGAAATCCGTTTATCCATCTGATTATCAGCATATTTACTGCTTCCGACGTTTCGATTTTTCAGCGTCATTCTGACATAATGAAAATTGTGCATTAATTTCGGTTTATTTTTTGAGAAAATTTTTCCGTTTTGGGATTGCATTTATCAAGGTGTTGATTATATTATACCGGAACACCACAAGATGTTGTGGTTTTCTTTATGTTTCATCACCACCATCCACATCCCTTTGCTTAAATGAACGCCGACTCCCGTTTTGGACTGCAGAAGCTCACGTTGCTGGATTACCCCGGCAAGGTCGCCTGCACCATTTTTCTGCACGGATGCAACTTCCGCTGCCCGTTCTGCCACAATGCCTCGCTCGTCGTGGTCCCGCAGGAGGATTCGGCCATGATCACGCTCGACGAGCTGAAAGACTACTTGTCCAAGCGGGGAAAGATTCTGGACGGCGCGTGCATCACGGGCGGCGAACCGGTGATGCGTCCCGACCTCGCCGAGCTGTTGGATCTGCTGCGTTCTTATCATCTGCTCATCAAGCTCGACACGAACGGATCGTTCCCCGAACGATTGCAGGACCTCGTGGAACGCCGCCTCGTGGACGCGGTGGCGATGGACGTGAAGAACACCTACGCCAAGTACGACGAGACGACCGGGGTGACCGGCATGGCGGAACGCGTCGCGGAGAGCGCCGCCTACCTCAAGACAGCCCCGCTCGATTATTACGAGCTCCGCACAACCGTCGTCCGCCAGTTCCACACGGTCGACGACCTGGCCGCGCTCGCACGGGAACACGCCGGAGTCGAGCATTACTTTCTTCAGAAATTCAAGGATTCCGGCGATCTGCTCGGCGCAGGGCTGAGCGCGATGCCGGACGACGAGATGGAGCGCGCGCTGGAAGCCGTCCGGGAGTTCATCCCGAACGCACAGCTGCGCGGCGTCGATACGTCCGAGGCGGAATCCTGAACACTTTTTCATTTTTCAACAAATAACATTTTCAACACAGGAGCAACAAAAATCATGTATCAGGTCCAGAAACGCAACGGCAAAGTCATCGACTTCGACATCACGAAGATCTCCGACGCGATCAAGATGGCGTTCGAGGCGCAGGAAAAGAACTACCATCCTTCGGTCATCGATTTCCTCGCGCTGAAGGTCACCGCCGAATTCGAGCCGAAGATCAAGGAAGGTCTGATCGCCGTTGAAGACATTCAGGACAGCGTGGAGTCCGTGCTCGTGCAGGCGGGTTACGCCGACGTCGCGAAAGCCTACATCCTCTACCGCCGCCAGCGCGAGAAACTCCGCAACACCGCCAACACGATCATCGACTTCAAGACCACCATCGACGACTACCTGAAGATCAACGACTGGCGCGTGAAGGAAAACTCGACCGTCACCTACTCCGTCGGCGGACTCATCCTCTCCAACTCCGGCGCGCTCACCGCCAACTACTGGCTCTCCGAGATCTACGACGACGAGATCGCGAACGCGCACCGCAACGCCGACCTGCATCTGCACGACCTTTCCATGCTCACCGGCTACTGCGCCGGCTGGTCCCTCAAGCAGCTCATCCAGGAAGGCCTCGGCGGCGTCCCCGGCAAGATCACCAGCGCACCCGCGTCCCACCTCGCCACACTCTGCAACCAGATGGTGAACTTCCTCGGCATCATGCAGAACGAATGGGCGGGCGCGCAGGCGTTCTCCTCCTTCGACACCTACCTCGCGCCGTTCGTGAAGGCCGACAACCTCAACTATGAGCAGGTCAAGAAGTGCATCGAGTCCTTCATCTTCGGCGTGAACACCCCGTCCCGCTGGGGCACGCAGGCGCCCTTCTCCAACATCACGCTCGACTGGACCGTGCCGAACGACCTCGCCGAGCTGCCCGCGATCGTCGGCGGCAAGGAAATGCCGTTCAAGTACAAGGACTGCAAGGCCGAGATGGACCTCATCAACAAGGCGTTCATCGAGACCATGATCGAGGGCGACGCCAACGGACGCGGCTTCCAGTACCCGATCCCGACCTACTCCATCACGCGCGACTTCGACTGGAGCGAGACCGAGAACAACCGCCTGCTCTTCGAAATGACCTCCAAGTACGGCACGCCGTATTTCTCCAACTACGTGAACAGTGACATGGAACCGAGCGACATCCGCAGCATGTGCTGCCGCCTCCGCCTCGACCTCCGCGAGCTCCGCAAGAAATCCGGCGGCTTCTTCGGCAGCGGCGAAAGCACCGGCAGCATCGGCGTCGTGACCATCAACATGCCGCGCATCGCCTACCTCGCCACGGACGAGGAGGACTTCTACAAGCGTCTTGATCACATGATGGACATCGCGGCGCGTTCGCTGAAGATCAAGCGCGAGGTCATCACGCGCCTCCTCGACGAAGGCCTCTATCCGTACACGAAACGCTACCTCGGCAAATTCGACAACCACTTCTCCACCATCGGGCTCGTCGGCATGAACGAGGCGTGCCTCAACGCGAAGTGGGTCCGCCGCGACCTCACCGATCCCGCCGCGCAGGATTTCACCGCCGCCGTCCTCAACCACATGCGCGAACGCCTCTCCGACTACCAGGAGAAATACGGCGACCTGTACAACCTCGAAGCCACGCCCGCCGAATCCACCGCGTACCGTCTCGCCAAGCACGACCGCAAGCGCTTCCCCGAGATCATCACGGCCTCCAAGGGCGACGACGACACCCCGTACTACACGAACAGCTCCCACCTGCCCGTCGGCTACACGGACGACATCTTCTCCGCGCTCGACATCCAGGACAAGCTCCAGACGCTCTACACCTCCGGCACCGTCTTCCACGCCTTCCTCGGCGAGAAGCTCCCGGACTGGAAGAGCGCCGCGACTCTCGTCCGCAAGATCGCAGAGAACTACCGTCTCCCGTACTACACGCTCTCCCCGACCTACTCCGTCTGCAAGAACCACGGCTACATCTCCGGCGAGAAGAACACCTGCTCCAAGTGCGGCGAGAAGACCGAGGTCTACAGCCGCATCACCGGCTATTACCGCCCCGTCCAGAACTGGAACGACGGCAAGTCGCAGGAGTACAAGGACCGCAAGACCTACGACATCGGCAAATCCATGAGCCACAAGCCCGTCCACCACGACGCCCCCGCCCATGAATCGACCGAGCATCCCGTCGAGAAGCCCGCGCCCGCCGCGGCAGGCGCTTCCGACCGCGTGATCCTCTTCGCCACCGGCACCTGCCCGAACTGCAAGATGGCGAAGCGCTTCCTCGATCAGGCGGGTATCCATTACGACGTGATCCTCGCCAACGAGGACATCGCCTCCGCCGACCTGTACGGCATCCGCCAGGCGCCCACGCTCGTCGTCATCCGCGGCGGCAAGATGGAGAAGTTCGAAAATGTCTCCAATATCCGCCGCTTCATCGAAGAATCCGCCGCCGTGGCAGTCTGACGGAAAGGAGCGGTTTCCGGTATGATCGACATCATCATCGTCGGAGCGGGGCCCGCCGGCCTCACCGCCGCCGTCTATGCGCGGCGCGCGGGCCGTTCGGTCCTGATCCTGGAACGCGAATCCTTCGGCGGCCAGATCGTGTATTCGCCCAAGGTCGAGAACTTCCCCGGTTATCTTGCGCTTTCCGGCAGCGAGATCGGAGAGAAGCTCGTCGACCAGGCGATCCACCACGGCGCCGAGCTGGAACTTGATGAAGTCACCGCCATCCACGACAACGGCAAGATCAAGTCCGTCGTCACCCCGCGCACGCAGTACCTCTGCAAGTCCGTCATCGTCGCAGCCGGGTCACGCCACAGGCCGCTCGGGCTCCCCCGCGAGGACGACCTCGTCGGACACGGCATCTCCTACTGCGCGCTCTGCGACGGCGATTTCTACAAGGACAAGGACATCGCGGTCATCGGCGGCGGCAACACAGCGCTCCAGGACGCCGTGCTGCTCTCCGAAACCGCGAAGACCGTCACGATCGTCCAGAACCTGCCCAAGCTCACGGGCGAGGTCAGCCTCGCCCAGATCCTCAAGTCGCGCCCGAATGTGAAGATCATCTGCAACACGGTCGTAACCGAGCTCCTCGGCGAACCGGAACTCACCGGGATTAAGATCAAAAACACCGCCGAGGACAAGGAATCCGTCCTCACGCTCGACGGCGTGTTCGTCGCCATCGGCCAGATGCCCGACAACAAGCCTTTCCAGGACGTCTGCGACCTCGACAAGGGCGGTTTCATCGCCTCCGACGAAGCCTGCCTCACGAAGACGCCCGGCGTGTTCGTCGCGGGCGACTGCCGTACGAAGGGTGTCCGCCAGGTCGCGACCGCGGTCGGCGACGGTGCCACGGCCGCCCTCGCCGCCTGCCGCTACCTGAACTCGCTCACTTTCTGATTTCACAGCGCCGCCGGACGACCTCCGGCGCCTTTTTCTTCCCTGCATCCGCGATAATCCGGCGTGGCGTGCAGGGATTATTGTGTCATTTCGGCTGAAAAAAAGGGAAAAAACTCGGTTTTTGCTTCGGTTTTAAACCAAATAAGATAAAAAATACATCTTTCAAACAAAAAACTACATATACAATCCTGCACTTTCCACGTTATATTAGTTGAAGAATGGATTCGTGTGCACGCATGCCGCACGATTCCGCGACAAAAACGATGTTCCTTTCACCATCATAACCAACTCAACACCCCAAACAACACAAACAGGAGAACAACAAAATGAAATGCTCCGTCAGAATGATCGCGATCGCGGTTTGCGCCATCGCGGCAAGCCAGGCCTATGCCCAGTTCCCGGGCGGCGGCGCTCCGCAGCAGGGCCAGCAGCAGAGCCAGACTGAAAAATGGCAGAAGATCCTCAAAGAAACCGAACTGGAACAGAAGCCCTTCACGAAAGGTGAAGACAAGCTGAACATCTGCCAGCACCTCTACAACAAGGATCAGGCCGGGAAGCCCGCGATCCTCGTCTTCCTGCACGGCATCGGCGAACGCGGCGACAACAACCTCGCCCAGAACGAACTCGGCGTGTCCGACATCGTGAAGAACATCCGCGACCAGAAGCAGAAGGTCGTGCTCATCACCTGCCAGTGCCCGTCCTCCGAGCTCTGGGCTCCGCTGCATCGCGGCGGCGCAGGCGCGGCTCTCCAGCCCCTGCCCTCCAAGTCCACGGGCATGATCCCGGACATGATCGAAGCGAAGATCAAAGAATTTGACGCCGATCCCGATCGCGTCTACATCACCGGCCTCTCCA
>JAEEGG010004641.1_pt1 | contig 33169 bp, 30 predicted proteins | sample 9134161 | NCBI WGS metagenome assembly JAEEGG01 (sample SAMN16246543, study PRJNA631951) | gut metagenome | biome: gut microbiome; feature: rumen; material: CR-attached | host: Bos | place: Iran: Karaj | collected 2018-10 | reverse complement strand
CACCGCGTGGAGTGCCCCAGATTGAGGTCACCTTCGACATCGACGCCAACGGCATCCTCAACGTCAGCGCCCTCGACAAGGCCACCGGCAAGAGCCAGAACATCCGCATCGAGGCCAGCAGCGGCCTGAGCGAAGACGAGATCAAGCGTATGAAGGCCGAAGCCGAGGCCCACGCCGACGCCGACAAGAAGGCCAAGGAAGAGGTGGAGAAGATCAACAACGCCGACGGCATGATCTTCCAGAGCGAGAAGAACCTCAAGGACTACGGCGACAAGATTCCCGCCGACAAGAAGAACGCCATCGAGAGCGCCCTCAATGAGCTTAAGGCCGCCCACAGCGCCCGCAACGTCCAGCAGATCGACGACGCCATGGCCAAGATCAACGCCGCCTGGCAGGCCGCCAGCGAGGACATGTACAAAGCCCAGCAGCAGGCCGGCGGTGCAAACCCCGGCGCCGGCTTCGACCCCAACAACATGGGCGGTCAGCAGGGCAACCCCGGCGCAGGTCAGCAGGGCAGCAACCCCAACGACAATGTCACCGACGTCGACTACGAAGAGGTGAAGTAAAATCAATATTTAACCAATTAAATCTGAAAAACTATGGGAATCAAACCAGGTCCGAAAAGGATTGCAAAGTCTACGGGGAAACCCGATAGACGACAGAGAGACAACAAAGAAACTCCGGGCAACACACCCTCTCTAAAACCTCACCACCATAAAAAAGGTGATTGAGAGATTTCTCAAAATGCAAAAAGAGAGACTGTATGGTCTCTCTTTTTTTTTGACCATTCTACTATCCTTATGTTAGTGGATATTCTCTTTTCAGAAGGTTGTAAATATTGCAATCTTCACTGTAAATCTCTGATAACTTGCATTTTTTTGACACCAGATTAGCTATGGTTTTTTTGGCATCTTCAGGGCATCTAAATCCAAATATAATTTCTTCTATAGATACATCGTTTCCAAGTTTTATTGAATAGTGATCTTCACCACAGTTTCCTTCAAAATGAAGCAATCGGACTTCGTTTTCATATTCCCAACATGTGTCTTTCATGGCGAAAGAGTTGTCGGTGTTTAATATAGTATCAATACTAATTTCCTCAGCAGTATACTTTACTGGAATAATTCTTGTAAAAGAATGTTTTATCTCATCAAACTGAATGTATGAATCCCTCTTGAATTTATATTTGATACAAAATCCTTTGTGGCAATCTGCATAGTGTGCCCACATCACTTTATTAAACACTATTTCATCATCGTCCTTGTATGTTTTCCTATTGGCTACAAAACTTCGAATCGTAAAATGATCAAAGGTCTGACTCTGTGGTACAATATGCTTTTCCTTGTCGCAAACCATAATTAGTCTCGTTGGATCGCCTCCTATGTAATTTGCTAGGCTGTCAAATGGGTCGTTCATTTTGCTTGGACGAACACATGTAATCTCATTGTTTATCAAGTCCTGTAAAGAATATTCAGAGTGTTTCCTAAAAGAATATAAGATAATGTAATCTTTATCTCTAATTTCCTTGTTAGGCTTCACCCGGTTAGCCTCAAAATAGTAAGCTATATAAAAATCACGACTCTGTTTATCTAATCCCATATCTGCATATATTTCCGCCGCAAGTTGATATAACCTATAATAACTCCTATCGAAGGAATCAAAAAAATACGGATGAACCACGGCTGTTTTTAAACTATTAATTACTGACATTATCGTGACATCATCCAATTTGAGGTTATTATCTCTCATAGACAATGCTTTATCTATGTTGTCCTTTGCCTTTGTGATAGATAATTTCTGATGATATTCACAGGCGGCTTTCATAAAGTATAGCCGATAGTCATTCACATCCAGCTTTTGTATTTTGTTATAGAAATCCCTATTCGAATATGCATGATCAGGAATATTGACACAGGCTTCTATAAATTCTATGACATCTTTCATATTATAATTCATTAAATATAGCGTAACTAATAACTGCATTTTCACTTATACCTAGTTCATTTGCAATTTCACCATAGCTGGAGTAATGAATGTAACCATTATCATTATTTTCCTTCAACATTTTTACAAGTTTCATTTCGATTTCAGGTGTCATTTCAAGAACCCATAGTGCGGGTTCCGGATAGTCTGTTATGTTTTCGTGTTCCTCCGTCGGAGCGTATTTGGCGAGGAATTTCTTAATGTTTTTGTACTCAAAACATGGGTATGGCTCATGCATTGAGCTTACAGTCATTACATCTTTTAACGTTTCTACGGAACTTGTTTTAAGTTGTTTGACGTATTTTATCTTTTCGTCGTATACGGATGACGAGATAACGAACGCGCTATCAACGTAGTTGATGAGTGCTTTAGATGTCCCTAAATCATCTATATCAATTGGTTTCTTCTTCTTTTTCTTCAGGCAATTTGAAATTAATAATATGGTTATCCCATATCGTTCCTTGATATTGTTGAGTTCACAGATGAATGTTTTTATTTGTGATGTCTTGAATAATGGACTTGATACATGATCAATTACAATGAACTTTGGTGGATTAGATACTGCTTGCGATTTAATTATTTGTGATCTAATTGAAGATAAAACCTTGTCGCCATTTATACTGCGCAAATCAATCTCGGCTCTTGTGTAGATTTCCGGCATATAGTTGTTGGCATTCTCATATCGATGAGCAAATTGTGTTCCCGTCATTCCCATATCAAAGTAGAGTGATGGAATATAAAGACTACTCATATTCTCCCAATCGTGACCTCCACCACTAACAAAAAAAGCAATATCGTTTGCAAGGATTGAAAGAGTGTCGTTATTATCTCCTGCCAGAAAACCGATTTCACCTTCATAAAGGTATTGTCCAAAGAGTTGTCTTGGAGCTTTGCCTGGATTTTCCATGGCTGATAATAGCTCTTTGCCACTTTTGACAGTAATGGTGTCTAAAAGCTCATTACGAGAGAATCCGCTTATGGCAATCTCACTTTCCAATTGCTTACGTCGTAGCAATGCTTTCTCTTGCTGCTCGAGTTCATATCTTGCCTTTTCTCCGTCTATTTCGTCAATTGAATACTGCTCTTTGACGGAAAGCAGGAGCTTCAACAAATCGCTTTGTGATATGGTATTTATGTCGTATGTCATTGTCTTGTCGATTACTTTATTAAAGATTGGTTTGATGATAGAACAGCAAGGAATTCCTCTCGGCTGAATCCACTGTTAGCAATAAACTCTTCTATCTTCTTTTTTCGATCATCTGTATTTGAGGCGATTTGTGCTTCTAAACTCTCGACATCAATCACATTTGTTTTTCTTTCTTTTTCAATACGAATCAACATTTCTGCCAGTTCTTTGCGTGATGATTCTGAAAGATTGTATTGGCAGTCGCTAAACTTAATTATAATTCTGTCGTCAATCATTGTACTTTCATTGTTTTCCATATCCATCGGATGTGGTTCTTCGCCAAAGGGCTGTTCTGAGGATGCATAAATAAGATTCACTTCTTCGTCACCCTCGGATAAGTCAACACCTGTGTCTCGAGGTTCTCCAAGTCTCCCATTATCGTATCCTTTTTCGTCCTGCCAGTCTTCGCGACCTTCAAAGTAGTGTTGCCAGGCACGTCGGGCAGACGGCAGGCCAAAGCGGTTGTATAAACCAACATTGTCAAGGAAGAGCACCTTTTCTTTTCCTTCGGAAATGCGGAAACCACGCCCAACTTGCTGCAGGTACATAGAGAGAGATTTCGTCGGTCGTGCCAGCTGTATGAATTCGACATCGGGACAATCGAAACCTTCACTAAAGATGTTTACGTTGAAAATAATGTCAAGTTTGCCGTCTCGGAAGGCCTGCACAGTACTGTTGCGTTCTTCTTTGGGTGTCAGGCTATCGATGTAAGCCACGTTATAGCCGTGTGCGCTAAATAGGCTGGCCAGCATCTGGTTATGCAAGCGGTTGATGGTATATACGATGCCTTTCTTACCTTTGGCAAATTTCTCGTAGGTGCCAAGTATGCTTGCACGAATTCTGTCCTGATTCAACAAATCCGACATTGCCCGCTCATCGTAATCACCACTGAAATCGGTAGCAAGATGGTCAATCTGGTATTGTATATGAGAACTTGGCTTAATGGAGAAGTAATCGTATTGACAAAGGTATCCGTTCTCGATGAATTTGTACACAGGCTCACTCAAAATCAACTTGTCGTACACATCTGTGAAAGGTTGATGATTAAGTCTGTAGGGCGTTGCCGTAACACCGAGCAGTCTTGCCTTGGGCCAAGTGTTTCTCACACGCTGGTAGCTGTCAGCCGTCGAATGGTGCGCCTCGTCAATAATGATAAAGTCGAAATCCACATCTTTCACCCATTTTTCAAGTTTGGCTCTACGGCTAAATGTTTGGACAGAAGCCACGATTACTTTCTTTGTTTCGCCCATAATAACACCACCCGATACTATTCCACTCGAGTGTTTGTATTTCTCTGCGAGGGTGTCGTGTATCTGCTCAATAAGTTCAATGCGATGTACAAGTACCAGAATTTTGGGCAATGCCCATCGTTTCCTCTCTTCCCAAGATTTCGTGCTATTTTGACTCCCCTTCAGGAAGAAATAATCCTGCAAGTCTTTGATAATAGAAGCAAAGAGGTGGGTCTTGCCCGTGCCTGTCGGCATTTGCAGCATAAGGTTCATAGCCCCATTGCCCCACTCTTTGTATATCTCAGCCTTGTTTTTCCGTTGATAGTCACGAAGCATGTTGTGGTATTGCTGTCTTTCGGAAAAACGGTTCAATTCTGCGAAATCAATTTCTCTCGCTTTGGTGTTAAAGTTACTGTGTGTCTCAGGTATTGTCATATTGAACCAATAAAAAAGGCGTTGAATTATCCATTTTGTTGCTCATCATGTCTATGGGCTCTGGAATTGCCTTGTTAGGTGATAAGCATTGAATAATTCACGCCTAAGCGCGAATATTCGCATGCTTTCTTCCTAACATTTGATTTTCCAGATCTATAGACAGAGAATGAGCTGCGTTATTCTATTATGTCGTCTTTGTTTATTTCTACGTTTTATGTCATCATCATTTTATCAATTTCACATTGCAAAGATACACATTATCATCCAATCACCCCCTCGTGCAGTTGCTCGATGGGGAATATCAAGTCCCAGTTGCGACCCCAGACGATGTTGCCGCCGTCGAGGGTGAAGGTGCGGAACTTCTTGGGGTCAAGGTATTTGTTGTACTGCGGATGCGGGTGCCGACGGATGTAGTCACCGACATCCACCGTGCTGTCGGTGCCGTCGCTGAAAACCAACCGTACCTTCAACCCGCCAAGGTCAACTGCTTCCGTTATGTATAATCTGTCACTCATAGTTTTGTCTTGATATTGGTGCTTCTCACTTGCTGCTTCATCACAAAGAACCGCACCCATTTGTCGATGATATTCTTGCTGTATTTTCTAATAAATGCCTCAGCAATACGTTTATCTTTTGATGACAACGGAGGTACACCGTGCTTCTCCCGGATATTGATTCGTTCCAAGCTGCCGTTCATCATGATAAGCTCGAATATACTCTCCTCGTCTCCATGCTTTACATGCACATGTATTGGCTCATGTTCATTAGAGTAGAAATAGAATATAAATCCGAAGTATTCATATATTTTAGGCATATCGTTGTTATTGTTTCACGCTGCAAAGATACACAAAATTACTCGTCTGGCAAAATAAATGTTGCCATGCGGAGAAAAAAACAAATATTCTCCGCAAAATATGCGGAGAACGATTGCCAAGTTTATTGTCAAAAATCGGCCAAATTGAGTCCTGCTAATTAATCACTTTCTTTGCAATCTAGGACTCCACACTCCAATTTAAACCTCTATATCTGATATAGAATTTTTTTTGGTTTGGTTTTGGTTTGGTGATACCCATTTTCGAACTGTAGCACTGTAGCGCTGTAGCGCAGATTGTGACTCAAAAAAAAATCGCAATCATTCGTAGACCGCAATCCCGCCGTCGTACTTTTGCATCCGGATTGGGAAACGTCTTGGCCAGCGCCGACCTCTCCAAAACCCTATAAGCGAGTTCTTTGACATACTGAGCCCCCATTCAAATATGAGTCCCTTTAACGCCAATCAACTATCCCCCAACCACTAACACCCTCTAAACGGCTACTAAACGGCTACAAGACGGCTACAAGACAGCATAAGGTGGACACCCGCCGGACGGCGATAGGGGGGGGCATGTCGCACCGTCAATCAACACATCGCGTGTTGAGGAGTATGTCACACTATCGGCAGGCAAAAAGGGTACAATAGAGGAAAACACGGTATATTATATCCCGTGTTTCTGGCTTTGCCGGCGGTCGTAGTGCTCGGCGGTGGCGGTGAAGAAGGCGTCGCCGCTGCTGTTGAGGGCTGTCTCGACGGAGTCCTGCACCACGCCGATGATGAAGCCGATGGCGACAGCCTGCATGGCCACATCGTTGCCGATGCCGAAGAAGGAGCAGGCCATGGGAATGAGCAGCAGGCTTCCGCCGGCCACACCAGAGGCGCCGCAGGCGCCGAGGGTGGCTATCACGCCCAAGAACAAGGCCGACGCAAAACTCACATCCAGACCCACCGTGTGGGCCACAGCCAGCGAGAAGACCGTGATGGTCACCGCCGCACCGTCCATGTTGATGGTGGCGCCCAGCGGGATGCTCACGGAGTAGAACTTCTCGTCAAGCCCCAGCTTCTTGCACAGCGCCATATTGATGGGTATGTTGGCCGCCGACGAGCGCGTGAAGAAGGCCTGCAGACCACTCTCCTTGAGGCAGGTGAAGAGGAGCGGGTAGGGGTTCTTCCTCAGCATGAGGAACGAGATGAGCGGGTTGAAGACGAAGGTGTTGACAAGCATGCAGCCCACCAACAGCAGGAGCAGATGTCCATAGGTGGTGAAGACCGCGAGGCCGTTCTCGCTGACGGTGCTGAACACCAGGCCCAAGATGCCGAAGGGGGCGAACTGGATGACCCATTTGACCACACGCGACACCACGTCGCTCAGGTCGTGTACCACCTGCACCGTAGCCTTGGAGGCCATCGTTTTCAAGGCGATGCCGAGGATGATGCTCCAGAAGAGGATAGCTATGTAGTTGGCATTGGCTACCGCCGCCACAGGGTTGCCCACCATGCCGGTGAGCATCGTGGCGAACACGTCGTCCAGCGACCCGGCGTCGGCCTCCACCTGTAAGTTCGCCGCCACCTCGCCCAGCGGCAGCGTCACGGGGAACAGAAAGCTGCCAACTACCGCACACACGGCGGCGATGAAGGTGGAGAGCAGGTAGATGGCCACCAGCGATGTGAAGCGCCGCCCCAGCCCTTTGCCGGCCTTGGCGATGGACGAGATGACCAGCACCGCCACCAGCACCGGTGCTATGCCCTTCAGGGCACTCACGAAGATGCGCCCCAAGATGCCGATACCTGTCCAACCGGGCAACGCAAGGCCCAGCACAGCGCCTATCACCAGGCCGATGAGTATCCTCAGCATCAGGCTGACGGAGGTGTATCTATGCAGTATTCTCTTAGCTATGTTCATGGCGTTTTATTGTTTGTTTAGTGGGTTGTCCAATCGCATGATGCGCACAGGCTTGTCGCCGCCGAGCTGCAGGTGGCTGCAGCGGTTTATCATTCCGGTGTCGCGGAAGCCGCACTTCTCCATCACCTTGCCGGAGGCCGGGTTCTCGGGGAAGTAGTCGGCCCACAAGGTGCTGAACCTTTTCTCGCGGAAACAATAGTCCACCAGCATCTGCAGCGCTTCGGTGCAAATGCCTCGGTTCCAGTAGGGACGTGCCACCCAATATCCGGCTTCGGCGTCGCTCTCGCCGATGTCGATGTTGCTCTCGCCGTGGGCGTAATAGCCTATGCAGCCGATGGCTTCCCCCGTCTCTTTGAACTCTATAGCCCATATGTGGTCGCTGCTGAAGAGGGTACGGATAATCTCCTGGCTCTCCCCGACGCTCTTGTGCGGAGGCCATCCTGCACGGGGTCCTACCTCGGGGTCGGAGGCGTATTTGTACAGCGCTTCGGCATCGTCGTCGCGCCACGGGCGCAGCTGTATCCGTTCGGTTTGCATGTTCTTCGGCATCGTCAAAACAGTACGTGTTTCCGGCTGCAAAGGTACGAAATAAAAGGCATTCCGTAAAAAAACAATTGTCGCAATACAGGAAAAAATGTATTTTTGCAGCGTTCAACGACTTGTCGAGATATGTGTAAAATCCTGCGTAATCATCGGCCTTTCAGCGTGTTGGTAGTACTGATGCTGATGGCCACCGCTGTGTGCGGACAAGCGAATGTGCTCTTTGTCGGCAACAGCTATATCTATACCAACAACCTGCCTCAGATGACCGCCAATGTGGCGAGCAGCGCCGGCTACCGTATGACCTGGCAGAGCAATGCCCCGGGCGGCTGCACCTTCATGCAACACTGTGCCAACCAGAGCATGACGATGATACGCAACGGCGGCTGGGATTTCGTGGTGCTGCAGGAACAGAGTCAGTATCCGTCGTTCCCGCAGTGGCAGGTGGAGGCCGAGGTGTTTCCTTATGCTGCGCGCCTTGTCGACTCTGTCTATGCAGCCACCCCCTGCGCCGAGCCCATGTTCTACATGACCTGGGGGCGTAGGGACGGCGATGCCGGCAACGCCGGAGAGTTTCCCGTGCTGGGTACCTACGAGGGCATGGACAGCATGCTCTACGAACGCTATATGCAGATGGCCGTCGACAACGACGCCTCCCTTTGCCCCGTTGGGCGTGTGTGGCGCTACCTGAGGACCAACCACCCATCTATAGAGCTCTACCAGAGCGACGGCAGCCATCCGTCTGTGGCCGGCACATATGCGGCGGCATGCTCCTTTGCCGTCATGTTCTTCGGACTTGACCCGCTGACGGTCATCTATTGCCCGACATCCCTCAGTCAGCAGGATGCCGAAACAATACGGCAGGCCGTCTACACCGTAGTGTATAGCCAGCTGGCACGGTGGCGCCGTCCGGCGCCGCAGGCCTCAATTGTGCTGCAGGGGGTCAGCGGACATGAGGCAGTCCTCGCGGCCCATGTCGCCAATGCCGACGGCCTCGTATGGAATTTCGGCGACGGCGACAGCGTGGCTACTTTAGACAGCACCGTCAGCCACACCTATGCCGATACCGGCAGCTACACGGTGACACTCGTCGCCACCCGTCATTGCATGGCCGATACGGTACAGCTCGTCGTCCACATTCCAGACACATCTCCTGTGGGCATCACCGCTCCAGCCCCAAGCGTTGCTGCTGTCGTATATCCCAATCCCGCTGCCGACAGCTTCACCCTCGTCATCAATGGCTGCATGGTGAGACCGTCAGACGGCGAAGTGACCCTCACATCCTCCGACGGCCGCAGCTACGGCATGCAGCACTTCGCCGACCTGCCGTCCGGACTCTATGTCGTGCGGGTCGTCCACCACGGCCATCTGCATGTCGGCAAGGTGGTAAAACGGTAGCAGATAAAAGACTGCGGGCCCGCAATGCAATTGCGGGCCTGCAGGGGTTATTTCAGTGTTGCTATTCTTCCGGTGCAAACATCGGGTCCCAAGCGGGAAGCATGATGGGCTTCTGGTCCATCATGGCGCGGATGTTGGCGGGGATGTATTTTTCCTCGAGGACCACGCGGAACATATACTCGTTGAACCAGTCGTTGGTCATGATGAGGTTGCCCTGCCAGCCGTAGTTGGGGCCCCAGCTGTTCTCCACCATCCACTTCACGGGCTTGCCCTCCTTGTCGAGGTCGACGGCACAGAGGGTCATGGCGTGGCTCGAACCGCTGGCGAAGGTGGCCACACGCTGCTTCTTGTCCATGCCGAACGTGGTGCCCATCAGACTCTCGTAGTCGAAGTTGTTCATGTCCATCAGGCCGTTGTCACGGTTGAGGAACTTGCCCACGTCGCAGCTGAAATACATCATGGTGCTGTCCTTGATGGAGGCGATGCACATGGGGGCAATGTCCTCCATGGGCAGGTTGAGGTAGCGCCAGTTCTGGCCGTCGTATACGTGGCGGTCGTACTGTATCTCATATACTTTATAGTACTCGCGCGTGGGGTCGTTCATCACCATGTAGTACTTCGAGAAGTCGGTCTTGGCGAATTTCTCGTAGAACTCTTTAGGGGTGTAGGTGGCAGTCTCCACAATCTCGCCCTTGGCGTCCTTCTGCTGCCAGGTGAACTGTGCCGGGGGCTCGCCCATGGTGAGGGCCAGCATGCGGTAGATGGTGCCGAGCATCTCGGTCTTCTTGGCTTGCAGATGTTGCGCTGCTTTGTCACCTTTCGGGAACAGTTTGTAGAGAGCTTTGGCGTCTTCGCGGAGGATAAGGCCGTCCTCGCGGAGCTTGAGAGCTATGAGGTTGCTGATGCTCGAGGTGTTGTTGGTGTTGTAGGTCTCGGGCATCACGTCGGCAGGCACGAGGCCATACTTGTCGATGAGGTTTGCCACGCCTGTGAACTGGCCGCCGTCGCCGATGGGGTTCTTGAAGAGCCACTGCACCTCCTGGTCGTCGATGGGCTTCTTGTAGGTGTCGATCATGGCCTGCAGGAAGAGGTTGCTCTTCTCCAGCTGGTCGTAGAAGAAGAGATAGGCCTGCGAGAATTGGAAGTCGGCGGGCAGGTGGTGTTTGCGGATGGCTTGGTTGCGCAGCACGTTCATGCCGGTGAACATCCAGCAGCGGCCACTCGACTTCTGGTCGGTGACGGCCTTGCTGACGACGCGGTTCGAGAAATGCGAGTCAAACTTTGTGGCGTTCTCGTAGTTCATGGCCAGCTTGGCGGGGCTCTGGTTCACCATGATGTTGCGCAGGGCTTTGTCGCTGGCGCTGCCGCCGAAGCCTTTCTTCATCTGCTGCATCATCTCCGTGGTGATGCCGCCGTTGTACTCGGGCTGTGCCTGTTTCTTCTTCTGGGCTGTGGCGCCTCCGCATACGAGCATGGCGCCGAGGGCTAATACTAAATACTTTGTCTTCATGTTATTGTTGTTTAGTGATTTGCGATGTAGTTGAGTGCGGCGTCGAGCTGTGGCTTGAAGCTATGGGCGGGGTCGTCCTTGCGCCGCACCTCCTCGTCGGGCGTCAGGCCTTCACCCTCCCGCACGCGTCCGTCCACAAGGGCCTCGAAGGTCGAGGTGTATACATAGTGGTTGTATGCGCTGCTGTTGCCGAAAGGACCGCCGTAGCCGAGGTCTACGGCGTCGGACTGCAGCGGGCCGGTACCGCCGTAGGTACGCTCGCCGACGATATGCGCCGTGGGGAATATGCCTTTGATGACCATGGGCTCTATCTCAGCCATGCTCACCGAGTTGATGTCGGATATTACCACATAGGGTATGTTCTCGGCGGTGATGTCGCGGTGGTAGTTGCGGTTGGGGTCTATATAGTAGGGACACCAGGCAGAATACTCCAAGCGGCCGGGGCCTTCCTTGTAGCGTGTCTTTAGAATCTCGGACCGCTCGTTGATGAACGAGCCCACGAGGTAGTCGAGGTCGTCCTGGTAGCCGCCGCTGTTGGAGCGGGTGTCAAGGATGATGCCACCCAGCTGGTTGCGCGGGGTGTTGCATGCTACGGTGAGCCAGCGGTCAATGAGCACCTGAGCAGGGGTGCCCACCATGTCGCGCATCACCGGTGTGAGGGCGGCGTTGGTGGTCCAGAGATAGGGCACCTTGCGCCCGTCGGCGAGGGTGAAGAGACAGTAGTAGTAGTCTACGTTGACACCAAACTCTGGAATAAAAGCAGTGGCGTTGCTCTGCTCGCTGACGGTGTATTGGCCTGTGATGCCGGCGAGGAAGGCTTTCATGCCTGCCTGAGCTACTGCGCGGCTCTCGATGTAGTAGTCGCGGCTCTGCACTTCGAGCAGTCCGGGGCGGATGATGACGCGCGGGTCAGTCTCGCCCGGGGCGGGGTGCAGGTTCCTCACCATGAATGTCATGTGGTGGTCGCGCATTTTGCCCACCAGGCCGAGGTAAAGCTCATTCAGCTCGGCGGTACGTACATAGCCGCTATCTTTGTATTTCTGGTCGAGGGCCTCGAAGCGCGGCATGTAGCGGTCGTGGGCGGCGTCCCAGTTGACGGTGTCGACATCCCAGAAGACATAGCCTGTGTTCATGCACTTCCACAGGTACTGGAACTGCTCGGTATAGGTGCTGTAGGCCAGCTTGCTGTTCTCGCCCGGATAAGGGATATAGTCGGCCTCCTTGCGGCAGGCGGCGAAGAGCATCGTCGCCGCGACGGTGAGTATGATATATCTCTTCATGGCTTTCATAGTTTATAGTTGACGTTGAGGTTTAACGACAGCGTGTTGAGGTACCGCGGGTCGGCGAGGTGCGGCGAGCCTTTGTGGTGCGACGTCAGATCGTAGTAGTACATGGCGTCGAGCCCTACCACCCATTTGTCGCCTATCGAGTAGGAGAGTCCTGCGCCGAAGCAGGTGCCTGCGTTTGTGCGCACGTCCTCGCTGGTGAACTCGCGCGGTTCGTCGAAGTCCTCGAAATACACATAGTAGTCGGTCATCCAGAATGTCTTGCCACGATGGCGCTCATGCAGCCAGTAGCCGCCATAGACGCCGGCCAGCATGTGACCGCGCAGCCGTTCGCCCCCGAAGGAGAAGTCGGCCACCACGGGCAGCATCAGATAACTGTTGATATGCTCAGTAAATACGGGGTCAAGGTAGTTGAGGTTGCGGTCCATGCGGTGTGAGCGCTGCATGAAACTGAGGTTGGCCCGCACCGCCAGCCACGAGTTGAACGTATAACTTCCCTGCACGCCTGCCTCGATGCCACCAAGGGCCGAGTAGGCCTCGTCCATGCGTCCGCCGTTGTAGCGGCTGATGGTGGTGCTTGTCCACCCTCCGCGCACTCCCACAGTCCACTGCGCCGTTGCGCCGCCGCAGAAAAGTATGGTACCGAGTGCTAATACTAAATATTTCTTCATTATAATAAGGTGTAATTATATTATTCGCGGTGCAAAAATACAATTTTTTTCTGATATATCGGAAATTATGTGTATCTTTGCAGCCGAAAACATTTAATAACATAATGATATGAAAAAAGTATTGTTATTTGCAGCCGCCTGCATGATGCTCTTCGGCGCCTGCAAGCAGAAGACGGAGGCTCCTGTGGAGCAGAATACCGACAACATCTACCAGTTCACCGTCCTCGACGGCAACCTCGACACCGTGAACCTCGCCGACTATCAGGGCAAGGTGCTGCTGGTGGTCAACACCGCCACCCACTGCGGCTTCACACCGCAGTATGAGGAACTCCAGAAACTCTACGACCTCTACCGCGACAAGGGATTCGAGATACTCGACTTCCCCTGCAACCAGTTCGGACAGCAGGCCCCCGGCACCAACGAGGAGATCCACGCCTTCTGCACCGGCACCTACAACGTCTCCTTCCCGCAGATGGCCAAAATCGACGTCAACGGCGCCGACGAGCAGCAGAGCCCCCTCTATGCATGGCTCATAGCCAAGGCCCCATTCGCAGGCTTCGACACCACCATGCCCATCGGAGCGCGCCTCGACCAGATGTTCCGCTCGGAGGACAGCCTCTACGACCAGAGCCCCGATATCAAGTGGAATTTTACCAAGTTCCTCATCGACCGTGACGGCAATGTGGTGCGCCGCTTCGAGCCCTATGAGGGCTATGTGCCCGTAGAGGCAGCCCTCAAGGAGCTGCTCTGACGCGCCCGGCAAGCGGCACCGACGTGCCCGACAGATATTAGAAAACCCCGTCCTTTGCAGGGCGGGGTTTCTAGATCATAAAATCTAAAACAAATTACCTTTTTTCCAGTTTTAGTTTTCTGTTTTTAGTTTTAGTATTTAGCGGTAGTGATTTGCTAAAAACTGAAACTAAAAACTCACAACTACTTACTCGGCCTTCTTGGCTTTGAAGTACTTCGCTCCTTTCAGTCGCGGTGTACCTCAAAGTACTTCAAGCAGTCCGATTACTCGGCCTTCTTGGCGTACTTTTTGTACTTGTTCATGAACTTGTCGACGCGTCCGGCGGTGTCAACGAGTTTCAGCTTGCCGGTGAAGAAGGGGTGCGAGGTGTTGGAGATTTCCAGCTTAACAACGGGGTACTCCTTGCCGTCGGTGTAGACCACGGTCTCCTTGGTGTTGGCACAGCTCTTGGTGAGAATCATGTTGTCGTTGGACATGTCTTTGAACACCACGAGGCGGTAGTTTTCGGGATGGATTCCTTTTTTCATTTCTTTACTTTTTGCCGTCTAACCCGTTAATTGTTAGACGATTGTTTATAATTCGGTTACTAATTTCGTGCTGCAAAGATACGAACTTTTTTCATTCTGGCAAAATTTTTTACACTCTTCTCTTTATTTTCGTCTTCGACGGGCGGCACCGTCGACCTGCCGCCGCCCCCTTTCCCCTACGGAGCTGGTACGGCAGTTCTTCAGTACTTCAACGATACTTCTTCAGTAGTTCTTCATTGAAATACTGAAATACTACTGAAGAACTGCTGAAGAAATGCCGTAGGGGCTCCGAGGGTGGTGGGGCGGTGGGGGGATATTTTTGGGGGGGCGGACAATAATTCGGGCAAGGGTGCGTTATATGCACTATAACACTAAAAATGTGATGACAATGAAAAAGCTCTATTTGCTTCTGGCATCGGTGTCGTTGATGGCGGCATCGTGCAGCATCTATCATCCGCAAGCGGTCGATATGCCGCTCATCAACCATCAGGGCGACGTGCGTGTGGAGGCCGACGTGAGTATGTCGACCTGGCTTGTGCCCGACGCCATGAATCTGAATGTCACCGGTTCTACGGGTATCACCGACTGGTTGGCCGGTCAAGTGCATATCAACTATGGTGGTGACAACGCCTATGTGCAGGTGGCCCCGGGTGCCTACTATAACCTCGGCGAGAAGTCTGTGCTTGAGGGTTATGCCGGTTTCGGCTACGGTGGTGTGTGGCGCAATGGCGACGGAACCAGCAGCCGCAAGGAGGGCGAGAGCACTGCGACGCACAGCCATTCCTATTCGGGTCACTATATGCTGCCCTTCGTGCAGGCCAACATCGGCTGGCACGACCTCGGGGCGGTACATTTCGGCTTTGCCTTCGGTCTGAAGGCTGGTGCCTATATGCCTGATTTCGAGTACAACGAGTTCAATTCCGAAGGTCAGGTCGTCGCCAGCCGCTACGAGCATTACACCATGGGCAACCTGCTGCTTGAGCCGCAGGTGCAGGTGAGCCTCGGCGGCGAACATGTGCGCTGGGTCACGCGTCTGGGCTTTGCCTGGCTGAGCGATGTCGACGGCGGCGAGGGCACACATACGTTCATGAACGACTGGTTTACCCTCGGCACCGGTTTGCAGTTCACGTTCTGACGCCTATGAAACGCCTTGTGTTGCTTTTCCTGCTGGCGGCCGTTGCCGTCCAGGCTCAGGAGCGTGTTGAGACCTACCGCTTTGCCGAGCGTGACTCGGCGCTGCTGCTCGACGTGTGGCGTCCGGCCACACCGCGACCCGACTCGGCCTGCGTGGTGGCCCTCTTCGGTGGCGGCTTCGTCATCGGCGAGCGCAACGACGAGTACCAGCGCGCCGTGGCCAAGGTGCTGACCGAGCGCGGCTTCACGGTGGTGAGCCCCGACTACCGTTTGGGACTGAAAGACAGCGCCATGGTGGCGCAGCACTCGTCCCTCGCCAAGGTGAGGACGCTCTTCCAGTGGACTATCGACATCGCCGCCGAGGACTGCGCCGCAGCCTGTGCGTGGGTAGTAGAGCATGCCAAGGAGTTGGGCGTCAACCCCGACCGCGTGGTGCTCACCGGCTCCTCGGCCGGCGCCATCACCGTGCTGCAGATGGACTACTGCCGTGCCAACGCCCTGCCGCAGGCCGCCGTGCTACCCGCTGGATGGAAGCCTGCCGCCGTGGTACCCTATTCCGGCGCCTTGATGTGCAAGGGCAAGCCACAGTGGAAGACGCCGCCGGCGCCCACGATGCTCATGCACGGCATGAAGGACAAGATAGTGGCCTACAAGCGGTTCCCCAAGGTGCTGAGCCATGCGCTCTATGGCGCCGACGTAGTGGCCGCGCAGATGCGCAAGGAGGAATACCCCCATTGGATAGTGCGCTTCGAGGGTGTGGGCCACGAGGTGGCCAGCTGGCTACCGGGGAGCGTGGACCTCTTCTGCGCCTTCGTCGACCAGACGCTGGCCGGACGCATCAGCACGCTCGACGCCACGATGACAGACAGCAAGCTGACACCTACCAAGTGGACCGAAATGAATGTCATTGACCTTTACAAGCAATGAGTGACAAGATAGAAATAATGTCGCCGGTGGGCTCGTATGAGAGCCTGCGGGCTGCCATACAGGGCGGCGCCAATGCCGTGTACTTCGGCGTGGGCAAGCTTAACATGAGGTCGCGGAGTGCAGCCAACTTCACCGTCGACGACCTCGGGCGCATCTGCGCGATAGCCCACGAGGCCGGTGTGCGCACCTACCTTACGGTGAACACCATCATCTACAACGACGAGATAGAGGAGATGCACGCGCTGGTGGACGCCGCCAAGGCGGCGGGCGTGAGCGCCGTGATAGCCAGCGATATGGCCGTCATAACCTACGCCAACAATGTGGGCGTGGAGGTGCATATCTCGACGCAGTGCAACGTGAGCAACACCGACGCAGTGCGCTACTATGCGCAGTTTGCCGACGTGATAGTCACCGCCCGCGAGCTGCCCCTGCGGCAGGTGGCGGAGATAACCAAGTTTATCAAGGACAACGACATCCGCGGCCCCAAAGGCGAGTTGGTGCAGGTGGAGGTCTTCGCCCACGGCGCCCTCTGCATGAGCGTTAGCGGCAAGTGCTACCTCTCGCTCGATAACTACAACTACAGCGCCAACCGGGGTGCCTGCCTGCAGGTGTGCCGTCGCGGCTACATTGTGAAGGACAAGGAGAGCGACCTTGAGCTGGAGATAGACAACGAATACATCATGTCGCCCAAGGACCTCTGCACCATAGGCTTCCTCGACAAGGTGGTGAAGGCCGGCGTGCGGGTGCTGAAGATAGAAGGGCGGGGCAGGAGCGCCGACTATGTGCGGACGGTGACGGAGTGTTACCGCGAGGCCGTGGAGGCTATCGCCGACGGCACCTACAGCAAAGAGAAGATAGATGGCTGGATGCAGCGGCTGGCTACGGTGTTCAACCGCGGCTTCTGGGATGGCTACTATCTGGGTCGCCGCCTGGGCGAATGGAGCGAACGCTACGGCAGCCAGGCCACGGAGAACAAGGTGTACCTGGGGCCAGTGAAGAACTGGTTCGGCCGCATCGGCGTGGCCGAGGTGCAGCTGCAGACCGCCGAGACGCTGCGCGTGGGCGACGAGGTGATGGTCACCGGCGAGACCACCGGCGTCTACCGCGCCACCGTGGAGGAGCTGCGCACCGACCGCGACCCCGTACCCGAGGTGCATCAAGGCGACTGCTTCAGCCTCAAGGCCAGCGAGACGCTGCACCGTGGCGACAAGGTGTACCGTGTGGATAAGGTTATAGACGAATTCTGATTATGGCTAAAGCAAAGACATATTATTTCTGTCAGGAGTGCGGCTACCAGAGCAGTTCGTGGCTGGGACGCTGCCCCGAGTGCGGCAAGTTCGGCACCTTCGTCGAGGAGGTGGTGAAAGCCGAGTGTGGAAAGCGGAGAGCGGAGAGTGAGAAACTGCAGTCGGTGCCGAAGAGGATTGATGAGGTGACTTACAGCGAGACCAAGCGTATTGCGACGGGTTGCGGCGAGTTTGACCGTGTGCTGGGTGGCGGCATAGTGCCCGGAAGCCTGCTGCTGCTGGGCGGCGAGCCCGGCATAGGCAAGAGCACCCTGCTGCTGCAGACGGCGTTGGCCGTCGAAGGCAAACGGCTGCTGTACGTCAGCGGGGAGGAGAGTGAGCAGCAGATAAAGATGAGAGCGGACAGGTTGGTGGAAAGTGGAAAGAGGAAAGTGGAAAGAGAAGAATTGTATGTGGTGTCGGAGACGGTAACGCAGAGGATATTTGAGCATATAGATGCGGTGAAGCCTGAATTGCTGATAGTGGACTCGATACAAACCATTACGACGGAGGATGTGGACTCGCCGGCGGGGAGCGTGAGCCAGATAAGGCAATGCACCACGGAGTTTCAGCACTATGCCAAGACGACCGGTGTGCCGGTGCTGCTGATAGGCCATATCACCAAGGACGGCACTTTGGCCGGCCCCAAGGTGATGGAACATATTGTGGATGCGGTGCTGCAGTTCGAGGGCGACCGCCACTATGGCTTCCGCCTGCTGCGGGCGATGAAGAACCGCTTCGGCTCGACGGCCGAGATAGGCATCTTCGAGATGCTCGGCAGCGGCCTGCGCGAGGTGCCCAATCCCAGCGAGCTGCTGCTGAGTCAGAGAGATGAGAACCTGAGCGGTGCCGCTGTGGCCGCCACTCTGGAGGGCGCCAGGCCTATGTTCATCGAGGTGCAGAGCCTGGTGAGTTCGGCCGTTTACGGCACGCCGCAGCGCAATGCCAACGGCTTCGACATGAGGCGTCTGAACATGTTGCTGGCGGTGCTGGAGAAGCGATGTGGATTCAAACTCGGCGCCAAAGACGTGTTCCTCAATATCGCCGGAGGCTTGCGTGTCAACGACCCGGCCATAGATATGGCTGTTGCCTGTGCCGTGCTGTCGTCGAACGTCGATATGCCGGTGTCGCCGCGCTACTGCTTTGCCGCCGAGCTTGGCTTGAACGGTGAGGTGAGGCCTGTGAGCAGGGTGGAACAGCGCATCGCCGAGGCCGATCGACTGGGCTTCGAGCGGATATTCATCTCGAAGTACAATGCCCGCGCGATAGACAAGAAGCGCTATAAGATTGAGATAATCGCTGTTGGCGTAATAGAGGAAGCCTTCCGCGCGCTGTTTGCGTGATTGTTTAGAAAAAATATTTTGTGGTTTTGAAAAAGTGTGTATATTTGCAGAAGATATAAAAGAAAAAATATTAACATAAAATACACAATATGAAAAAAGTAGTATTCTTTTTGGCAGTGGCTCTGATGAGCTTTGCCGCAAAAGCACAGGTCACCACGTTCCCGTGGACCGAAGGATTTGAGGGTAGTAGTATGCCTTCAAATATTACGCTTATTGACAATGACAATGACGGCCGTAACTGGATGCACCACATCAATACGGGATCGGGTAACTTTTCTACTCATGGTGGAAACGGTGTTGTTGTTTCTGCATCTTATGAAAGTGTGGCACTCACCCCAGACAACTGGATGATTCTGCCGGCATTTACTTTGCCTGCAAATGCCACGGGCTTTAACCTTACATGGTGGGCTGTTGGTCAGGATGCCAGCTGGGCTGCTGAACATTACAGTGTCTATGTAGCAACAAGCAATACTGTGGCGGCTTTTACTGCCACAAATGCTGTGTATGATGGTGTATCCACAGCTACATATACAAAACAGATGGTGGATCTCTCGTCCTATGCTGGTCAGACCATTTACATAGCCTTCCGTCACTGGAATATCAGCGATATGTTCTATCTGAATATCGATGATATCCGCGTCGGTGGTCCCGAACTGCCGACCTTGACACTTGCCGGTCCTTCGTCAGTGGCTATGAACAACCCTATTACTTATACTGCAACGACAGAGGCTACGTCTACCATCGCTTGGTACCTTAATGGTGTACAGCAGTCGGCCACCACTGCAACATTTACTCATACCTTTACCTCTATTGGTACATATACCGTCAAAGTTGGTGCAACCAATACTGTAGGAACAGTATATGACAGCGTTGTTGTCACTGTTGTGGATGGTACCGTAACATCCTTCCCTTGGCTTGAGGACTTCGAGTCTGTGGCTCTTGATGCCGACGGCTTCGGTGAGGCTCCCGCTGGTTGGACGGTATACGCAGACAATAATACTAACTATAGTAGCTATGCACCGTTTGGTCAGGGCTGGGTTGTTGCCGATCTTGGCGCCGGTGCTAGTGCATATTCGACTTCTTACCTAAACAGCAGCAGTGCTGTGTGCGACCGTTGGCTAGTGACTCCGCAGCTCAACATGCCTTCCACTGCTGGATATTACCTCGAGTTTGACCTCTACGGTAGAAGTGACAGTTATCCTGAATCGTTGAAGGTCATGGTCAGCACCACCAATAATGCCAAGACGAGCTTCACCACCACGATTTACAATGAGGCTGCTGTTGCTGCCGGTACCAATCATAAGGCGATTGACCTGAGTGCATACGCTGGTCAGAATATCTATATTGCTTTTGTCAACTATGGCACAAATGGATACTTTGTCGGTGTCGACAATGTTAAGGTGAGTATTCCTGCACCTTACGGCATCGCTTATCTCGATGGTATGGTTCAGGGCTTTGCTCCCATGGGAACAAGCTTTAATTTCTACACCCTTGTGGAGAACCAGGGTATCAACCCCATGACAAGCTATACGCTGACCTACACTCTCAACAACGGCACTCCTCAGACCCGTAACGTCACTGGCATCAATGTGGCACCGTATGCCAGCTATATTGATACCGTCACCATCAGCTATCCCACCACTGGCGCTCTTACTATCAATCTTGAGGTCAGTGCCCCCAACGGCCAGACCGACCCCGACCCGAGTGACAACACCGGCAGCCTGACTACGTCTATCTATGACCCCGCCACTACGACACAGCGCATGACCCTGCTTGAGCACTTCACCACCGCTGTGTGCCCGAACTGCCCTCCGGCCCATACTCGCCTTGACAATGTCATGGAGGGATTTGAGAACCAGGTGGCTTGGGTTGCTCACCATGTTGGATACTACACTGATAACTACACTCTGCCTGCAGATGAGACTGGTATCATGGGCTTCTATACCGGTACTTCGACGTTCGCCCCCGGCATGCTTCTCGACCGTGACCCCGAGAACGTGCCCGGTGAGTACAATGGAATTGTTGGCGGTGTCGATAACGAAGCAACACTGCAGAGCCAGTTCAACAACGCTATTAACAAGCCTGCTTTCGTGACCGTGGGTCTGCAGAACGTGATCTACGATGCCAGCACCCGTCAGGTGAGCTTCGATGTGAACGGCGCATTTACGTCTGCTATTACTGGTGATGTGCGCCTCACTGTCTACATCACTGAGGATAGTCTTATTGGTACCCAGAGTGGTGCCACAGGTAACTATCGTCACGACCACGTGCTGCGTGCTGTCATCACCGACTACTGGGGTGACGCTCTCACCAGCACCAACGCCAACGACACCTACAGCAAGCACTACACCTACACGCTGCCTGCAACTTGGAACTATGGCAAGTGCCGCCTGACGGCCTTCGTCAACATGTACAGCAATAGCTTCAGCAACCGTAAGGTCCTCAACGCCACCAAGAGCAGCTTCCTGAGCGAAAACCTTGGTATCGAGGATGTGAAGCCCGCTATCAGTGTGAAGATGTGGCCGAACCCCGTTGCCGAGATGGCCTTCGTGGAGGCTGAGAGCACTATACGCAGCTATGAGGTCGTCAACTCCCTCGGTCAGCGCGTGATGGGTGCAGAGCATGTCAATGCCAGCGCCCTTGAGCTGAACGTCAGCGGTCTTGCCGCCGGTGTCTACTTTGTCAGCGTGACAACCGACAACGGTGTCTCCACCGAGCGCCTGAGCGTTGTGAAGTAAATTGGTTATTGGTTATAGGTTAAAGAAAACCGAGATAGCCAATAAGTTATAAAAAATGTGACGCGGGATGCAATATAATGTTGCATCCCGCGTTATTATGTCTAAAATATTGTATTATACATGAAAAAAACACTGACAATAGTTGCCTTGATGCTGATGGCTACGGTGGGTTTCTCGCAGCAGGTGGCATCGCGTGCCAAGGCTATGCGCATGATGAGTTTCAGCCGTCCGGAATACCTTATCAAGGATATCAAGGTGTACACCGACACAATGACTGTGTACTCCTTGGCGGGCTACATCATCTATCCGTTCGGCGAGTGGAGTTCTGTGGAGCAGTATATCACCGACAACCAGCTGAGCTGGTATCGTGATATCGGCTACAAGAAGTACTATGATTCGATGGAGGTGAGTGTGAACCGTATGCGTCGCTATGACGACAGCTACATAGACCTCTACTACAGCATCTGGACCAAGAAGGTGGAGCTGCTTGGCGGCTATATCACCGACAAGGAGGTGAAGCTGGTGAACGGTCTGCATGTGGGTATGTCAAAGGACGATGTGTTCAACGTGTTCTTCAAGAAGTACCCCAAGTCGTATACCAGCGACGTGGCGGTGTTGAAAGTGATAAGTGGTGCCGGCGAGGTGGCAGAGATATACACCTTCCGCGGACAGAAGCTGAAGCACATAAAGATAGAGACGGCATATAAGTACTATTGATGAAACGTACCGCTCTGTTCTTCGGGTCCTTCAACCCGATACATGTGGGACACCTCATCATTGCCGATACCATGCAGCAGCAGGAAGGCATCGATGAGGTGTGGTTTGTGGTAAGTCCGCAGAACCCACTGAAAGAGCGTGCGACACTGCTGGCCGACCATCACAGGCTGCAGATGGTGAGGAAGGCCATAGAGGACAACTACCGCCTGCGGGCGTGTGACATAGAGATGCATCTGCCGGTGCCGAGCTACACGGTGGTGACATTGGCAGCGCTAGGCGAGAAATACCCCGACAGGGAGTTCTGCCTCATAATGGGTAGCGACAACCTGGCCAGCATACACCGTTGGCGTAACTATGAATACATACTGCAGAACTACCGTATATACGTCTATCCGAGGCCAGGAAGTGAACATTGTGCGTTGAGGGATCATCCGATGGTGACGATGGTGGATGTGCCGATGATGGACATAAGCTCCAGCTATATCAGGGCACAGATAGCGGCAAGAAAAGATGTGCGCTACCTGCTGACAGAGCCGGTGTATAAGTATCTGACGGAGATGCATTTCTATGAGTCGTAGAGACGTAGAGTTATGGGGGAAAAGTAATACAGATAATCATGAAAAAAGGTTTGAAAGTTTTGTTGTGGGTGGTCGGAATATTGCTGGCCGTAATTATCATTGTGTCTCTATTGGCAGGTCCGATAGCTAAAGGCTACATCAACGGACACGGAGAAGAACTGACCGGACGCAAGGTGCATGTTGAGCATGTGGGTCTGAATCTGCTGACGGGTACCGTGAATGTGCGTGGACTTGACGTATATGAAGACGATGGCGAGGAGGTCTTTGCCGGCTTCGACACACTTGACGTCCGTGCACACCTGTTGCAGATACCATTCAAGGTGATAAACCTGCGCCATATAACATTGGCAGGATTGCACGCCAATATAATACAGGAAGAAAAGCACTTCAACTTCGCCAGTCTGATAGAGCATTTCAGCAGTAATGACAGTACGGCTGTCAAGGACACCACCCCCAGTGGCTGGGTGATGAAGTTCTATAACATAAACATCCGTCACGCCAGCCTCAACTACGACGACATGCTCAACCACAAAGGCATACACCTGCCCGACATTAACTTGAGTGTACCGGGCTTTGTGTTGGGTGGTGATGAAGGCAGTGAGGGCGGTCTGAATATCGGCTTTGACAGAGGCGGTACGCTGAATGTCGATGCTAACTACGACACAAAGGAGAACACATATCATGTGGACGTGAACCTTGATGGTTTTGCTGTTCAGAATCTTGACAGCTATCTGGCTGACATGTTGAGATATGATAATCTGCGAGGCAGTGTTGACGCTCACATCACCGCCGACGGAAATGTAAACGACATAATGAAGAGCAGAATAGGTGGCACGATGGCTGTCAACGGCGTGGATTTGACTGGTAGCAAAGGCCCTGTGGCCGGTTTTGATGCTCTTACAGTGAAGGTGAATAACATTAATCTTGATGACAACCTCTTTGACATAGGGGAGGTGCGTCTCAGCGGCCTTAAAGCCACTTATGAGCAGTGGAAGGAGTATAGTAACATAAACCTCTTGCTGCCGAAGAAAGAGAAACAGGGTGTTACCCTGCAGAGTGGTATTGATGATGGCAGCCAAGAAACTGTACAAAAGGAGGAGGAACCTACAGGGAAGCCCATGCAGCTGCATGTGGGTAGTTTGAGAGTGGTAGATGCCGCTGTAACATATAATGACCACACGCTGCCGGATGAGTTCCACTTCCCCATAACCGGACTTAATGTCAGTGCCGACGACTTGACCACCGCTGGCGGCAATAATGCCCAGGTGCGTGCCACTCTGCCTGGAGGCGGTCATCTCATGGTGCGATGGAAAGGCAATCTCGCAAACTGGAAGAGTTGTCAGGACCTCTTCCTCTCCATCAAGGGTCTCGACATGCGCCAGCTTGGCCCGTGGGCTGTGGCATATACGGGCTATCCGATAGAAGACGGTATCTTTGGCCTTACAACACGTCTGGCTATAAACAACAGTAACCTTGACAACCAGAACAAGATAGACATATATAAAGCCAAGGTTGGCGACCGTCGCAAGGATGTTTCTGCTGAGGTGAAGATTCCGCTCAAGGCAGCCCTTTATATCCTCAAGGACAAAGATGACAAGATACTCATAGAGATGCCCGTCAAGGGTAATATAGACAATCCTGAGTTTAACTACATGAAGGTGGTGTGGAAGACCTTGGGTAACCTCTTGGTCAAGGTGGCCACGTCGCCGGCTCGTGCACTTGGCTCGGCTCTGGGTATCAACAGCGACGACCTTGAGTTCATGGAGGTGTCACCGGATCAGCATGGTCTTACTTCAGAGCAGTACCACAAGCTGTCAGACTTGTCTACAATTGCGTTGAGCGATTCACGAGTCACCATCACCCTTACGCTGCAGATGCCGGCCACCGATGGCGAGGATGGCGCCAAGCGCTCGGAATGGCTCAACGAGCAGGTGCGTCACTATGTTGCTGAACAGGGTGTCCCGGAAGGAAGTATCGTCGTTGTCACCGGAGAACCTCTTACAGACAAGAAGGCAAAGGCAGGATACACCATAACATCTGAAATGACGATAGAGGAATAACACATGTCAGAAGAAACACTCATCCCGCAGAATAATGCTGCCGACTATAATGATGACAGCATAGTACATCTTGAAGATATGGAACATATCCGGCTGCGTCCGGGTATGTATATCGGCAAATTGGGCGACGGCTCAAGTCACGATGACGGCATATATGTGCTTATCAAAGAGGTTATAGACAACTCAATTGATGAGTTTACCTCTGGCTTTGGCAAGAAGATTGAGGTGAAGATAAACTTTTCCGACCGTCGTGTGAGTATTCGTGACTATGGTCGCGGTATACCTCTCGGTAAACTTGTAGAGGCGGTCAGCAAGCTCAATACTGGCGCCAAATATGACAGCAAGGTGTTCCAGAAATCTGTCGGCCTCAATGGTGTCGGCACCAAGGCTGTGAATGCATTGAGTAGTTATTTCCGTGTGCAGGCCTTCCGTGATGGAAAGACTCGCTGGGCTGAATTCGCCGACGGCAAGCTTACAAACGATAGCGGTATCGTGGCCGACAAAAGCCCCGATACAGGTACGCTGGTAGAGTTTGTGCCGGACAGCAAGCTCTTCGGCAACTATCATTTCATCAGTGAGTATGTGGAGCGCCGTATATGGAACTACGCCTACCTGAACCGTGGCCTTACAATGTACTACAACGACAGGCGTTACTACTCGAAGAACGGCCTGCTCGACCTCTTGGAGAACAACTTGCAGACTGAGCCTCTGTACCCAATAATACATATCAAGGATGGGGACTTCGAGGCCGCTTTTACGCACGTCAACGGCCAGAACAACGACTATTACTATTCTTTCGTCAACGGCCAGCATACTACCGAGGGTGGCACCCACCAAAGCGCTTTCCGTGAGGCTTATGCACGTGTGGTAAAGGACTTTATTAAGAAAGACTATGCCCCGGAAGTGATACGCGGAGGTCTTGTATGTGCTCTTTGTGTACGCATTCAGGAACCCGTGTTCGAAGCCCAGACGAAGACTAAGCTTGGGTCTACCCACCTTGAGCCCAACAAGGTCGACGGCACCAACGACAGCCCCCTGCTTAAAACCTATGTGCTCGACATCCTGAAGCGTCACCTGGATAATTATCTGCACATCCATGCCGATACAGCCGAGGCTCTGTTGGCAAAGATAAACGCCAATGAAAAAGAGCGCAAAGATATTGCGGGTATAAAGAAGATTGCCAGAGAGGGTGCAAAAAAAGCCTCGCTTAACAACCGCAAGTTGCGTGATTGTCATGTTCATTACAACACCAATCATGCCCGCCGCCTTGAGAGTACAATTTTTATTACAGAGGGTGACTCGGCATCCGGCTCCATCACAAAGAGTCGCGATGTCGACACACAGGCCGTCTTTTCCCTTCGAGGCAAACCGAAGAATACATATAGCATAAGCAAGGTGGATGTGTATAAGAACGAGGAATTGAACCTTCTACACAATGCTCTTGACATAGATGAGTCGCTCGACAACCTCCGCTACAACAATGTTGTCATTGCCACCGATGCCGATGTGGACGGCATGCATATCCGCCTCCTCCTGCTCACTTTTTTCCTTCGCTTCTATCCCGAACTGGTGTCCTCCGGGCATGTGTACATACTTCAGACCCCCTTGTTCCGTGTGCGTAACAAGCAGAAGACAACTTATTGCTACACTGACGATGAACGCATCGAGGCCATCAAGGCTACTCCAGGTGCCGAAATCACACGATTCAAAGGTCTTGGTGAAATCTCGCCAGAGGAATTCAAGAACTTTATAGGTAAGGATATGCGTCTCGACCCGGTTCTTTTACACAAGGAGTTCGACACAGACCGTACGCTTTCCTTCTACATGGGAGAGAATACTATAGAGCGTCGTGAGTTTATCATGCAGAACTTACGCATAGAGGACGATGAGAGTATAGTGGTGGCATAAAAAAATTTGGTCAGTTTCACTTTTTTTACTAATATTGCACCCAAATACTATAACTATGGCAACTACACATAAACACAAGAAGAATCTGATAGTCAGCTACAAGAACCTTACTGACGACATTAAAGAGTTGTTCAAAGAAGCTTATCCCGATGGCTACAGTAACTATATCACAAAGTTCGTAAAGCCAAATGGCGAGGCTATTTTTGTTGTCCCCTTCGAGACGGATGACACGGCCTATATGGTTAAGTTCGACGTCAAGATAGATACTCTCGGCGAAGATCTTGACAAGGCACTCTTTGACGATGACAGCGAAGAGACCTCGGAGGAGACGGAGTTCGACAGCCTTACCGAGACGCGTGAGAAAGAGGAAGGTATTGTCAACCATCGCGAAGAGCATCTGCGCCACGGTGATTTTGAGGACGTCATTTCCGGTGATAAGAAAAAGAAGGCCTCCCTCGGCGTCGACAAGGAGGGCCTCAAGGAAGCCTTCGCCGATGATGAGGAAGCCGAGGAGCTTGACAGTTATGACCGTATCGGCGACGACGAGCCCGAAGATGAGGATTTTGAGCCCTCCGACGAAGACCTTCGTGGCATCGAGGACGAATTCCTCGACGACGAGGTGCCGCCGCTCGACGCCACAATTCCTGAAGAGGAAATGGTGAAAATAGAAAAGCCGGCCAAGAAGAGCACTAAATCGGCGGCAAAGGTGTCGTCCAAAGTCGCCAAAGCCCCCGCAAAGTCCTCCTCAAAGCCTTCCTTAAAGCCCGCCGCGAAGGTCCCCACCAAGTCGGCTTCAAAAACGACGGCCAAGAAATCATCCAAGAAATAGAAAACTAATAAAATAATCATTATCATGAAGAGTATTGTAAAAGTTTTGGGCCTCACTGCCATCATGGCGCTTGCAGGCTCTCATGTACAGGCACAGTTCCGCCAGTCTATCTTCCTCAACGGTAACCTGCCCTCCGGTGGCTGGGCTAAAGACATCGGTGCTTCCAATGTTCCTCTTGGATACACCGAAGTAGGCAAGGATGCTATCATTGGTTTCGGACTTGGCTACCGTGTCAGCTACCGCTTCGATGTCGGCATGGGTGAGGTGGCTCCGTTTGTGCAGGCCGATGCCTATTGGAACATGATCAGCAAGACTTGGCGCAAAAAATATCTTGATGCCAATGCCTCTGCACCTTCCTACATCAATGTACCTATCATGGCAGGTGTGAGTTATCTCTATGATGAGTTGTGGAACGATATTACTCCTTATGCCGAGTTCGGCATCGGTGCCGATATGATGTTCATTACCGGTGAAGGTGCTGGCAAAATCAATGGTGTGGAATACAAACGTTTCGCTTATAAACCCTCGACATCCCTTAGTTGGATGCTCGGCCTTGGCGCCTACTTCGGTCGTCATGTTAGCGCGGGTATTTATTACTATGGGATGGGAACCCACACTATCGACTATACGAGTAGCACTCTTAAGAACAATATGCTTGCTAAGACCCAGATGGACACTGACCGTGCCATTAACGCCCCACGTCAGACTCGCAGCGTGGGCTCTTTCGTTCTCCGTCTGGGGTTCCACTTCTAACCCCTGGTACATTATATAAGTAGATGAAGGGCTCGCCGCAATGCGGCGAGCCCTTCATTGTTATGGTCGTTATGATATCAGTTAATCTTGTTAAACCCAAGGTATGGCCGCAGGCACTCGGGCATCACAATGCCGTCCGCCGTCTGGTTGTTCTCAAGAAGGGCGGCTACGATGCGCGGCAGCGCCAGGGCTGAGCCGTTCAGCGTGTGGCAGAGTTGCATCTTGCCGTTCTCGTCCTTGAAGCGCAGCTTCATGCGGTTGGCTTGGAAGGTCTCGAAGTTGCTCACCGAACTTACCTCAAGCCAGCGCTTCTGTGCGGCGCTCCACACCTCGAAGTCAAAGGTCATGGCCGAGGTGAAGCTTATGTCGCCGCCACAGAGTTTCAGTATGTGGTAGGGGAGACCCAGCTTGTCGAGCAGGCCGCCCACGTGTTTCTTCATCTCTTCCAGCATCGCATAGCTGCGGTCGGGGTGCTCAATGACCACAATCTCAACCTTCGAGAACTCATGCAGACGGTTGAGGCCGCGCACGTCCTTGCCGTAGCTGCCGGCTTCGCGGCGGAAGCATTCGCTGTAGCCCACACGCTTGATGGGCAGCTCCTTGGGGTCTACTACCTCGCCGCGGAAGATGTTGGTGATGGGTACCTCGGCTGTGGGAATCATGTAGAAGCCGTCGAGGGGTATGGCGTACATCTGACCCTCTTTGTCGGGCAGCTGGCCGGTGCCCAGGCCCGAAGCCTCGTTGACCATCAGTGGCGGCTGAATCTCCAGGAAGCCTGCGTCGGCCGCCTCGTTGAGGAAAAAGTTTATCAGGGCGCGCTGCAGACGGGCACCCTTGCCCTTGTAGAAGGGGAATCCGGCGCCGGTCACCTTGTTGCCGAGCTCGAAGTCGATGATGTCGTACTTGGCGCAGAGGTCCCAGTGGGGCAGGGCGTCGGCGGGCAGGTCGGGCTTCGTGCCGAACTCGCCGACCACCACGTTGTCGGCTTCGCTCTTGCCGCACGGCACGCTGGGATGTGGTGCGTTGGGCAGCGAGATGAGCTTCTCATTCAATAGTTGCTCCGTCTCTGCTTGCTTGGCCGAGAGTTCCTCGCTCTCGGCTTTCCGCTTCCCACTCTCAGCTTTCATGGCCTCGGCCTCGTCCTTCTTGCCCTGCTTCATCAGTGCACCAATCTCCTTGGCTATGCGGTTTGCCTCTGCCTTCACGGCGTCGGCCTTCACCTGCAGGGCGCGGCGTTCGGCATCAAGGGCTATGATTTCGTCGATGCGTTCTTCGACATTCTGTACATTCTTGATCTTGAGACGGGAGATGCACTCCTCACGATGATCTTTGATATATTGCAGTTGCAGCATATTAATAATGGTTATTGTTTAGGGGTTATCGGTTATGGAGGGCTGACGCTGCTGTCTTTACAAAACGTCTATTGCTGTGGCGTCGGCTTGGCCGACAACCCATAACCTATAACCCCTAACCTATGTCTGGCGGAGAGAGAGGGATTCGAACCCCCGGACCCTCGCAGGTCAACGGTTTTCAAGACCGCCGCAATCGACCGCTCTGCCATCTCTCCTCTCGGTTTCGAAAGTGCAAAAATAGCATTTTCTGTCGACATGGCAAAATGTTTTTTCAAACCACCTATTTGCCAGTATGTTGCCGTCGCAGGTGGGGGGTGTTCACATCATGTTGTGCACGCCGTTCCGGATGTTATTTGCCAAGCTTTTTTTTGGTTGTATATTATTTGTTTAACAGTCAGTATGTTATATAGTGTTGATTTCTCAAAACCCTTGTGTGTACTGTGTTTGCTCGGAGCCCTATCGGCCCCTCTACCGTTCTTCAGTGGAAGGCCATAGAAAGGCCGAAGGGGGCCAAAGGGGCTCCGTAGGGGAAAGGATGATGTGGTGAGTCACCGGTGGAGGGCGTCAAGTCAATGTTTTTGCTTGTCTTTTAGGTCGCAGGTGCAGTTGGCGCAGCGGCCTGTTTTCGGGTCGGCGTTGGTGCAGGGGCGTTTGAATTCCTTTTCTTTGTGCAACAGCATTTTGAGACCGAGGGCGGCCATCATCAATGCGAGGATGCCCACTGCTATGGCGAGGACTATGAGTATTGTCTTCATTTTCTTTAGTTAAACGGCTATGGCTGTAGATTATTGTGCCCGGGGCGTAAAAAACAATTTTTTTCTGTTTTGTGCGTTATATGGAAAAACACGATGATGAAGAGGATTATATTTTTTGTTTTGTCTTTTGCTGTCGCTGCGGGCGCGATGGCCTGCACCAATCTCATCGTCGGCAAGAAGGCTTCTGCCGATGGCAGCGTGATGTGCTCCTACAACTGCGACGGCTTCGGCTTCGCGGGTTCGCTGTTTTACTCTCCTGCTGGCCGTCATGCGAGGGGCGAGCGGGTTGCCATACGCGGCTGGGGTCCTCAGCACGAGGGACGCTTTGTTGAGCAGGTGGAGTATACCTACAATGTCGTGGGTTTGATGAATGAGAGGCAGGTGACTATCGTCGAGACTACTTTCGACGGACGGCTTGAGTTGCAGAACCACGACGGTCTGCTTGATTACTTCAGCCTTATGCGCCTGGCGCTGCAACGCTCCGCGACGGCCCGCGAGGCTATAAGGTGCATGGCGGAGTTGGTTGAGGAGTATGGCTACAACAGCAGTGGCGAGAGTATCACCGTGTGCGATCCGGAAGAGGCCTGGATTATGGAGATTATAGGAAAGGGGGAGGGGAGGAAGGGCGCCGTATGGGTGGCTCTGCGCATCCCCGACGATTGCATCAGCGCCCACGCCAATCTCAGCCGCATCTGTCTTTTCCCGCATGAGGGCGAGTGCTGGGACAACGGTTCCATCGTGAAGCAGAGGACGAAGAGGGTCAAGGAGTACAAGAGCCTCAGCAGTCGCCATCTGCAGTATATAGACCAGCCGCAGGTGGAGTGTGTCTATGCCGCCGATGTGATAGACTTTGCCCGTGAGAAGGGTTATTTCCATGGCTCTGAAAAGGAGTTCTCCTTCCGTGATGCCTACTGCCCCATCGACTTTGAGAACGTGCGCTACGCCGACGCCCGGGTGTGGAGTTTCTTCCGCCACCACTGCCCGGATATGGACGAGTATCTCCCCTACATAGAGGGCCATTTCGACATCTGCGACGGGTTGCCCCTTTGGGTCAAACCCGAAGCGCCGCTGTCGCTGCAGGATGTGCAGCGCGACATGCGCGACCATTTCGAGGGCACGCCGCTCGACATGACCGCCGACATGACCGCCGGTCCCTGGGGCATGCCCATCCGTCCGCTGCCGATGCACTTCCGCTCGAGCGACAGCGTCGACTTCTACCGCGAACGCCCCATCGCCACACAGCAGAGCGGCTTCACCATGACCTGCCAGATGCGAGGGTGGCTGCCCGACGATGTGGGCGGCGTAACGTGGTTCAACTGCGACGATGCCGATATGGTGGCTTATGTGCCGCTCTACTGCTGCATCACGCAGGTGCCCGACTGCTTCCGCCCCGAGAACAATCCGCGTACTGAGTTCAGCTTCGAGTCGGCCTTCTGGATGAACAACTGGGTGGCCAACATGGTCTATCCGTGCTACTCGATGATGATTGGCGACCTGCGTGCCGCACAGAGTGAGTTGGAGGGCTATTATTTCGCCGATCAGGACAGCGTGCTTGCCGCCATCAAGAGTTTGACACCTATTGACAGACGAGACTACTTAAACAGAAAATCCATCGCCTACGCCGACCGCATGATGCAGCGTTGGGATAGGTTGGCGAAATATCTCATTGTGAAGTATAACGACCAGGTGGTGCGACGTACCGACGCGAATGGTAACTTCATGCGTTGGGGCTACGACACTCCGGGCTACGACCAACAGTTTATCGACGCCATAGCTCCCGCTACCGGCGACCGCTACCGCCTGAAGAAAGTGATTGAACGGAAAGAACGATAGAAAAAAAAAACGAGCGCTGAATTCCAGCGCTCGTTTGCTTCAGAGGCACTCTTTCTAATTAGGGCTTACCAATAGTAAGGTTAGTGGCTATTTGGCGGGCTCCCACTTGCAACGTACGGGTGACACAATGGCACCCTCTTTTTTCAGATCGGCGAAAGCCTTGTCGACCACCTTGCGGTCGATACCTGTGATTTCTGCAATTTTGCCAGCGTTGACGGGAGCGCCGAACTCACGCATGGCCTTAAGCACTTTCTCGTTCATCGTTGTAAGGGTTTGTGGTTTTACAACTGCTTTACAAGCCAGTTCTGGACACCAATCTTCTCAATCATGTCAAGCTGCTCCTCGTCCCAGTAGAGATCTTCCTCCTCGTCGGCGAGGTAAGCCTTGGTGATGTCGTAGGTGGTGGGATCGGCGGCCAAGGTGGGCATTATCTGGTAGAGAGTATCCGCGCCCTCGCGTTGCAGCTTGAGGTCGGCCTTGATGTACTCCACGGGGTCCTCGATGAGCTTGCACTCTTGGCTAAATTTCACCTGCGGCACGCAGCCGAGGTCGAGCATACGGTTGGCGTACTTCTCCACCCATTCCATCTCCTCGGTGTAGTGGTCGAGGTACTTCTGTCCCAACTTTCCGAAGCCCAGCATCTTTTGAATTACGGCATCTTCAGCAACAGCTCTTCAAGGTCGTCTTCCATGGTTTTTGAGAAGCCTGTGTGTATCTTCACTA
>JAEEGG010004640.1_pt1 | contig 33172 bp, 21 predicted proteins | sample 9134161 | NCBI WGS metagenome assembly JAEEGG01 (sample SAMN16246543, study PRJNA631951) | gut metagenome | biome: gut microbiome; feature: rumen; material: CR-attached | host: Bos | place: Iran: Karaj | collected 2018-10 | reverse complement strand
CCTGCGCTATTCTGGCTTCTCCGAGGTCTATGAGTACCGCATCAACGGCGACGGCACTATCGCCCTCCATCATATTCTTGAGCCCGAGGGATCGATGCCTTCACTACTGCCACGCATCGGACTGACGATGACGCTCTGCGACGAGATGCAGCAGGTGAAGTGGTACGGTCGCGGCCCAGAGGAGAACTATCCCGACCGCAAGACTGGCTACGCCATTGGCGTCTATGAGAACCGTGTGGACGATATGTTCGAGCCCTATCTCATTCCGCAGGACTGTGGTCTGCGCTGCGACAACCGCTGGCTCGACATGAGCAACGGCTCCGGTCAGGGACTGCGCTTTGCGATGGACGAGCCGTTCAACTTCAACGCCTACCACTACAGCACCGACAACCTGACGAAGGCGGTATATACCTACCAGCTCCAGCAGCAGGACGGCATCACCCTGAACCTCGACTACAACACCACTGGTGTAGGCTGCACGGCCTGCTACGTCTTGCCCGGCTATCAGGTCAAGCCCACCCGCTACGAGCGTCGTCTGAGAATAGAACCAATATCAAAGTGATTGACCCTCCCTCTCCCTATAATCCATCGGATAGATGCCTGTCGCGCGCTTGAAGTAGCGGCAGAAGTTGGCGGTGGAGGAGAAGCCCAGCTGGATGGCTGTCTCCTTCACCGTCTGCTGTGGATAGGTGTCCATGATGCGCTTGGCCTGCGTCGCCACATACTGCTGGATCCATTCCAGCGGCGACATGCCGTTGCTGTACTGGCGGAACACCTTCGAGAAGTACCGCGCGTCGTAGTCCAGCAGGTCGGCATAGTACTGGACATTGCGGTTCTCCGTGTAGTGCTCCACCACCAGGTCGCAGAACTGCTTGTAGATCATTGCCGGCCGGTTCTCCGCCCACTCCTTGTCCTGCTCGCGGCGGTAGTAGTTGATGAACTCCAAGCCCACGGCCAGTTGCGACAGCAGCATCTGCTGCCTCAGTTGCAGGTCAGCGGTGTCGTGCGAAGCGATGGCCTCCAGCACCTCGGTCAGCGCCGCCAAGCGAATCACCTGCACATTGGTCAGATGGCACACCGGCGCGTAGTTGAACTTGTCATAGTCATGGCTGAGGGCTGAAGGAAGAGGTAAGAAGGAAGAGGTAAGAAGGAAGAAGGAAGAGGGTAGAGGGGTGAGGGGAGAAGGAAGAGGGGGAAATGTTTGGTGGAGTGGGGAGAATGTCGTACCTTTGCAGCACGATAACGATTGAATGCAGACAATCTTTAATTATTTACCAATATGAAACAACTATTTGCTATTCTGTGTTTGAGTATGCTGTGCACCATGGGCGTAGCGCAGCCTAAAAGGGAAACTCCGATTAAGAACCCAATGTTGTGGGCTGATGTGCCCGATCCTGATGTCATCCGTGTGGGCGACACGTTTTATCTGGTCAGCACCACCATGCACCTGATGCCGGGCGCACCCGTGATGGCGTCAAAAGATTTGAAGAACTGGGAAACTGTAGGCTATATCTTCGACAAGCTGACAGACTCTCCTAAGTATGACTTGTCGTTCTCTTTGCCGCTCGAGGAGCAGAAAGGGGAGGGCGTTGGTACGGTTTATGGACGTGGTCAGTGGGCCACTTCGCTGAAATACCACGATGGTAAGTTCTGGGCACTCCTGGCTCCCAATGAGCAGGGTGCTATGGGTGACACCTATATCTTTACAGCACCTAAGGCTGAAGGACCTTGGACTATCCACTCTCGCTTGCGCCATTTCCACGATGCAACTTTGTTCTTCGATGATGATGGCACTCCATACGTGTTCTTTGGAACAGGTGAGGTGTGTCAGCTGACACGCGACCTGAAGGGTGTTGTCGAGGGTAGCCTGCGTCACTACTTCCAGCGTGAGGAAGAAGAGCGTGGTTTGCTGGAAGGAACCCGTGTCATCAAGCATAACGGCACCTATTATGCGATGCTCATCAGCCAATCTTATGGTCAGGGCATGCATCGTCGTGAGGTCTGCTACCGTACGAAAGACCTGAATGCCAAGTGGGAAAAGAACGTCATTCTGGAGAGTGACTTTGGTGGCTTCAGCTATTTGGCTCAGGGTACCATTGTTGACACAGAAGAAGGCGATTGGTATGGCATCATGTTCCAAGACCGTGGTGGGGTAGGGCGCGTACTGACACTCTCACCCGTACGCTGGATTGACGGCTGGCCCATGTTGGGTGATGAGAACTACAAGGTGCCAGATGTCATGCGTCCGTATAAGAGTGGACAACCTGCAACGGGCATTGTCCTTCCTGACGAGTTTGACAATGCGAAAATGGGACTTCACTGGCAATGGAACCACAATCCTGTGGATAAGGCATGGAGCCTGACTGAACGACCAGGATTCCTGCGTCTGAAGACTTCCCGCGTAGTGCCTAATCTCTATCTGGCACCCAACACGCTGACGCAGCGCATGGAAGGACCAACATGCAGCGGTTGCATCTGCATGGATCTGTCGAAGATGGCAGACGGTGATTGTGCCGGCTTCACCGCCTTCAATGGCGATAGCGGTGTGCTGACTGTGAAGAAGAATGGCAAGACCCTGACCCTTGAGATGAGTGAGCAGAAGGTGACATTGACAGAGCGTGAGAAGGCCGTGACAAAAGTTGAGGAGAAGGTGGTCGAGACCGTTGACCTGACCAAGCTTGTCAACGCCAAGCAGCCCAAGATCTGGCTGCGCATCGATGGTGACTTCCGCCCAGGCGATCGCAACAGACGCGATACAGCCAATTTCTTCTACAGTCTCGATGGTGAGCAATGGACGAAGATTGGCACAGAGAACTATCGCATGGTGTTCGACTATCGCCGCTTCTTCATGGGCTCCAAGTTCGGCATCTTCAACTATGCCACCAAGAAGACAGGAGGCTATGTCGATGTAGATTACTTCAAGTATCACTGTGACGAGAAATAAGTTTTGAAGAAAGCATTAGTGACATTGGCATTAGGCACGTTTGGATTGGGCGTGACAGAGTTTGCAATGATGGGTATTCTGCCTTTCATTGCGGATGATTTTAGTGTAAGCATATCAGAGGCGGGGCATCTCATCTCCAGCTACGCTTTGGGCGTGTGTGTGGGTGCTCCGCTCATGGTGGCTTTCATGCGTACTTGGCGGTTGAAAAAGATTGTTGTTCTCCTTATGTGTGTCTATACTATTGCCTCTGTCGCCATGTCTCTTTCTCCAGAATATTATACCATGCTTGCCATGCGTTTTATGGCAGGATTGCCGCATGGAGCGTATTTCGGTGTGGCAAGTATCATTGCTGACCGACTGTCAAATGGGAAGAAGTCAGCCACAGCGGTTGCCATCATGTGTTCGGGCATGTCAGTGGCTAATCTCGTTGGCATTCCGTTTGGCACCTATATCTGCCAAGTGGCGTCTTGGCGTTACATCTTTGGGTTCAGTGCCATGTGGGGGCTTGCAACTTTGTTGTCTATCTGGCGCTTCATCCCATCGATGGAAGCCTTGCCGGACGTTGGCGCGAGGGGACAATTCCGCTTTCTGAAATCGCTTGCTCCATGGTTGCTGATTGCAGCGACACTGCTTGGAAATGGTGGCATTTTCTGCTATTTCAGTTATTATGCACCCTTGCTCACCAATCATTCAGGCATCAGCGTCACGCTCTTGCCACTCATGTCAGTCATTGCTGGTGCAGGAATGGTGATAGGCAACATGACTGGTGGAATGCTCAGCGACAAAATAGGAGCAGGACATACGGGTCGACTGCTACAGATCATCATGTTCGGAAGTCTTCTGAGCATCTTTTTATTCAGTCAGATTGCATGGCTCAGCGTATTGCTGATGTTCATCACCACGTTTTGTCTGTTTGGTGTAGGATCTCCTCAACAATTGCTTTTGCTTCGCTTCAGCAGAGGTGGTGACTTGTTGGCTGGTTGCATGGTACAGCTTGCCTTTAACTTCGGCAATGCTGTGGGAGCATATCTGGGTGGCATTCCTCTGACAGCAGGATACACTTATAACTATACGGCATTGCCAGGAGTCGTTATGGTAAGCATTGGCATCATCTGCTATGTCGTCTTTTGTCATCGATATGAAAAGCGAGCTCAATACAGATGTAACCGCGGTTATGTTAAATAGTTTTTTGGGGATTATCCCCTCTTTCTGAAGAAGAACATCGTCTCTATTGAGATAAATACAATATATTGATTGTGGTATCGTTATATAATTAGTAATTAGTGATTAGTAAATCGTAATTAGTAATAAGAACAAAATGATATGACAATCGTATAATGATACGACACATTATATATAAATATATTAGCACAATTCTTTTATTGTGGTTGTTGGGTGTGGCTTGTGGTCATGCCCAGACGGTTGTGATTAAAGGTAAAGTCATTGACGATCAGAAATCACCTATTGAATTGGCTCAGGTTCGTGTGGAAGGCACTGGATGCGGTGCTGTATGTAATCTGAAAGGAGAATTCCGTTTTACATGTGAAAGTGCTGATTCGATGGTGGTTGTGTTTTCAATGCTTGGTTATGAGACCAGGAAACGTGTGTTGGAAAACCCCGTGGATTCGGTGACGATGAATGTCATGTTGCCATCATTAGGTTACGAATTAGGCGCTGTGGAGGTGACTGATATTCGACGTCAGACAAGCACGATGACGGATGTGAGCATGGAAGATATGAAGCACATGGGTAATGCGTCAGGTGGTGGCGTAGAAAGGCTTATCACGAGTCAGGCAGGTGTTTCTACCCATAGCGAACTTTCTTCACAATATAATGTAAGAGGTGGATCTTTCGATGAAAACTCTGTGTATATCAACGGAATAGAAGTTTATCGTCCTCTATTGATTCGCAGTGGTCAGCAAGAAGGTTTGAGCATTATCAATCCAGATATGGTGGAGCGTATTGGTTTCTCTGCTGGCGGTTTCGAAGCGAAATATGGTGAGAAGATGTCAAGCGTGTTGGACATTACCTACAAGAAAGTCAAGGGTTTCGAAGGCAGTGTGAGTGCCAGCTTGTTGGGCGCCAGCGGTTATCTTGGTTTTGGCACAGAGAAGTTCTCCATGACGCACGCAGTACGCTACAAGACGATGAAGAACCTCTTGGGCACCTTGCAGACAAAGGGTGAATATGATCCGCGAGACTTTGATTATCAGACTTATATGAGTTGGAGTCCTAATCAGCGTTGGACGTTCGATGTGATGGGTGTGATTTCAACAAATGACTACAAATTCAAGCCGACCGACCGTACAACCAAGTTTGGTACAGCTGAGGATTTGAAAGAATTCAAGGTTTATTTTGATGGCAGTGAACAGGATAAATTCTACACCTATTTCGGAGCTGTTTCTGTTACACATAATTTCAACAAAATGAACTCATTAACCTTCAATTGGTCTGGATTCAAGACGAAGGAACGTGAAACATATGACATCAATGGCGAATATTGGTTGAACAACGATGGCGATGATGAGAGTTTAGGTATTGGCACCTATCATGAACATGCGCGCAACCGGCTGAATGCCAGCGTGACCAGTGTGGGCATCACAGGTCAGAACCGTTTTACCAGCCATTGGTTGCGATATGGAGCGTTGATGAAGATGGAAAAGGTGGACGAAACGATGCGTGAATGGGAGATGCGTGACTCAGCAGGGTACTCACTCCCCCACTCTGCAGACCGTTTAGACCTTGTCTATAATATGGTTTCTGTAAATAGCGAAAAATCAAATCATTATGAATTCTATATTCAAGACACTTGGAGGAACGAATTTGAGGATGGAAGTCTGGTCTTGAACTATGGTGCTCGTCTAACTCGCTGGAATTGGAATAAGGAAACTCTTTTCTCGCCTCGTGCAACGGTGGCTTTCACGCCAGCCAAGAACGAGAATCTGACCTATCGTTTCTCTACTGGTGTGTATTATCAAACCCCGTTTTACAAGGAAATGCGCGACACTACCACTGTGAACAACAACACGACCGCATTCTTGCGTAAGGACATTAAATCACAGCGAAGCATTCACTTTGTTTTGGGTATGGAATATAAGTTCAGGGTCAATGAACGTCCATTCAAATTTACGGCAGAGGCTTATTACAAAGCATTAAGCAATTTGATTCCGTATAATATTGACAATGTTCGAGTTGTCTATTATGGTGGTAACATATCAAAGGGTTATGCCGCTGGTCTTGATATGAAGATTTATGGTGAGTTTGTGCCTGGTACAGACTCTTGGTTGAGTGTGGGTATCATGAAGACGGAAGAAAAGATTGATGGTGGCAAATCCGTGCCGCGTCCTACTGATCAGCGTCTGAACTGCGCTTTGTTCTTCAGCGACTATTTCCCCAACACCGACCGTTGGAAGATGACTATTCAGGGACATTATGCAAGTGGACTTCCCTTCGGACCACCCCACTCCGGTCGTGAGAAGCAAGTGTTCCGCATGTCGAGTTACCGCCGTGTCGATTTAGGCATTAGTTATCGTTTGTTGAAGAATGAAGACAGGCATATCTACACGGGAGTTGGTCGTGCTTTCCGCAACATTTGGCTGGGTGTGGACGTGTTCAACATCCTCGACATTTCCAACGTGAACAGTTATTATTGGGTCACAGACATTACAAATCATCAATATGCAGTGCCAAATTACTTGACAAGACGACAAATAAATGCACGTTTATTGTTTGAGTTTTAATAATAATGTGTAACTTTGCATCCTGTTAAGATAATCCAGAACAATGGCAGGATATTTAGTAGAAGACCAGCGTAAGGTCACAACACACAGATTGATTCAGATGAAAGCAGAAGGTAAGAAGATTGCCATGCTTACATCGTATGATTTCACAACGGCCACCATTACAGACAATGCAGGTATTGACATCATCCTCGTGGGTGATTCTGCCAGCAATGTGATGGCTGGTAACTGGACAACCCTCCCTATCACACTCGACCAGATGATTTATCACGCCAAGGCTGTAGTACGTGCCGTGAAGCGTGCCTTGGTCATTTGTGACATGCCTTTTGGCACTTATCAGGTGAATGAGACAGAGGCCGTCACCAACGCCATCCGCATCATGAAGGAAACGCATTGCGATGCCCTCAAGCTGGAAGGTGGTGTGGAGATCATTCCTGCTGTTCGAAAGATTCTCGATGCAGGTATTCCTATCTGTGGACACCTGGGGTTGACTCCCCAATCCATCAACAAGTTCGGTACCTATACCGTACGTGCCAAAGAAGAGGCTGAAGCACAGAAACTCATCAGCGACGCACATGCTTTGGAAGATGCAGGATGTTTCGCTGTGGTGCTGGAGAAGATTCCTGCCAAGTTGGCTACACAGGTGGCACAGGAACTGAAGATTCCAGTGATTGGCATTGGTGCTGGTGGCGGATGCGATGGTCAGGTACTCGTCATTTCCGACATGTTGGGTATGACACGCGGCTTCTCCCCCAAGTTCCTTCGTCGCTATGCAGACCTCAATACTGTGATGACCGATGCCATCGGACATTATGTGGAGGATGTGAAGGAGGGCAACTTCCCCAATGAGAACGAACAATACTAACAATCCCACACGCTTGGCGATTTTCAAAACAACATCAACTATATAAAAACAACTTTAAAAACAAACGATTATGACTATCAATGAGTACAACTTTGCCGGTAAGAAGGCAATCGTGCGTGTAGATTTCAACGTGCCAATCCAGAATGGCGTCATCACAGACGACACTCGTATTCGTGGTGCTGTTCCAACTCTCAAGCTGATCCTCGAAAAAGGTGGTGCCCTCATCATCATGTCTCACATGGGTAAGCCAAAGGGCAAGGTGAAGCCAGAGCTCTCTCTGAAGCAGATTGTTCCAGCTGTGAGCCAGGCTCTTGGTGTTCCTGTACAGTTTGCTGACGACTGCCAGAAGGCTGAGGCTCAGGCTGCTGCCCTGAAGGCTGGTGAAGTGCTCCTTCTCGAAAACCTCCGCTACTATCCTGAAGAGGAAGGCAAGCCAGTAGGTATCGACAAGGAAGATCCTGCATACGACGAGGCTAAGAAGGCCATGAAGGCAAGCCAGAAGGAGTTTGCAAAGAAGCTCGCTTCTTACGCTGACTGCTGGGTGATGGATGCATTCGGTACAGCTCACCGCAAGCACGCTTCTACCGCTGTCATCGCTGACTACTTCGACAAGAACGACGTGATGCTTGGTCTCCTCATGGAGAAGGAGGTTCAGGCTGTTGACAACGTGCTCAACAACATCAAGCGTCCATTCGTGGCTATCATGGGTGGTTCTAAGGTTTCCACTAAGATTGGCATCATCGAGAACTTGCTCGGCAAGGTGGACAAGCTCATCCTCTGTGGTGGTATGACTTACACCTTCATGAAGGCTCACGGTGGTGAGATCGGTGATTCTATCGTAGAACTCGACAAGCTCGACATCGCCCTCGGCGTTGAGGAACTGGCTAAGAAGAACGGCGTAGAGCTCGTTCTCGGTGAGGATTCTGTATGCTGCAACGGCTTCGATTTCTCCACATTCTCTCTCAAGCCAGGTGCTGAGAAGAAGACATTCCCATCTAACGCAATCGCTGACGGTTGGGAAGGTCTCGACGTTGGTCCTGTGAGCCAGGCCAAGTTCGCTAAGGCTATCGAAGGTGCCAAGACCATCCTTTGGAACGGTCCTGCAGGCTGCTTCGAGAGCGATGAATTTGCAGTAGGTTCTCGCGCCGTAGGTGAAGCTGTTGCCAAGGCTACTCAGGAAGGTGCCTTCTCCCTCATCGGTGGTGGTGACTCTGTAGCTTGTGTCAACAAGTTCGGTCTCGCAGACAAGGTTTCTTACATCTCTACAGGTGGTGGTGCCCTCCTCGAGGCTATCGAAGGTAAGGTGCTCCCAGGCATCGCAGCTGTAAAGGGCGAATAATCGGAGGCTACACATTTGATATAATTAATAAGACAACGGGGATATGCCGATTGGTATATCCCCGTTGTCTTATGGAATAATCACATGGTTCATACGTGCAGCAGGTTGCGCACGATGCCCCAGACGATGAAGAGGACAATGTAGGTGCGGGCGATGAAGGGATGCTCGACGGCTCGGATGAAGTCTTGTCCACGATGCCGCTGTTTCAGTACTTCGGCAATCAGTAAAGCAATCAGGTATGGGATGCTGACGATGAAGAAATAATTGTAAGAGAAGGCTTCTTGAAAACGACCGTGCAACAGGGCATGTAGGGCGCGTTGAAGTCCACAGGCAGGGCAGTTCCAGCCTGTGAGCAGGCGGAACGGGCATTGGGGCATCCACGCGTGTCGAGTGGGGTCGAAAAGGGTGTAAACAACGATTCCTCCCACTGCTATCAGCAGCAGGAGGATGAGCCAGAAGGAGCGTTTCATGAACTTAGTCAAATACGTTCATGGCAGTCAATGCGGTGATTCCGTAGATGAGGAAGTAGAGGATTCCAACGGCGATGCCTGCAATCATGCCGATTATTGCCCATTTGCGGGCATTCTTGGATGCTTCGAGTGCTCCTGCATAATCGCCAGCGAAATAGAGACCATCGACTTTCTGTGCATAGACGATGGACACGATGCCCAATGGCAAGCAGCAAAGGACGGTGGTCAGCACAGCCAATGCCATGTTGTTGCCAGGCTTTTGCGTAGCTGTCTGGGGTGCAGACTGCTGAGGAGCAGCATAAGCAGGTTGGGGTGCTGGCTGAGAAACTGGTTGAGGAGCAGGTTGGGGTGTTGGTGGAGGTGCAGGCTGAGGAACAGCTGGCGCTAAGAAAGGCCTAAGTTCCGGTACTTGGCTGGCAGGTGCCCATTGTGGCATACCTTCTGTCCACACCATTGTGTTGGCATTCACGCCGTAGGTTGATAATTGACTAGCGTCCACAGGTCCTCTTTGTTCATTCTGTGGGGTGAGATAATAAAATTGTCCCATAATTTTAAATATTAAATTGGTTAGTTATAGATAAATCTCTCATTTCAGTGTTCCAGAAGCCTTTAACAGACGGACATATGTCAGTTGCAATTGACAACGAGCGTTGACCAAGGCAGCATTGCATTGCTGCCACTGGGCTTGGGTTTCGAGATAGTCGGCAAGGGTTTCGAAGCCCACCTCGTACTGCTGCTTGGAGAGGCGCATGTTCTCGGCAGCTTGGTCGAGCGAGACTTGGCTGAGACGATACTCTGTCTGTGCCTCGTCGTAGAGGTTGCGGCATTGCGCCCATTCAAGCTCCAGTTGCTCGTCGATGTCTTGCTGTTCCATCTGGGCTATCTGATAGGCTGCTTTAGCAGAACGAATCTTGTTGGTCGAGCCTCCGAAGAGGTCGAGTGGCATCTTCACCACCACACCCACTGAGGCAGATCCGTTGTCAACGAGCTTCTTACCCGCCAGTTCGCCGCCGTTGGCGTAGAAGTAAGTGGCGCCGACCGCCACATTGGGCAGGTAGTCGCTCTTGGTGAGCTTGACATTCTGACGTGCCAGTTCGGTCTTGTTGTCGAGAATTACTTGTTCAGGACGCATACCCTTCTCAGCAGGAAGCGATGTCTGGGTCGGTGTCTCAGGCTGCCCTACCCCAACCTCACTGGTCAGAGGGAGTCCGATGATGTGACAGAGATTCATCAATGCCAACTGATAATTGTTGTCGGCCTTCTGAATGGCGAGTTCGGCTTCGTTCTGTTTCACCTGCACCTTCATGATGTCGTTGCGTGTGCTCATGCCGTGACGGAACGCTCCTTCCACATTCTTCTTCAATTCGTCAAGCAAAGTCTTGTAAGCACGTGTCACCTCACCCATTTCTTTGGCTTTCACGGCGAGATAGTAGGCCTCATGGGTCTTCACAATGACCTCCGACTCCGTCAGACGGATATTCTCTGTGGCCATGTTGACGCCCAACTTGGACATCTCGTAGGCAGTGGAAATCTTGCCACCCGCATAAATAGGCTCCATCATTGAGATGCCGCCAGAGAATATGTTCTTGATTTTCCATTCCATTGTCTGCGAAGGGAAATCAGCATACTGATTGAGCGTGTAACTTCCATCGGCATTCATCGTCACATTGGGCACGAACTTTCCTGCCGCTTCCACATAATTATATATAGGAAGATGTCCACCTTCAATAGTGAAATCACCTTTGGCGGTTGAATAGAAATCGAACGCCATGAGATTGAACTGCGGATAGAAGTTCGCCTTGTAGGACTTCATGTCAAAAGTGGTCTGCTCCAACTTCAGCTTGGCAGACGACAACGATTTATTGTATTCAAGTGCCTTGTCTATACATTCATCCAGCGTGAGCGTCTGAGCCGTCACGCCAGAAAGGAATCCGCCAAAGACGAAGGCGATAAGAGGAATCAATATCTTTTTCATTTCACTTTGAAGAATATTGCATACAATACTGGAATAAATATGAGGGTGATGAGCGTGCCCATAAAGAGACCGCCCATGATGGTGACAGCCAACGAGCCAAACATGGAGTCGGGCACCAACGGGATCATACCGAGAATGGTGGTGAGACTCGCCATCATCACAGGACGTAGACGAGATTTGGAACTCTGGATGAGTGCCACACGTGGTTCGATGCCTTGTGATATTTCCAAGGTGATTTCATCCATCAGGACTATACCATTCTTAATCATCATGCCAATCAGTCCAAGCACACCCACTATCGCCACAAATCCGAATGGCTTGCCTGTCAGCATCACCACAGGAATCACACCAATAATCACCAATGGAATGCAACAGAAGATGATGGCTGGTTTCTTGTAGTCCTTGAAGAGCATCACCAGAATCAGCAGCATGATAACGATGCAGATGGGGAAACCGTTGAAGAGATATTTCATCGACTGGTCTGAGGCTTTTTTCTCACCCTCCCACGACAAAGAATATCCTTCAGGCAATTCAATCTTCTCAATCTGCTCAGCAATGGCTTGACGAGCCGCCTCTGTGCCAACACCAGGACAAGGCGAGCACTGCAAACGCTGAGTGCGCTGACCATTGTTGCGCACTACCACTGGCTCTTCCCAAACGATGTCAAGACCATGCGAAACCTGCTTGAGCGGTGTGGTCTGTATCAAGTTTTCAATCACATCCTCACGTCTCACCGTACCCATCATCAGTTTCTGCATCGTTGAACGATTCAGGAACTGACCCACATTCGGAATTGTGCCGAACACACGGGCATTCTCAAGATTCTCCACATTGTTTCCTTGCTCATCGGTACATTTCACATAGATGTTCTCAGGATTGATGCCGTCATAGAAAGTTCCAATGGGTACGCCACCTGTATATGCCATCATCGACATCGCCACATCGCTACGTGAAAGACCGCTGTTACGTGCCGATGCCTGATCGTAATTGATGCTCAACACTGGCACTTTAGGTTCCCAATCAGACGTGGCGAGATAAACCTTGTCAGATGCATTCACTATGGCACGTGCAGAATCCACCAACTGATGCAGAACTGCCGGATCAGGACCACTGAAACATGCCTCAATCGGGTACTTTTTGAACATCAAATTATAACGCTTGAACTTCACGTATGCATCAGGATACAATTCGCTTATCTCCTTTTGCAAAGCGTTAATATGTTTCACCAAATCCTTGGGCGACTTGAAGTCAATAATCAGTTCGCCATATGCCAACGAAGGAGTGGCGATGGAACGTACCAGATTATAACGCGATGGCGTTCCACCAACAGAGGTCGTGACGTGGGTGATATAGTCACGCTTCATCAGCATTTCACGAATCTCATCCAAATCACGAGCCGTCTCCGTCGAGTTGTAACCTTCAGGCAACTTGTACTCCATATAGAGCTGGTCATATTCCATATCGGGGAAGAAAGCCTGATCGACAAACTTATAGCAGAAAGCACTCAACGCCAACAACACCACAGCACCGACGATAGTCGTCTTGCGATGCTTCATGCCAAAAGCAAGCACCTTCTCTAACACATCGTATGATCTTCCCTTATAAAGGTCGCTTTCCTGTTCGTCTTCCGATGCCTCCACATGCTTGAACATTCGGTTGCTCATCACAGGCACATGTGTTAATGCCAATATCCAACTGAGCAACAGGCTGACAGCAATGACAATGAAGAGGTCACGAACATACACACCTGCAGTATCAGGACTCATGAAAATTGGGAGGAATGCCAAGATAGCTATCAGTGTGGCACCCAACAAAGGCATAGCTGTTTTCTGTCCGATAGAGGTCAGCGCCTCCATACGCGGCTTTCCCCTTTTCATGTCAATCAAGATACCATCCACAATCACGATGGCATTATCCACCAGCATGCCCATCGCCAAGATGAAACTTGCCAACGACACGCGCTGTAACGTGCCATCAAAACCTTTCAGCACCAAGAAAGAGCCGAAAACAATGACAACCAGACTGCAACCGATGATATAACCGCTTCTCCATCCCATGAAGAAGACAAGCAGCACCACCACAATCGCCACGGATTCGAGCAGGTTGATGAGGAAGGTGTTCAGTGCATTGCTCACACGCTCAGGTTGGAAGAATACCTTCTGACATTCAATGCCAGCAGGGAATCGTTTTTCAACCTCATTCACGACATCTTCCACCTTGGCGCCCACCTTCAGAATGTCATAATCAGGCGAACAAGCAATGCTGATGCCCAAGGCTTGTGTTCCATCACATTTCATCTGATTACGCGTGGTTGCCTCATACGTCTTCACCACTGTGGCAATATCTTTGATGCGCAATTGGTCTTCATCATGTCCTTGAATGAGCATATTGGCAATGTCGTCCACATTATTGAACTGATCATCCACTGTCACGCGGATTCTTCGATCGCCATTATCATAGTAACCGGCATAACTTGTTTTGTTCTGATTGTTGAGCGTCATGATGATCTCTGTCGGCATCACACCCAGATTTGCCATCTTGTCCTCACGGAGTTCGATGTTCACACACTGGTTGCGCTTGCCATAGATTTCCACCCTGCTTACACCATCAATCTCGTTCACACTACGCTTTATCAGTTCTGCATAGTCATTCAGAACCTTGTCGCTCTGTCCATCACCTTTCAAAGCGTAAAACATACCATACACATCGCCGAAGTCATCCCTCACTTGTGATGCCGAAGCGCCCTGTGGCAACTTGCTTTGCGTATTAGCCACCTTACGACGAAGCATGTCCCATTGCTGTTCCACCTCATCATCAGGTACTGTTGTGAGCAGTTCCACCGTGATGAGGCTCAAGTCTGCATAACTCGATGACTGTATATTATTGATGGTCGTCATCTCGCCAATAGACTTCTCCAACGGATCGGTCACTTCCAACTCAACCTTATGTGCTGAAGCGCCTGGATAGGTCGTGATGACCATTGCCTGCTTCACCTTGATGGCAGGGTCTTCCAACTTCGACATCGACCCATACGCCATCAGTCCGCCCACCACCAGAATCGCCACCAGCAAGTTGATGAGTTTGCTGTTTTCTATCGCCCATTTGCTGTAGTTCATATCCAACAACAATTAATTGTTCATTCCTCTTTGTTCATTGTCACAAAAGTCCACCTACATTTGATTCTGATGGCTTCTCCAGAATCTTCACCTTCTGTCCATCCTTCACATGATGAACACCAGACACCACAATGGTCTCACCCGACTTCAAGCCATTCTCCACTTGCATCGTTCCGTCACGTTGAATGCTCGTCACAGTGACGGCACGTGACTTCACCACGCCAGACTTTTCATCATAAATATATACCAATGTCTTCCCTTCTTCATTCAATACGGCAGACGCTGGTACGCTGACAATGCCGGAAGCATCATTGCCCGACACTTCTGCATACACCATTGTCGTCATACCAGGTGTAATCTTCTTGTGGTCAATAGCTCCTGTAAACTTCAAACGAACGGTATAGAGTTGCGATGTGTTCGCCTCTTGGCTGACACGTCCGATGGTCAATGGGAAGGTCTCATTCCCTGTCACATCAAAACGGCATCCAAAGCTGGTGAACTTGTCGATGTTGGCAAAGTCCGAAGCGCTGATGTTAATTTCCACCTCCGTATCGCCACTGCCAAACACACCCACAACAGGCATACCTGCTGAAACCGTCTCACCACTTTCGTGGAATTTCGTCTGTACATACCCGCTGATTGTGCTTCTCAAACGCGTGTCTGCCAATTGATTCTGATGATTGGCCAGTTTCTGTGTGATTTGCTGAAGCCCATATCGAGCTTTGTCATTATTGCTTGCAGTCGTGTTACCCTCGGCATAAAGTGCCATCACACGTTCCGCATCTGCCTTCACCTGCTCATATTCAGCCTGAGTGGCAGCTAACTGCACCTGATAGTCACGTGCATCCATGATGGCCACCACTTGTCCTTTCTGCACATAATCGCCCTCCTTCACCAACACACGTTCAATCTGACCAGCCACACGGAAAGCCAAATTCACTTCTGCAGCTGATTTTGTCCTACCTGTGAACGTGGTGGCATCCACCTCGCCCACTCCTTTCACTGTTGTCACATCAACAATGGGAGCCTCTTTTTGAGGCGCATTCTTATGACCACATGATGTCATACCTGCAGTCATTACAAGTATCGATATGAGATAAGATAACTTTTTCATAGTTTATGACACTATCATTTGATTATTTTCGGATGCAAAGTTAGGACATTGTTTTGAAACTGAGATAGTGTAAAAATCACTACTTTTGTCCTAAATGTATGTTTTGACATACAAATAATCCATGTTTTTGTTGGTTATTTGTACGAAATTTCGTTATTTTGTCCCAAAATCATTCTTTTATGAGAGAAGAAAAAGTAACAATCCTCGAATTGGAGGGCGGCGAGGTGAACATCCTCAATGCCGAGAAAGAAAGTGTAAAGTTGACAAAAACGGGCCTTTTCTTGTGCAAGGCTGGAAGCGTGGTGTTAACCATTGATGGTATTGAATACCAACTACACAGAGGTTCCATTATCGTTTATTTCTCTTACAGCACCTTGCACATCAAGAGTCATACGCCTAATTTGAAAGGCACACTGATTGGCGCCAATCTGGAAATCATCCAGCCCATGCTTTATAATGTGTCGAATTTCAACGCCTTGTTTGTTATCAAGCAGGCTCCCCATCAAGTGGTATCCGAAATGCAGTACAAGGCACTGACGCAGCACATTTCATTGATGAAGGACGTAGCAGAGAAAGTGAGACTCGAACAAGCAAATAAAACCCACGATCCGAATCAACCCATCATTGAGATTGCCCGCAAACAGGCTGAACTGCTCAGCTATTCACTGATGCTGGAAGTGTTGCAATGCTACACCAATGTCATGCCAACAAACAGATCATTCTCACGCAAGGATGAAGTGTTGCAGAAGTTTGTCACGCAACTCTACCGCAACTACCGCACCCAGCACGAGGTCAGCTTTTATGCAGAACAGCAGTTCCTGACGACACGCTATTTCAGCACCATCATCAAAGAGTGCTCAGGCAAGTCTCCTACACAATGGATTGCTACAGCGCTGTTGGTCGAGGCACGCAATTTGCTGTCCCACACCAATATGACCATCAAAGAGATTTCTGATTCACTTTCCTTCCCCAATCAGAGTTATTTCGGCAAGTGGTTCAAGAATCTTACCACCCTCAGTCCGCTCGATTTCCGTAAAGGATTACCTGAGAGAAACAGGGAAGACAGGAACTTCATTGATGTGGTGCAACGAGGCATTGACCATTCTGAAGACAACATCGAAATCGTAAAATAATCTTCATGACATTCTTCTTCTTTCGAATCTTGCCCACCAACACACGAACACAACTCTTTATACTGGGCTTCTTCGCTGCCATTTTGCTGATGGCACAACCTTCTTATGCACCCGACATCCAAAAGGAGAAATTGGGTCGTGGTTTGGTGCTGCTACGCGATGACGACAGTTTGGTGGTTTCGTGGCGATTATTGGAAGGAGATAAGAAGGTTCCATTCAGTGTTTATAAAGATGGTAAACGACTGAATGAACAGAATATATGGAATGTCACCTTCTTCAAAACTTTAGCACCAAAGGAAGAGTCTGAAATCACCCTATCTGCCATTATAGACGAACGGCAATTCATTTACACACAGACCTATCACCCTGAGCTCAAAGACTACATCTCCATCCCGCTGTCAAAGCCTGCTGATGGCGTCACACCTGATGGCAGACGTTACACCTATTCTGCCAACGATGCCAGTGTAGGTGATGTGGATGGTGATGGTGAATATGAAATCATTCTGAAATGGGACCCTTCGAATGCTCGCGACAATAGTCATGAGGGCTACACGGGCAATGTCTATTTGGACTGTTATAAGATTCCGTGTTTCATCCAAGAATCAAGCGAGACCTCTACCCCATTCCTTTGGCGCATCAATCTGGGACCCAATATTCGTGCTGGTGCTCACTACACCCAATTCCTTGTTTACGATTTCGACGGAAATGGACGTGCTGAGCTCATCACCAAAACTGCAGATGGAACGATAGATGGCACAGGCACTTCCATCGGTGATCCAAATGCCAATTGGGTGACCAATGGACGCATCCTCAATGGTCCAGAATACCTCACCGTCTTCGATGGACTCACAGGTCGGGCACTCCAAACAGTACCCTACCAGCCTCCAAGAGGAGATGTGGCATCTTGGGGCGATAAATACGGCAATCGCTGCGACCGTTTCTTGGCTGCTGTTGCTTATTTAGACGGTAAGCACCCCAGTGCTGTGATGTGCAGAGGTTATTATACTAAGAGTTATCTGGCAGCTTACGATTGGGACGGGAAAGAGCTTTCACTCCGCTGGCTTTTCGATTCGCAAAAGTTCCCAGGCTACTCAGGACAAGGCAATCACAATCTGCGTGTGGGTGATGTGGATGGTGACGGTTGCGATGAAATCACTTATGGCGCGATGGCTATTGACCACGACGGTACGGGTCTGTACACCACCCGTATGGGACACGGCGACGCCATTCATCAATATGCTTTCTATCCAGACAGCACACAACTTCAGATATGGGATGTGCACGAGAATCGCAGGGACGGCTCAGAACTACGTGATGCCAAGACCGGACGTATCATTTTCCAAATACCCAGCAAAATAGATGTGGGACGTGGAATGGCTGCCGACATAGACCCCACCAACTACGGCTTGGAGATGTGGTCAGCCTCCCAGCGAGGTTATTTCGATGTGACAGGCAATCATCATCTCCCCAACGTTTCCTTTCCTCAGAACAGCGCTGTGTGGTGGGATGGCGACCTTTTGCGCGAGCTGCTCGACCGTAACGCCGTGCTCAAATGGAATTGGAACACACAGAAGATAGACAATCTCAAGGACTTCCGTGCTTTAGGTTGCACCTTCAACAACGGCACCAAGCAGAATCCCTGCCTTTCTGCCGACATTCTGGGCGATTGGCGTGAGGAAGTCATTGTGCGTGACTATGCCAGCACAGAGTTACGCATCTATTCCACAACGATTCCTACTGAATACGGCTTTCCTTGCTTAATGCTCGACATTCCCTACCGCCTGAGCGTTGCCACAGAGAATGTAGGCTACAACCAACCACCTGAGCCAGGCTTCTATTTGGGTGGCGACCTCTACAAAAAAAGAAGTGATGCATTGCGCATCACTCCGTGAATAAGTTGAGGTCGATGGATTCACCCATCTTCTGATAACCACTTGCATTGGGGTGCAACCAGTCGTTTTCGAACAGGAATGCTGGATTCAAGCGATCTGGTTGTTCTGGGTCTCTGGTATAGGCATCAAAGTCGATGACACCATCATACTCGCCCGATGTACGTATCCATTCGTTCACCATCTGACGTCCCTTCTCGCGTGATTCATTATAGTAACCATTACCCTTGAACGGCATAATCGTAGCACCATAAATCTTGATGCCTTTCTCGTGTGCCAGACCAATCATCTTCTTGAACGACTCAATCAGTTCCTTGGCAGTTGCTTCGCCATCACGTGAGCCACCCAAGTCATTCACACCCTCAAACACAATCGCATACTTCACACCTTCCTGTTTCAGCACATCACGCTGATAACGGCTGTTGGCTGTGGGACCTAAACCGCCTCTCAACACGCAGTTGCCACCCAAACCAAGATTCAGCACACTCAAGTTCTTGGTCTTCTTGTTCTTCAGCAGGCGCTTCGAGAGCACATCTGTCCAACGGTTCTGTCCGTTGGTCGTTGTGCCACGTCCGTCGGTGATGGAGTTTCCGATGGCTGCGATGGCACCATTTTTGCCCTGTGGAGTCACAACCAGCAGACTGTTGATATAGTACCAGTGTGCCGTCTCCTTAGCACCCCTGAAATCCTTCGTGTCGCCCTTGGCGATGTAGGAACTGGTGCGAGAGCCTGGGTGTCCTGTCACATCTGTATTCGACGCTTTGCCGAAATGGATGGTGATGGCCACATTCATGCGAGGCTTCATCTTGAAAGCTGCAGGGTCAGACACAATCACCTCGCCTGGCTTCATCGTCACTCCCCTCAAACCGTTGAAGGTCAAAGGAGTCGAAGTGCTGGTCGAAATGTGCCAGCTCGAACCCTGTGTGTTCGCTTCTGCCAATTCCACACCCAGAATCTCCGTTTCTTCAGTGTTGAACTCATTCGACAATTTCAACGCCACTTCCTTACCACCAAAAGAGATCTCCACAATCTGTCGCAACGAATTGCCCGACAGACCCGGCTCTGGTGCCAAGTTGTGAGGTTCCACTTTCTGAATGGCGGTTGTCCACGTTGCCACATACTGCAACTTTTCGTTCTTTGCTGACAGCGTCATAGCTGCCATCATCATTGCTACCATGAGCAATACATTTTTTCTCATAGTCAAAACACTTGTTTTTGGTTATACATTATTATTTAGCAATTATCTTCATCATTTGTTCTTCAACCAGAATGTTCTGAAACCGCCCTCTGTCATTGGGATGACGAAATCATACTTCACGTACTCTTGTTTCTGCTTCTTCAGGTTCCTTACAATCTCGTCAATCCGTTCGTCCGAGAGCAAATCCACATCAATGCTTTCTTCTGTCAAGAGAGGACCTTTTTCTGGGAATGCCAAGTAGTCATCCGTCATCACGCCCACCTCGAATTTGTTGCCTTCCAAGTCATCCTCGATGACGCGCAGCACCAAACCCTTGTACTTGCCTTCCTTGATCACTCTGACGTGAATACCATACATGTCTCTCATCTCTGAGAACAAATCCTCATCCACCTTCTCTGGCTCCACCTCTGCCACGTCTTCCTTCTTCACATAACCGAACTCCGCTTCGTTGCGGTCGCTGCGAACACTCACCTTGTAGAAGTCACCCTCCTCACCCAACACGGCAAAAACATCGCCAGCGTAGGCAGGATACTCCTCACATTCATAATCATCAGGCACATCCTCGTTCGACCAGCTATCCACAATGTCACACACGTCCGACTCAGGGTCTTCAAACCAAGTCCATGTAACACGCCAAGGACTTTCCACGTCAGCATAACGGAGCACCTCTGTGCTCTCGTCTGCCACCACCCTCACAAACTTCTGGACTTGAGGTGCGGGCAAATTCAACGGATTTTCCACTTGAGCCTGTGCTGAGTCCTCACCTTCCGAGTTTCCACCCGTAGGTTGGCCTTTACAATTCCATAACATCAGGGACACGCACAGTCCCATTGCCAAGAACGCAATTTTCTTCATTTTCGTAAAAGTATTAAATAGTTATTGTCAATTTCCTCTTGCAAAGTAACAACATTTTTCCCAAACCACAAAATCTTTCAGAGAAAGTTTCCCAAATGCTTGTTTGTTTCAGGAATTTATTCGTAACTTTGCGACATCAATCACTTTTTTACTAACATTAAACCAAACAAAGAAATGGCAAAGAACAGATGGCTCCTCATGGCAGCTGCCCTCATGATGGCAGTAAGCATGTCGGCACAGTTCCCTGGGGGATTTGGGAACTTCGCTCAGATGGCAAAACGTCAAGCGCAACAGAAAGCTGCGGAAGCAGAAAAGAACTACCAGAAAGGCAACGAGCTTCTCGAGGCCAAGAAGTATGACAAGGCATTTGCTGCCTACGAGAAAGCAGCGACCGACGGACATGCAGGTGCGCAGTACAATCTCGGCACCTTCTACATCGAGGGAAAGGTCGTGCCACAAGACTACAACAAAGCCGTTGAATGGTTCGAGAAAGCCGCCAACCAAGGTCTGAAGGATGCACAATTCAACCTTGCCGCCATGTATCATCAGGGTGCAGGTGTCCCCAAGGACGAGCAGAAAGCAGAATATTGGGCGAGAAAATACAAAGATTTACCAGAGGCGAAAGTGGAGTTGACTCCTGCAGCAGGAGGTAATGTGGAAGAAGTCGTGTTCCAGGCTCCTGAGGAACGGGCAATATTTAAGGGCGGCGACCAAGGTCTCATGACATACCTGCAACAGAACCTTCACTACCCCCAAGATGCCATGCAACAAGGCGTTTCAGGCCGGGTATTTGTCCAGTTCGTCGTCAACACCGACGGTTCAACCAGCAACGTGAAAACGCTCAATTCGGTCTTCCCTTCCTTAGACGAAGAAGCCATGCGAGTGGTCAAAGAAATGCCCGCCATATGGACGCCAGCCAAGAACGATGGAGTGCCCGTCCGAATGCAATACACACTCCCCATCACATTCCGACTCAACTTGTCCAACACCTCCCAAATGTCAGTTCCAGAAACGCAAGCAGCGGAAAACAATAAGGAGGAGGCTCAATAGCCCTTTTTTTCACGAACATATGTTCAAGCGGCGATGAACATATGTTCATGACCACAGGAACATGTGTCTGTACCTAAATCAAAGCAGTGCTTTTTCTTTCATTGACATCTTCATTTGGCTAAAGGCAAAAGGTGGTGTGCCTTTAGCCATTTAATCGTGTGCCTTTAGGCAAATGATGGTGTGCCTAAAGCTGGTGTCCCGATTGAATCGATTCATTCTCCGTTTTAATTCGACATATATCCCCTTTTGAGTAGGATGAATTTCCCTTTACACTCGTGTGTAAGAACGTTCCGGCGTGCAACCCTTATGAGTTGCACGCCTTTCTTTGTCAGCACTGTTTAGTAGGAATAGTACCTACTGAAATAGATTGTCATTATTACTCGGTTGTTGGGGGATTCAACGTATCTGTAGTCGCTGCTGAATGTGGAGCCACTATCGTAAATTGAGTGTTCCTTTGCGCTCCAGCTGTTGAAGACGACTCCGTCAGCCAGCTTGACATTGACCTCCATGTTATATTTGTCGGCCTCACCTACTGGTATGTTGGTAACGTCAGCGCTGAGTTCCCTTGTCACTTGGCTTGTCTCAGACTTCTCAACTTTATTGATGTGGTATTTCAGATTCATGATTTTGAGGTCGCTGCTGGAGAGGTCTTTGTAGTTCTGTATGTCGAATGTCAAGGTGGCGTCCTCAACACTCCATGAATAATCAATTTTTCCTGTGCATTCAACGTGCAGGTTGTTGCCTTGCTCTGTGCAGACGATTGTTGCGTTCTCAAGAGCATCAAAAGTGAAGTTGCTGCCGTAGTCAGTAAAGCTTTCTCTATTAACTTCCTTGCCACGGGATTCGACATAGAAATTCACTTCTTCGATGGGAGATTGCTTCTCGCCCTTTTCCTGCTTCACGAGCACAGTGGTATAAACTACTTTTGCCTTGTCGGGCTGTACACCGTTGTAGAACACGTCATTCAGTGCATCTTGGCTCACGGCTGCATAGAAAGTGACGGTGCCTGAGCGGTCTTCGTCGGTGTCGTTGGGGTTGACGCTGATAATGTAGCCGTCGGATGTAGGTTGCACATCTGCCCAGCCGATGAGATCGTTGCCTGGGTCTGCACCAAGATATTTGTACGATGGCGAGTATGACAGCGACACGGACTTATCTCCGCCCTTGGCATCCATGACCACTTCCGACGGAATTGCTGTGATGAACGGCTCGTCCTCCTCAGCGATGTATGGCTTCTGGGTGACTGTGAGCGTGATGGTCTTCAGCACCTTTCCTTCCTTGTTGGTCGCCATGACGATCACCTTTCCTGTGCGCTCCTCTGGCTTGCTATTCTTGTCGCCGGGATTCTTCGGTTTGTCATTCTTGGTCAGTTTCACGTACATGAAGTTGGCATCGCTTGCAATGTTGGCAGAAATCCAGTCGCTCTCAGTCTTGCACTTGTAGTAAAGGTAGTTGGTCACTATGGTGAATCGCATAGAGGTTAATTCGCCGCTTTCCTCCGTCCACTTCGTGCCGGGGTAAAGGCTCAGCTCGCCGTTCTCAGGCTCTTCCTCAAGCAGCTTCTCGTCGAATTCCAGTTCAACCTCATTATCCTCGCCTTTCGTCACTTTCACCTCTTTAGTCGTGCGTTTGCCCGTCTGACGATTTACCACCGTTACGACCTTCGTTCCCGGATCATTGCCTGGGAACATCACGATGTTGCCGTCTGCGTCCTTCATGAATCCAAGACGTATCCTGCCTGTCTCCTTATCGACCAGATAGACGAAGGTGATTTCCTGTCCGTTCACTTCCTTGACAACCAACTTGGTATCAAGTCCAGCCATCTTGCCGTGGTCGAAGAACGATTCCTTGAGGTTGTCGCTGAACATCGTCTCATTAGCAAGGAAGTCGTAAGCTCCCTTGAACACGTTGTCGATCCACCAATCCTTTTCTGCGTCCCAGTTGGTGTAGTTCACCGAGTTGAAGCCTGCCTGCACCTTATCCATGAACTTGTCGTAATCACGTCCGTAGTTAACCACGTTGTGTCCCCACTGCTTTGCGAATTCCTTCCATGCGTCGGTGTTGATGCCGTCGTAGGAGATAGTGCCGTCCTCGTTGGCTTTGAACTTGAACGTGTTGGTCATCACGTCGTACGTTGCGTTGGAAGTGTTGTAGATGTCAATACCTGTGCTCAGGTTGATAGGACATGCATCCACGATGAGGTTCAAGCCCGACTCTGCCATCTTCTGCGTGATGACGGCCATGTTCATCTCGGGTGTAATGCCTATGTCGCGGCATGTGTCGTAGAATTCCTGTACGTCGGGGTCATCGCTCGTAGAGTAGAGATTCTTGAAAATCTGGTTTGAACGGTCGTCAATCTTGCCTGTGCTGAAATCATTCCAGAAACTGAGTGCATCGCTGTAGCCCCGGCGATTTCCCTCCGGAATCTGTTTGTAGAGCTTCTCCAACATCTGGTAGTTGGTTGACCAACCCTTTGCCCTGATAATAGTCATCACGGCTTGTCGTCCCATGGCAGCCGACGAGTGGGCAGCCACACCAAAGCTGAATGCGTCGCTCAGATAACCGCGTGTGCCAGCTTCTTCGGGCAGTATGCCGTTCACCTCCAAGTTCTCGAGTGCCTCTTTGTAGATGTCGAGATTGTCGTAGAGGTAAGTCAGCATGTCCAGATACTCGTCCGCCAGCTTTGGCTGGTTCTTGCCCAGCTCTTCGGGCGAAACCGTAAAGAAGTCCTCAGGATTCTTCAGACCGTCGGAAGCCATCATCCAGTAGTTCCAGTTCATGGCCTTCAGGACGAATGCCAACTGGTTCACAGCATCGACGTCGCTCTTGAACTGAGGGCTATTCTCATAGCGTACTGCCTTCTGCGGATTATCCACATACTCTGGAATCTCATACTTAGGTTCATCAACAGTGTCGTCAGAACTGCTGCAAGACACCATCATCGCGCCCACCACCATCAGCGGTAACGCAAACCATGACATAAGGGATGTTCTAAAAATAAACCTTTTATTCATACGTTATACATTTAATGGTTAATAAATAGATCCAAATCTCTGCAACACTCCAAACTGTCCATTGGACATGCCCGAAGTCTGCAAGACGATGGCAAAGTAAATAAATATATGTGAAACCACCAAACTTTTCAGAAACTTTTTTCATTATAGGAACAAAAATTACAAAAAACGAAACAGAAATACGCATAATATTCCTTAGGCTTGCCTCAGGGTTACCTCAAGGTTACCTCAAGGTTACCTCAGGGTTTGTGTGTGTGGTTTGAAAAGGTAATGGTAGTGACTCAGAATTCAGTTTTCAGTTTTCTTGTACTTTACACCTGTCTCTCAGAAAACTGAATTCTGAATTCTGAGTCACTGAACGATTTATTTTGTAACCCCTAAGGGAAACAATTGCTACCCTACGAGGGAAACAATACGCTTCCATGAGGGAGCATAAACAGCATGGCGTTTCAAGGTCAACGATACGCCTATATTATTTATAAATGTGGAAAATTTGGTGGGGTTAATAAAAAACTGTATCTTTGCAACATCAATGATTCTTTCACTAATCTAAAATAAAGAAAATGGCCAAGACTATGAAACAAGGTATTTGTCATACTATTTATGTGTCGTTCGTCCTGTGGATGAGCGCTATCGGCATGTATGCACAACAGGTGTCGGAAGAAGCGGCAGAGCAGAAGGCATTGGAGTTTCTGATGCAGGGAAGTTATGCGGATGGTAGAACGAAACGGAAAGCACCCAGAACAGCACCACAACTGCGGTTGGCTAATGAGCAGGATGAGTATTATGTGTTCAATGATGATGCCAATGGTGGCTATGTGATTGTGAGTGGCGATGAACGCCTGCCTGATGTGTTGGGCTATTCGTATGAAAGCACTTTTGATGCGGACAATATCCCTTCCAATATGCAGGGGCTGTTGGATGGATATGCAAAACAAATAGAATATGTACGTGAGCATCCTGAGGTGGAAGTGGCGCAGAGAAAGGTTGTATCAGGCGGTTCAATTAGTCCGATGCTTCATTGCCATTGGAATCAAGGAGCCCCTTATAATAATAAATGTCCTCAATATCAAGGCGCAAGATGTGTGACGGGTTGTGTGGCAACTGCTATGGTTCAGATAATGTATTACCACCGATGGCCAGAACAAATGCATAAAAAGATACCAGACTATGTAACGAGTTCTTTGCAGATGTTAGTTTCTGATATTAGCCCGAAGGATTACAAAATAGATTGGGCAAACATGTTATCTTCTTATTCGAGTGGATACACTCAGGTACAAGCAGATGCTGTGGCCATGCTGATGAGGATGTGTGGCGTTGCTGTAGAGATGGATTACACTCCAAGGGAAAGTGGTGCGTCTTTATTTATGGCAGGTGAAGCTTTTTCGAATTATTTCAGTTATGATGGCAATCATGAGTGCTTATGGGCATCCGACTACACTTCTGATAATTGGGAACAAATGCTCTATGATGAATTAGTTGAGGGGCGTCCCATCCTATATAGTGGGTATGGTGCTGGTTCAGGACATGCCTACGTAATAGACGGGTACAATAACCCAAACTATTTCCATGTGAATTTTGGATGGGGTGGATCTTCGGATGGATTTTTTCTTTTGTCCAATATCCCAACCTTCAACCAAGATCAATATGCAGTGCTAGGCCTTCAGCCGCTTAAGCCCAATACGCAATCTGCATACGCTGTATATAACAAAGGTGTATTAACCTATTATTATGATGATCAACGCACTAATCGTGAGGGTCTCGTTTTTCCCTATAAGAAGATTCCCGAATACACAAAGAATGCTACCGTTAAGTGTGTGATTGACCCATCGTTCAAGAATTACCGTATAAAGTCAGCAAGTAGAATGTTTGAGGGATTCAAGAAATTGGAAACAATCACAGGCTTAGAAAATCTCAATATGATCTCTGTGAGAGATGCTGGATACATGTTCTTAGGATGTTCTTCGCTTATCAACCTTGATTTAAGCAGTTTCAACACAGAGAGTGTTACAAACATGGAATGCATGTTCTCTGGTTGTTCTTCGTTGAAAGACCTTGATGTGAGCAAGTTCAACACAGAGAATGTCACCAATATGAGATCGATGTTTGCAGGATGCCATTCATTGACCAGCCTTGATGTGACCCATTTCAATACAAGGAATGTCACTAATATGGGATATATGTTCTCATCTTGTTCTTCCTTGACCAGTCTTGATGTGAGCAACTTCAACACAGAAAATGTCACCAACATGGAGGGTATGTTTGATGATTGTTCTTCATTAACCAGCCTTGATGTGACTCATTTCAACACGAAGAAGGTTGCCAACATGGGATGGATGTTTGCATACTGCCACTCGCTGACCAACCTTGATGTGAGCAAGTTCGATACAGGGAAGGTTACCAATATGACATCGATGTTTGCAGGATGCTCTTCATTGACTAACCTTGATGTTACCCCTTTCAACACAAGGAATGTCACCAATATGGGATTTATGTTCTCATCTTGCTCATCCTTGACCAGCCTTGATTTGAGCCATTTCAACACAGGAAATGTCACCGACATGGAATACATGTTCTCATACTGCCACTCGCTGACCAGCCTTGATGCCAGTTCGTTCTATACGGAGAAATGTACCAATATGGATAAAATGTTCGCATATTGCTATGCTTTGAAGACCATTGAGGCAAGTGATGGTTGGATGCTGACGAATGTGAAGTCTGGAGAGGGCATGTTCTCAGGATGTTATGAGTTGGTAGGTGGTGCCGGCACGAAATATGACGATACGCATGTGGGATTGGATTATGCGCATTTCGACATGTTGGATGACCCTGGTTACTTGACCAACAAGCTGAATGCCAATGCCATCTATACGGCATACGCTGTGTATGACGAGAAGGGAACGTTGACCTTCTATTACGATGGCGAGAAAAAGAATCGTGAAGGGAGGATGCTTTCTTATAACGGTGCCGTGAGCACAGTGAAGTCCTCTCTCACCACCTGTGTGTTCGACCCGTCATTTGCGTCATTCATGATGACCAACTTCCGCAATTTCTTTGCCGGCTGCAAGAAACTGAAGGAAATCGTGGGCATTGAGAACCTGAACACGACTGAAGCCACCAATATGGAAGGGATGTTCTCTGAGTGTACGTCGCTGAAGACGTTGGACGTGACCCACTTCAACACGGAGAATGTGGAGAATATGAGGCGGATGTTCTATGGGTGTTCTGCCCTGACGGCATTGGATGTGAGCAAGTTGAACACCGTTAACGTAACGGATATGACAGAGATGTTTACCGACTGCTATTCGTTGAAGGAACTCAAGGTGGGCATGCTTAATACGAGCAACGTGACCAGCATGGAAAGGATGTTCTACAACTGCTCTTATATGGAACACCTAAGCCTGAACGGACTCAACACCACCAATGTAGAAAACATGGCGGGTATGTTCATGAGATGCACTTCGTTGACCGACCTTGATGTCCGACAGTTCAACACAGCCAAGGTCACCAACATGAAAGAGATGTTCTCCTATTGTTCGTCGTTGACAGAGGTGAATTTGAACTCGTTCAATACCGACAAGGTCACGAATATGGCCAGCATGTTCGAAAACTGCACTTCATTGACCTCCATCGACCTCACGGCATTCTATGCGCTAAGTGTGACCAATATGGATAAGATGTTTGCCCATTGTCGTGCGTTGAGCACCATCTATGTGTATAGGGATTGGACCATAGACAATGTGAAGCCCAACACGAATATGTTCTTAGGATGCAATGTGCTGACAGGCGAGCTGGGCACTCGATATAATGCCAACCATGCCGGGTCGGATTATGCCTGTCTGGATGAAAAGGGCTCTCCTGGCTACCTCACCTACAAAGACTACGTGAGCGATGTTTCCTCCATCCAAAGCGTGTATGGTCGTTCCTTCGACATCTATGATGTGCAAGGGGTGAAAGTGCGTACCGCTGAGCAAGGCATCGAGAACCTCCCTTCTGGTTTCTACATTATTGGGAATCGGAAGATTTATGTGAAATGATGAACATCAATTAATCGCAGAATAGAAATGAAATAGTGCTTTTTTCAAATAAATGTGGGAAAAGTTTGGTGGGTTGAGGAAAATGTCGTAATTTTGCATGATTTTTGTCCAGCTCATGCGCTATGGGCAACCCATGCGCTGTGCGAAACTCAAAAACCAACAAAGGTAAAATATTAAAAAATCATTATAATTATGGCAAAAAACAAAAAACAACAAGTAACTGATGAGCCTATCGCACTTGACGTGCAACTGAGCAAGGGCGAGGCTTTCATCGAAAAGAACTGGAAGAAAATCGCCATTGTGCTCGGTGCCATCATCGTGATCGTGGCTGGTGTTTACACTTACAAGCACTACATGGCTGGTAAGGAACTGGAGGCACAGAAGGCTATTGTCGGTGCACAGACAGCTTTCGCTCAGCAGCAGTACGAACAGGCGCTGAAGGGTGAAGGTAACGTGAAGGGGTTCCTGAAGATCATCGACGAGTTCGGTGGCACAGAGACTGCTAACGTGGCTAAGCTTTATGCTGGTCTGGCTTATGCGAAGACAGACAAGGTGGATGAGGCCATCAAGATGTTGGAGGACTTCGACGCTCAGGATGACGACATGGTTTCTCCTGCTGCCATCGCAGCGCTGGGTAACCTCTACGTAAAGAAGGGCGACAACGAAAAGGGTATTAAGACACTCATCAAGGCAGCTGAGGAAGCTGACAACGATGCAGTAAGCCCTGTGTTCCTCCTGCAGGCTGGCGAGGTGTATGAGTCTCTCGGCCAAAACGACAAGGCTGTGGAACTCTACAACAAGATCAAGAAGCAGTACTTCCGCAGCCCACTCTCCCAAGAGATTGACATGTATATCGAAAGAGCAACAAAATAAAAAGAATAAGAAAACTAAAAGTGAAAAACTAAAAACTAAAAGTAAAAGTTACCACAGCCTTCTGTAAGCCAAGTAATCTTCACTTTTAGTTTTTAGTTTTTCACTTTTTAACTTATTTATATTATGGCTACAAAGAATCACAACCTTTCCGACTATGACATCAATGCTGTACCCAATGCTACAGGAATGAAGATGGGCATTGTGGTGGCTGAATGGAACGAGAACATCACAGCTGCATTGCTGGAAGGAGCAAAGCAGACGCTGATGAAGAACGGCGTGTTTCCTGAGGACATCACGGTGATGACGGTGCCAGGCAGCTTTGAACTCGTGTATGGTGCTTCGCAGATGGTGAAGACAGGCGTAGATGCCGTCATCGCTATCGGATGTGTCATTCGTGGTGACACCCCTCACGACCGCTACATCTGTCAGGGCGTGACCTACGGTCTGGCTCGTCTGAACGCTGTGCAGGATGTGCCTGTCATCTACGGACTCATCACCACGCTCGACATGCAACAGGCAGAGGAACGTGCTGGCGGCGCCATGGGCAACAAGGGCGACGAATGTGCCGTGACTGCCATCAAGATGGTGGACTTCAGGAAAAAACTGAAGAATTGAAAACTGAAGCGTTGAAGAACTGAAAAGGCTTGAGAAAATATTAGTGAATGTGGTAGGCGGCCTCATAGCTCTCTATGCAGGTATTGTCCTACTGTTCAGTTTGCCATTCATGCAAAGTGCGTTGGCAAACTGGACGGCTAATTTGCTATCAGAACAACTGGGGTCGAAGGTGGAAATCGGAAGCGTCAGTCTGGGTTTTCTCAATCGTGTGGTCGTGAATGACCTGACCCTTTATGAACCTAACGGACAGAAGATGGCGAGCATCGCACGTGCTTCTGCCAGCATCGACTTGATAGAGCTGCTGTCGAATCGGGTGGACATCGGCACAGCGCAATTGTTTGGCACCAAGGCGACGCTCTACAAAGAGACGCCTGACAGCCCACCCAACTTCCAATTCATCATTGACGCCTTCACGAAGGAGGAAAAGGAGAAACCTACTCCGCTCAACCTGCACATCGGCTCGCTCATCATGCGCCATACTGACGTGACCTACGATGTGAAGTCGGAAGCCCAACATCAGGGGAAGTTGGATGCGAACCACCTGAACCTGCACGACTTTGGCATGAACGTGGTGTTGCGCTGCCTGACGGATGACTCGCTGAACGTGAATGTGCGCCGTTTACAGGGCGAGGAGCTCAACTCTGGACTGACGGTTCATGACACCAGTCTGAAACTTGTGGGCAACAAGCAGCGTGCCACGCTGTCGGACTTGAATCTGACGATGCCCCATTCACAGATTGCGTTGGATTCGCTCTTAGTGACCTACGGAGAATGGGAATCGAACAAGAAATTTGATTTCCGTACGACCAGTCTCAACGGATACATCACCCCCAAAGACCTTGCCCCACTCTACGACAAACTATCCCCGCTGAACCAAACCCTGAACCTCAGCATCACAACTGAAGGTAACGAAGAAGAAATACGGGTGAAGGAGTGTAACATCAACGCTGAGAACGAAGGAATGATGCTGCAAGCCACAGCGCTTCTCTCCCACCCTCTCGACAAAGAAAAACGTGACATCCATGCGAACGTCAGCAAGTTGCGCATCAGTAGTGACGAGATGCAGGCTTGGGCTGACGCTTTAGCACCAGAGCACCACCAGGAGCATCTTTTCAATGCCTTGAAAGAAGTGGCATACGAAGGAACGGTGGATTACAAGGCTGATGGAGAACTGGTATCGCAAGGCAATATCTTGACAGGCATCGGAAAAGCCACATACGATCTCGCGTACGACAAGGAACATTTCCTGACAGGTACGCTGCGTGGCGACAGCATCGACATCGGTAAATTGCAAGAGGATGAGCGATTCGGCACCACCTCGTTCGACCTTGACCTTGCCATGAATCTGGAAAGCACGAAACCTTTCCCTGTGGGCAAGGCAACGGGCACCATCTACAATATCCACTACAACGGCTACAACTACCAGAACATCAACTTGGATGCACGAAGCACCTCAACACAGCTTTCTGGTACTGCCAGCATTGACGATGAGAACGTGAAGGCAAATGCAGATTTCGCCTACACAGACTGTCCAACAAAGAACATTGATTTGAATGTAATACTTGAGAACTTTAGACCTAACAATCTGAATCTCACGAATGAACATGTCGGTGAAAGTCTTTCGCTCAATGGCAATATCCATATGCAGGGAACAGATTTCGAGCACTTGTATGGCGATGCTGCCTTGGAGGACATCAACCTCATAACACCCACCGATCAATACCACCTTGACGGCATCATGCTCCAAGCCGAACAGTTGGGCAATGGGGAAAGCAGGTATGTGGTGAAGAGCGATGTGGTGTCGGGCAATATACAGGGAGAAACGACGTTGACGGACATCGCCCAGAGTTTCATCCAACAGATGTCACATCATCTGCCCATCATCTTCAAACCTCAAACGAACAGTCACATTCCCTCTACAGCCCACTTTACCTACGACCTGACGGTGACTGACGCTCCCATCCTGCACCATTTCATTGATGCCGATTACAGCATTGGAACCCCCATCCGCATCTTCGGCAACCTGAATGCAGCAGAGGAAAAGATGTCGTTCCAACTGGATGCACCCAACGTCATCTACAACGAGACGCCCTATAACGACATCGCTGTGGCGTGCAATTCCAACAACGACAATATGAATGTGCATGCCATCGCGTCCACCTTCAAGGAAAGCGATGATGACGACATACCTTCTACATCCACCAAGTTTGACGTGATGGCCGATGTGCACGACAACCGCATTGTCAGCGACCTCTACGTGAATACGACAGGAAGCAACAATATCATGCTGCAGGTTCTGCCTGTCATCCAGTTGAGCGATTCAGCGGGCAGCATGAAGACGGACATTGCCTTGAGAAAATCGACGGCTGTCATCAACGATACGGCATGGACAGTTTCTCCTGCCACCATCTCCCTCTATAAGAAGAATATTGAGTGCCACAACGTCAGGTTTGCCAACAATAACACCAACAGTTTCTTGGCTATCGACGGAAAGGCATCTGACTTGCCCACCGACTCATTGGTGGCAACGCTGAACAACCTCGAAATCCAGTACATCATGTCGTTGGTCAACTGGAATGTGGTGCGATTTGCCGGTAAGGCATCCGGACGTGCTGTCGTGAACAATGTGCTGGGAGGCGGTGTGCCTGATGTAAGGACAAACCTCTTTGTGGAAGACCTCTCCATTCAAGAAGGACCGATGGGCGATGCCAACATCAGTGCCCATTGGGACAAGGAAGTGGATGGCATCATCGTTGACGGACGTATGGTGGATCACTACAAAGTGCCTGACGGATTGACCGGCAGAGAGCAGGATGTGACAGGCACCACAACGGTGAATGGTTGGATTTCGCCTGCCAAGAACGATATGCGCCTGGATGTGAACACTCATCACACGAACGCATCCTTCATTCATGGCTTCTTGGGTGGTGTGTTCAAGGAGGTGT
>JAEEGG010004639.1_pt1 | contig 33178 bp, 22 predicted proteins | sample 9134161 | NCBI WGS metagenome assembly JAEEGG01 (sample SAMN16246543, study PRJNA631951) | gut metagenome | biome: gut microbiome; feature: rumen; material: CR-attached | host: Bos | place: Iran: Karaj | collected 2018-10 | reverse complement strand
GCGCTTTTGCCCTTATTTCGGCATCTTTCCGATTGTCAGTCGGTTACAATGCACCGCATTAGCTTCGCTGACGTTTCTTTGGCTCGGCAAAAGACACAAGCATCTTTTGCGCTCGCTTTGCGAAACGCTGCGCCCTCCTTCCGCACGGAAATCTGCTCGAAATAAGAACAAAATCGATTGAAAGCAATTTATAGAACCCACCTTTAGAATTGAAAGTCAGTTTAAAGTTTAAGGTTGATAGTCAGACCAGCCACCGTAGTCGGCAACGAAATCCTCTGGGCGCTCACAAGCCTCATAGGGAAGATGTCACACAAAGAACAGAAGGAACAACAGGCCTTCGTTAAGACCAATATCCCCAAAACCAATTGGGACTCAGAGAGATAATATTGCCAACAGTCGGTCATAAACCCCAAGTGTGTGACAGTTACAGTTGTGACAGATAAAAATAAGGGGTATCAAAAATGCCTCTTATAATATATAACTAATTAATAATTAATAATATATATAAGAAAATTGAAAAAACATACCCCTCTAAAAATCAACTGTCACAACTGTAACTGTCACAAAAAGGCAGAAAAAAGAATCTTATTATTCACCTAAAATGCAATAAAACAATAAAATACGATACGGTTAGGAACACGACGTTCTAACTCCCAACGTCCGACGAGTGACAGTAGTCGTCCAAAATCCCACCCCAAATGGCCTCCAAAACCCTACGATGACCCCACTTTATGATGCTTTTTCCCCTACGAGGTACCCATCTGAGCGAATTTGTATTTCAACATCCCGGCTCCGTATGCAGCTGAAAGTGGTGCTGCCCTAACTCAGGTATCACCAGCTAGTGCCGTCGGTAACGAAATTCTCTGGGCGCTCACAAGCCTTGTAGGGAAGAAGGGCAAGTAGCAATCCGTTACAGTTTCAGTTGTTTCAGTTGAAAACTTGAAACACAAATTCCCCTTTATAATATTTATAACTAATTAATATATAATTAATTATAAAGAAATAAAGGGGGAATGAAACACTAAAAAAACAATTGAAACAACTGAAACTGAAACGTTTTGAAAAAAAAGACGTTAAATTTTTCTTCTAAAAAGCAAGAATTCAATGAAATACGATATTAGCAATAAGACCGCTCCCAATATGCCGACCCTCGGCAAAGGGACAGAATGCATTCAAATTATCCCCTCCCAGGCCTCAAAAACTATGCTTTTTCTCATTATTCCGATGTATTTTACCCTACTTGGTACCCAGGTGTGTGTTTTTAAAATTCAGCATCCCGAACTCATTTGATAGAACTTAGGGACCAAATGGCCATCATCAACGGCGAAACAGGCGGTATCAAGGTCCATTTGTCCGATTTGGTAGAGGCCTTCTGTCACCAATTTCGCGAGTACGACGAGGAGGAGCTGAAGAGACTCGTCAAGTGGAAACGAAGGGTATGGGTGGGGCCTGATGCTCGTCGGTAAGGTCACTGTTTGTTCGCTCGCCGACGAACAAACGACGGCCGCCGAACGAAGGATGAACGGAGAAACGGAAGTCTTTAGACGAAGTGTGTGTTCCTGAGAGGTTATTGGTTATTGAGGTTAATGTTTATTGGTTATGGGTTATTGAAAGTTGTTAGTTGATAGTTTAGAGTTGATAGTTTAGAGTAGTTAAAAGTTGAAAGTAAAATCTGCGTTTTCTGCGAGAGTTTTCCCAAGCTTTAGCTTGCCTAAACCTTTCTGCGAGAGTGATTGCTTTACGGATTGAAAATCCTGATAGTATTTTGCGTCAGATTGCAAATCTGCCGCAACTAGGGTATTGAATAAAATTGAAACATTTTTTATTTACTTAAAATTTACTCCGCATTTATGGCAATTTACTTTCTTCTGCTTTAGCAGCATGAAGTTTAGCGCCTAAAGGCGAATTCAGTAAATACGGAGTAAATTAACGAGTAAATTTGGAGTAAATTTTTTTGCGTGGTGAAGGCAGATGATTAATATGACTAATCATGAGGATTTCCCTGCGGGTAATTAAATAAGGATTATTGCATTACGGATTGCAAATCCTTATAATAATTTGCGTCAGATTGCAAATCTGCCGCAACTAGGGTCAGATTGCAAATCTGCCGCAACTAGGGTCAGATTACAAATCTGTCGCAATTAAGGCTGGGGGGGTGTTCTCCGTTGCACTATCACAACCATCTACTGGATGGTTGCTTCAGCTCTCTTGTTCTTTTTATTTATTATTGTACCATTAGTGTGTGCAATAATATCATGGCTTCAACGTTATCTCCTGTACATATTGTTTGATTTAAATCTATTTATCATGAAAAAAAGTATTGTATGGGGAGTACTGGCAGTTGCTCTGTTGTGCACAACGATGATAAGCTGCAATGTGCCAATGAACAAAGACGGCTACGTGAAGGGTTTTGTTAAATTTGTTGAGGATGTTGAGGCGAATGGTTCCAACTATACCCTCAAAGATTGGGAGAAGGCCGACGACCTTTATGAGAATTACACGGATGATTATTACGTGCGTTTTTACGATGAGTTGACACGAGAAGACCAGAAGACTTTGGGTCGCTGTGTGGCCAAGTATACCAAGGTACGCATGGCCAGCGAACTAAAAGGATTGAGTGATGACATTGAGGATGGTGCCAACTTTATGGAGGGATATTTGGATGAGATTGGCGACGACATGAGTGCCACCAAGGAGGATATGATGCGGGATTTGGATGATGACTAAGTGAATGGGAATCATATTAGTAGAAATTGCATAGATTTGTTTGAGAGCAAATAATAATTGACGACAATATATTAACTTATGAGAAAGACAGTATTATTGATGGGCATGTTGGCCATGATGTTGAGCGCAACGGCCCAAAATGTGTCGGTGAAGACACAAGGTGAGTCCCCGGTATTGGGTCTTAAAAAAACGGTTATGGGCTACACCCATTTCTATGGAATGGATGATAAGTCTTTGTATGTTCGCTACGCTACGGGCAAACCGATGAAGGTTGACAAGGTATGCTTGGGTCGTTTTAACAAACTGATGGACATGGAAGCCATGTGTGAGTTTGACAACGACAAGGCTACCCCCATGGTGGTTTTTGTAAATGACAACGATGTGGCTATGATACTGCATCGCCATTCGAAAGACCAGCTGATGGTAACTTCACAGCATTTTGCAAAGCAATCGCTGGAGCCTATGGGTGAGCCGGTGCTGCTGCGCTCGATTGACTTGGACAATAAACATCTGGCCCAAATGGATGCCAGCAACTCGGAGAACCAGCAGTATGCTGCCACATTATGCTTGGAGCAATTGCCTGACTCGGCTGTGAAGGCCGACGTGGTGTTGTATAACTGCCATCTGGAAGAACAATGGCACATGGAGTCGAACTTTATAGGCAACGACAATGCCTCTTGGAACTTGATGACCGGCCAGCTGACGGGAGCCTACAGCGATTTCTTTGTGAGCAATAATGGCGAAGTGTTGATTACCAGCACGGTGACTAATTCCGACAACTCCACCGTGATAAGCCTTATCCAGATGAACGGCAAGGAGCAGAACCACTACACCGTCCGCACCTATGCTTTGGGCATTCGTTCGGCCAAGGTGCTGAAGTGTGAGGGCGACTTGGTTTATATTACCGGCAACCAGGAAAAGGTGTATGCAAGAAATGTGTACCAGCATTCGAAATACACCACAGGCCTTTACATGCTGGTGTATAACATGAAAACCAAGAAGACCCAGAGCGTCAAGTTCTATCCGCTGAATGAGGACGATTGTCGTGTGTTGCGCAACCAGTCGGGCAAGGCCAGCATGGCCCTTGAGGCTTACAATACCAGCTTTACGGGTGCTGCTTGTGATGAAGAGGGCTTTACGATGACATTCGTTAGCAAAGGTATTGTGGTGATGCGTGCCAATAAACAAGGTGAGATTGAGTGGGTGAGACGTATGCGCAATGACAATGATGCCACTTGGGATCAGTCCAATATGATACAGGTGTTTACCCATAGTTATGGCGATAAGGTATTGGTGGCTGTGAACCGAGACAATGGCAATGTTGACCGCGACACCACCAAGGTGGCTGAGGTATTCAAGCCTGGCAAGAGTGATGCCGTGTTGACGTGCTATTTGATTGACCGCCAAGGTAACATTTCGGAGTCCAATGCGGCTCTTCCTCCTAAGAGTGGTATGCTTGGTAGACCTGTAGAGGTGAGCAAGGATAAGTTTGTCTTTGTGGGTGCTTCTAACAAATCAGGCTACTGGGGAGAGTTTTGATGTGACATAAACAGAGGACTTCCGCTTGAAAAGGGCTTCCGTCTGAGAATATCAAAGGACGGAGGCCCTTTTTGTTTTGCGACATTCGATTGATTGAGGCGAAGCGGGCCACTCGGAATGGAAGTAATGGAGCGAAGCCAAAAAAGGAGATGAAGGAATTAGAACTCAGGAGCAGTACTCTCATCGATTGGAATTGGCGTGGCTGTGATGGTAAGCTTGACGGGTGACTTGTCGTCAGGGGCACTTGGGGTGAGGTCAATGACTTGTTTTTCGGCTCGGTAGTGTGCATTGTTGATGGTGAGTACATATTCTTGTCCCCTGGGGAGGAGGATGTAGAAGGTGCCTTTGGTGGGATGGGTTGTGTACTGCCCCAGCAATTGGCCGGTGATGGGGTCGTGGCAAAGCAGTTGGGTGGCAATAGGTTTACCGGAATGGTCCTTAACGGTACCGGAGACAGGTACGACAGGCTGGGGTCGAACGCCGAGGGGAAGTTGGACGGTGTAGATGTCCTGAGAGGTATTGCGACGGGAGAAATAGCAGAGCTTGCCATCGGTTGAGATCTTATAGCCCCAATCGTCGCCTGTGGTATTGACCTCACGACCGATGTTGATGGGGGTGGACCAGCGGGTGAAGCTGTCGTCAAGTCGGGTGGACATGAAGACATCCATTTGTCCCAACGAGCCATGACTCTCGGAGGAGAAATAGAGCGTTCGCATATCGGGATGCAGGTAAGGGGAACGTTCGTCGAAGGGGGTGTTGATGGCAGGCCCTATTTCGAAAGGTTGACCCCAATTGCCGTTGCTGTCCATTAGAGACACATAGATGTTTAAGGAGCTGTCGACCTCGCGGTCGGTGCGGCCCATGGCGGCAAAGAAGAGTACTCGTCCATTGGCGGCCAAAGAGGCATCGGCCTGCCATCTGGAACCATTGATGGTGGCGGGAAGTGGTGCCACATCCCATCCTTCTGCTGTCCTGTCAGCCCGATAGAGGGTGCCGCTTTGGTAAAGCAGTACCGTGTTGCCGTCGGGTGAAACGGAGACGGGTGCTTCGTTGCCATAGGTGTGGGAGAGGTCTATCTCTATTTGGGGCTCTGACCAGCCTTTTTTGGTGAGATGGGCGACAAAGACATCCTCGCCCCCAAAGTTTTCTGGACGGTTTTTGGCAGCAAAGAAGAGTGTGCGACCGTCACCAGTCAACACAGGCGCATATTCGTCGCCTTTGGGCGAGTTGACCAAGCCGCGGAGGGGCTGTGGGGATTTGGAAATAATCTCGGAGGTAAGCTCTTTGATGGAGGTGAAATCGGTTGAGAGGGTGTTGAGGAGTTGGATGTACTCATAGTTGTAGCGGAAGGCAGCGGCGTAGGATTTTGCGGTGGTTGAGGCTGCTGAGAAGCGGCCGTGGTCGATGTCGTCTTTGAGGATTTGTTGCAACATCATGTAGGCCTCGTGGGATGGGGCTATGGCGCGGATGCAGCTGTCGGCATGGTTATAGTCGTAATTATTGTTGAGCACGAAAGCTAAGGAGTCGTTGTGACGGGTGTGGCTGGAAATGATGTTGGGGTAACGCTGATAGAACTTGTGGAAATTGCGAATGGAGGTGTGGAGGTAGGCATCGTGGAGCAGGACCGCCATTTGTGCATGGTCATTACTGCCTGGGGCGAGACGGTTGACGGCTTGGTTGGCCGCCTCGACATGCTTGTGCTGGATGGCATAACGCGCGAGAGCATGAAGGGCGGTGTCGCGCCATGAATTACGGTGGTGAAGGTCGGCAAAATGAACTAAGGTAATCCACTGGGAGGTGTCGCAGGCGCGGTGGTATTCTATGCTGTCGGCATGCCACACAGCCTGTTGGGCATAGGGACTGAGGGGGTACCGTTCGGCATAGGCACGATAGTATTGCTCAGCGTCGTAGTGTAGGGTATTGCGGTAATCAAGTAGATAAAGACTGTCGGTGGCGGGTGCGAGGAGGTGCGAATTGGGGTAGTCTTTGCAAAACTGGATGTAGGCTGCCACGGTGTGTTTCTTGTTGACACCGTCAAATACGATGCTGTCGCGGAGATGGATAGCGTGGGGCGTGAGGACTGACTGGGGTCGCCTGGTGATGAAGTCTTCTAACATCTGGAGGGTTCCGGCGCGGAGTGCGATATCATACTCGATCGTGTCGCGAAAGCGAACTGCGCTGTCGCGGATGTCGTCGGGAGCCATGACATAGTAATCGAGGAAATGCCTATATGCATCAGGAGTGTTGCGGGTGTGGGCATCGGAGAGGGCCATGCTGGAAAGCCGTCGGAAACTATAGTCGAAAAGGGCTCCGCTGTAGCTGTCTCTTGTCCAACGTTCAATCATCTTTTGGTCGGCAGCATCGTAGATTCTGCGGGCGGTGACCAGATGGTGGTAGGCGCTATCGGTATTGTAGCGAGGGAAGGAGGGTATGGAATAGAGGTGATAGGCGGCATAGTTGAGCTCCAGATTGTTGGTGTCGCGTTTGAGATGCTTGAAAAGCTTTTGTTCGGCACGGTCGAATTTGAATTTTTCAATGTCGCGACGATAGGGGTAGGCGGCTTCGGGAGGCTCTTGTGCCGAGGCGAAGGTGGGTAAAAGGAATAGGAGAACAAATAGCAAACCCTGTCTCGTCCGTTGGTTGAACGGGCGGAGACAGAGTTTGTTGTATGATAGGCAGTACTTGATTTTGGCGTTCACGATGTTATTGGATAGTGATGTCGTGTTGCTGGCCATCGTCGACGAGCTGGATGGTAGTGGGCTGTTCGGCAGCTTGGGGTTGGTTGGCAGGACGGCGGTAAGTGATGTGATAGTGTGTGTTGCCATAGCGGTAATGGATGGTAAAGGAGTCCCAATCTGACGGGATGCAGGGACGTAGGGTGAGTTTGTCGCCCTCTCTCTGGAGACCGAGGATGTTCTCGATGCCAGTCTTGTAAGCCCAAGAGGCCGAGCCGGTGTACCAGGTCCATCCACCACGTCCGGGATGCTGCTGGTTGCTATAGATGTCGGCAGCAATACAGTAGGGTTCTACTTTGTATTTGAGCACATCGGCCAGCGTGGTGGTACGGTGGATGGGATTGATGAGCGAATAGAGGAAGTAGGCCATATCGGTGCGGCCTTCTTTGATTTGGGCCATGATGTACCACATGGCACCATGAGTGTATTGGCCACCATTCTCGCGTACGCCCTCGGGGTAATTCATGATGTAGCCCGGGTTGTTCTGCGAATGTTGGAAAGGCGGAGTGAGGAGTTCGATGATTTCATGTTCGCGGTTGACCAGTCGGGCATCGGTCTCACGGAAGATGGATTCTTTCTGTTCCTTGGTGGCAATATTGGTGAGGATGCTCCAAGCCTGCGAGATAAGGTCGATTTGACACTCGGTATTGTTGCGGGAGCCCATGGGTTCGCCATTGTCGAAGTAGGCACGGAGGAACCAAGCACCGTCCCAGGCATTCTCCTGGAGGGCTTTGACCAGACGGGCACGGAAGTCGGAGAGTTCTGTGACGTAGGAGAGGTCGGCTCCTTGCACCAGTTGCGTGAGCTCTTCCATCTTGGGCAGGAGGTCGCAGAGGAAGAAGGCAACCCACACACTCTCGCCCTTGCCGCCAACACCCACACGCGACATGCCGTCATTCCAGTCGCCGCAACCCATGAGGGGTAAGCCATGCGAGCCGATGCGGTTCATAGAACGGTTGATGGAGCGACGGAGGTGTTCGTAGAGGGTGGCATACTCGAAATTGAAGTCGTGCTTGTCGATAGAAGGTGCCACCTTGAATTTAGGCACGCTGTAGTTGATGCCTTTCTCGGGCTCGTTGGCAGCCAGATGGTCGCCTTGGCAGAAGCATACCTGTTCGTTGAGGATGCTGGTGTCGCCCGTAATGTGGACATACTGGTAGGTGACAAAGACCAGCCAGAGGTAGTCGTCGCTGAAGGTGGTGCGGGAGCCGAAATGTATGGTCTCGTGCCACCAGTGGAGGACATCACCCTCGGTGAACTGGTGGGCGGCATGCTCAAGAATCTGACGACGTGCAAGGTCGGGGTCGCTGTAAATAACCGACATGCAGTCTTGCAACTGGTCGCGGAATCCGGTGGCACCGCCCACCTGGTAGAAGCCGGCACGGGCATAGAGACGGGAGGCATAGACCTGATAGAGGTACCAGCGGTTGAGCATATAGTTGAACGACTTGTCGGGAGTCTCCACCTGGATGTAGGAGAGTTTCTCGTCCCAGTAGTGGACCACTTTGGCATACTCTTCTTCGATGACGGGAAGGGTGACCTGACGGGGGCAGTCGGTGGGTTGTTCGAGGACGGAGATGACATAGGCAAACTCCTTGGAACCGCCGGCGGGCAGGCTGATTTTGAAACCGAGGCGCTTGCGGTTGGGGAAGTCGTAGTCGACATCGGTGATGGGCTCGGTGGCTGTGAGTTGGATGCGTATATTGTGGTAGACCTGATTGTAGGTGTTGCGTACCACCAAGCTGTTCTGGTCGGGCATCCATTCAGAATAGATGTAGCGTGCCGTCTTTTCCTCGGTTTCTCCAAGAACCAGCTTGTAAATCATGTCCATCTGCAAATCAAGTGTGTGGTCGGTCTTGTTGAGAAGGTTGACTTGATAGTATTTCTCGAGCTTGTCGGCAGAAACAAATACACGCACCATCACTTTGAAGTCGTCGTACTTGGCATCGAAGGAGGAGAATCCCTGGCTGTGACGTGCCGTGGCAGGAACGAACTGATGCTTGTTGATGAGCAACATTTCAGAAGCATTGTCGCGCACGATGTCGTTGCTCCAGCCGGTGAGTTTGAACTGCTGGGCGTTGAAGGCATAGGTGAAGCCCGACATGGTGGCGCTGACGATGCAGCCAAAGCGCGGATTGGCCAGAACGTTGACCCAAGGCATGGGCGTGTTGGTGTTGGTAATCACATAGTCGCGTCCCTGGTTGTCGAATCCGCCATATTGGTTGTAGAAATCCAGCGATGACCACACGCGCAATTTGGCGCTGGGCTTGAGCATGGGGTACTCAACCATATCCTGATAGTGTTGGCAGAGTTTCTCGGCTTTGTCTAACTGCTCGTAGATCTTGATGCCGTCGTGGGTGTTGAAGGAAAGGCTGGCCACGGTGCGGAAGAGGTTGCGTTCGTCGTCGTTGAGCGTGTTGCCGTCGATGATGTGGACCTTGCCTTGGTTCTGGTGGTTGGTGGCCCAGAGGTGCTCGGTGTTGGCAATGTTGCGGATGAAGTGGGTGAGACCGTCGTGGTTCTCGCCGCGTTCGTCGTTGATGAAGACGAGGTCGAGGAACAAGCCGTGCACTTTCCAGTATTCGTAGGCACGGAGCATCTCCTTGGCAAAGCCCGAACGCTTGATGTCGTCAATCTCCATCAGGATGATGTCAAGATCGCCCGAGATACTATATTTCCAAAGGCCTGATTGTGCCAACTTGTTTTTGGCCAGATAGTTTTTGCGTTCGGTGCCGAGGTTGGCAGTTTGGAGCAGGTATTTGGAGATGCTGTTGTAGAGGGTCATTTGAGAACCCTTGAGGGTGGACATGGCCGTGCGCATGTTGTTGAAGACAGAGGAGGTTTCAAAAGCATGGTCTATGTCGATGGAGTCCTTGTACATTTGGGCAATGCTGACCAGTTGCTCGCGAGCCTTGGCGAAGCAGGTGAGCATGACAACAGAGACTTGCTTGCCGGCAGGTATGTGGATGCGGCGGCGCATGCTCATGATGGGGTCGAGGGTGGTGCCTACCGTGCCTGAGAGGGTGCGGTGTCCGTCGATGACGTCGGCATGGATGAGGCTTCCACCACGGCCAAGGAAGCGCAGGCGCGAGGTCTCATACTCGGGCAGCGAAACGGGCTGGTCCTCAAGCTCGTCCAGCACAAAGAGCTTGTGCATGGTGTAGAAGCGGTTGTCTATGTTGTTCCTGTCAGAACGGCTGCAGATAAGGGCCTGCTGGTCGGCATCGTATTCGGAGAAAATGCCCATGCTGTTGAAGACGCGGTGCGCCTCGTCTTCTTGGTGTTTGGAAAGGATAACCTCCAAATAGCTGGTCAGTTCTAAGTCAGAGTCGTGTTCATTGTTGTTGGTGAAGGTGATGCGCCTAATCTCGGCATAGCGGTCTTTGATGACGGTTATTTCAGTCTTGGTCTCTATGCCCTCATCAATACGCACAAACTGTATTTTGTCTGATGCAAAGGTGACGCGGTACATTGCGGGCATGACATCCAGCGGGGCGTAGGTGTTGCTCCACAGCTTGTCGGTAGAGAGGTCGCGCACATAGAGGAATTGGCCGTAGTGGTCGGCGCTGATTTTGCGGTAGCGGTTGATGAGGATGTCGCGGTAGCGCGAGAAACCTACGCCGCGGTCGTTGAGCAGCACGGTGTATTCGCCGTTGCTGAGCACGCCGATTTCGGGCACGGGGGCGATACCGTCGAAGGAACGGGCATCGCTTTCCGATTGCACCTTGGTGTACTGGTAGCGTTTGAACTGGGTGACCTTGAGGTCGATGTAGGGCTTCACCTGGGCTTTCTCCTTCAAGAGGGTTTCCATCGACTTCATCACCGGCTCATTCATAAAGTAGTTCTGGATGCAATGGTCGGCCAGATAGTTGGTGAGGCTGGCCAGTATCATGCCTTGGTGGTGGGCATAGTGTGCGCGCACAGGCACATGGTCTTCCTCGTCGAACGACTCGAAGAATCCCATGTTGTCATACATGTTCAATGATTTGAACCGCTGCATGTTGTTGTAAACAGCCCGATCGTTGATGCTGATAGTCATCAGCGAGCTGTAGGGCGAAATGACAATGCGGTCGGGCGTGGTGTTCTGGAACTTGAGGTAAGGAACGCCGAAAGCATGGTATTTGTAGTTTTGAGCGTCGTCAAGCTCGTTGTAGGCTGTTTCCGAAATACCCCAGGGTAGATCTTTCGTGGCATCGGAGGCGCGGGGACCTTTTTCTATGTTGGTGATAAAGGAACGTTGTGCTCGTATGGCAAAGCTGTAGGTCTCATCCATGAGGGTGTGACGGTAGGTGGGGAGGAAAATGAGCGGCATGAAGTACTCAAAGAGGGTACCATACCACGAGGCCACACCTTTGAATCCCTTGTATTGTACCAGCGTCTTGTCCAGGCAGAACCAATGCTTGTAGGGTGCGTCGCCCTGCGAGATGGTGAGGAAGCTGGTGAGGCGCGCTTCGGATGCGAAATTATTATAATGATAAGGCAGCAGCGATTGGTTGCCATAGTCAAAGCCGATGCTGAAGACATTGAGCTCTGGGTTGTAGAGTTTGGAGAAATCGGTGTTTTCTATCAGGCGCGATACTTGTGCCAGCAAAGGCTCACCCGCTTTGGGATGGTGTTGTGCAAGATAGCCCTTGACTACATAGAGGCAGGCCACAAAGTTGCCGCTGTCGCAGGTGGAGATGAAGTAGTTGGGCAGCTTCTCCAGCGTTGAGATGCGGTACCAGTTGAAGAGGTGGCCGTTCCATTTTTCAAGACGACAAACCGAGTCGATGATGTGCGTTAGGCGCTTCAGGGCCTCGTCGTGGCTGATGAAGCCCAGTTCGGCAGCCGAAATGATGGCTGTGAGCGAGTAGCCTATATTGGTTGGCGAAGTCTTGTAGTCGGCTTTGTTTTGTCGGTTCAGCTGGTAATTGTCAGGAACCAGGTAGTTGTTCTCTGCGGTGATGAGGGTGTCGAAAAAGTGCCAGGTGTCCATGGCAACCTTCTTCACCTCTTCGGTCTCCTTGGCGTTGAGGCTCTTGCGGTCTTGGGGGAATTTCTTGCCCAACCAGAACATCAGGAAGGGGGCTCCGCACCATGACACCACGCAGAAAAGCATGGCCAGGAAGTCTATCACACCGCCCCAGCTTATCAGTTCCATCACCAATACCAAAGCCGAAGCCACATAGTTGAACCAGAACTTGGTGATATAGTCGCCCAATGTGCCCTTGGTGCTCTTGGCGGCTTCGTCGCTGGTAATCCAGTTGAGCAGGTTCTTGTGTGAGAACCACAGGCGGTAGCAGGCGCGGATGGCCGCGTCGGTGTACATCCAGGCCTCCTTGGGTAATAGTGCAAACTGCACTATCGAGCGGTATACAATCACATTAAAGCCGCGTATCAGCGTGGCGTAATAATGGTAGCGTTTGCCGAAGTTGGGCAGCTTGGTCACCTGACCAAGGATGAAGAAGACGATGGGGCTGGCCACCGCAATTAAGGCCACAAGCAGATACCAAGCCGAATGTATGTTGGTGCCTCCGCTGAAGCCTATCAGGAGGGTCAGCATGATGGCCAGGCTCAGCATCGAACGGCGCAGGTTGTCGAAAATCTTCCAGCGGCCGATGGTGTTCACTTGGTTTTTCACCTGTTCGCCTCGTTCGTTATGCACCTTGTTCTTCAGCCAGCCAATAATCTGCCAGTCGCCACGGGTCCAGCGGTGGTGGCGTTTGGCATCGTCGATATAGTTGGAGGGGTTGTCGTCGAAAAGCTCCAAGTCGTTGATCAGGCCGCAACGGATGTGACAACCCTCTATGAGGTCGTGGCTCAGAATCAGGTTCTCAGGGAAGGTGCCCTTCAGGACTTTTTGGAATACCTTGAGGTCGTAAATGCCCTTACCGCAGAAAGAGCCTTCGTTGAAGATGTCCTGATAGAGCTCAAAAGAGGCTGTGGTATATACGTCCAGTCCGCCCAATCCGGCAAAGAGTTGCGCATAGCGGCTCTTGTTGGTGACTTCCACATCCACATTCACACGGGGCTGCATGATGCCGTAGCCGGAGTCGACACGGTGACCGTCTTTTGACAGTTGGGCACGGTTCAGCGGGTGAGCCATGGCGCCGATGAGTTTTTGGGCAGAGTAGAGCACCAACTCGGTGTCGGTGTCGAGGGTGATGACAAACTGGATTTTAGGCATATGACCTTGTCGCCATTGGCTGATGGTCTCGCAGCGGAAGCGCTTGGCTTTGTCGGCCTCGCTGGTCTCGCCCAGCAACAAATCGTTGAAATGCAGGATGGCACCACGTTTGCGTTCGTGACCCAGCCAGCAGTTCTCTCCGTCGCTCCAAGCCCTGCGGCGATAGACGAAGTTGAATATCTGCGAGCCGTATTTCTCGTTCAGTTCCTTTACCTTGGTGAGGCCTGCCTCCACCACCTCCTCGTCCCAGGGCATATCCTCGGTAGGGCCTGCAGCGGCATCGCCTATCAGGGTGTAGAAAAGGTTCTGGGGTCTGCTCTCCAAACGTTGGCCTTCGCTGGCGCGATTGATGTTGGAGAGGTAGTAAATCTCCAGCTGCTCCAGTAGCTCAACGGTCTTGGCCTTATTCTTGAGGATGGTGGGCATAATCACCATGGTGGCATATTCCTCGGGGATGAGGCCGTCCTGAAATTTCAGTTTGAAGGTGCTGGTGGGTTTGTGCAACCGGTAGAGCAATTGGTTGAATAGGTCTATCACCACCTGGCTCATCGGCACCCACAGAACGAGGGTGAGCAGCAATGTGGCTATATTGAATCCATAATAAGTGGCAGTTGCCCATATCGAAAACAACAAGCTCAGCAGCAAGGAGGCCAATACCACAATTCCTATATACCAGTGTGCGCGGGCGTTCCACCGTTTGGGCGGGAATAGTTGCCAGCCCACGTGCTCCCCCTTCTCGTCGGCCTTGGCCACCAATTCTTTCACCAAGTCAAACTCTGTCATGTGGCGCTTTTTGGCCAACCGTACAATCTGGTTGCGGTAGTCATCCTTGGTCTTGTCGTACATCTGGTCATACATGCCTGCCTTCTCGTTCTTAAGCATCCGCTCGGCATAGCTCACCTGGTCGAAAATCTCCGACATGGAGAGTTTGGTCATCTTCTTGAGCGAGTTGAAGAGATTCATCATCAGCAGGTTCTGCTTGGCCGACTCATTCAGCTTATCCATGTCGGCCGACGACTTGTCGGTGGGATTGTAGCTATAGGATTTGGCCTCGGTCAGTTGGTTGCAGAGCGAAGCCAACTCGCGTATTATTAAAGTCTTGGCCAAAGGAAGCAGGGCACATACTTCAGGGTAGGAGAGATAGTCTTTCTGCTTGGCCTGTATCTGCGACAAGTAGCGGAAAAGGAGGTTTTTGTCTACCTGGAAATGGCATTTATTGAAAGAGGACAACAGTAGGTCCTCAATAAGCTGAAGCCTTTTTTGGGGTATTTGGCGGAAACTTTTGCTGCGAAGGTCTACTTTCAGCACCTTTTCCTGCTCACTTATCATATAAAAGTTGTCGAGGACCCACTCGTTGGTGCTGCCTACAAGGCGCTGCGATTTGGTTTCCTCAACGAGCAATAGATAGTAATTAGTAATATCTTTAATGCTCTCTTTGAAAATATCATACGTGTTTTTCATGCGTATAATTTATTTAGAATTAGTTTACAAAAATACGAAGAAAAAATGAAAAAAAGAAATTTTTAACAAAAAAACCCATATTATGGATTCTAAACCCAAAGCAACCGAAAGAAATCGAAGCCCGAAAAAGGAGCCTTTTTTCCAAAAATACAAAAAAAAGTTGTATCTTTGCATCGAATTATTGTGCCCTACAGAATGGAAAATTACATTGTATCAGCGCGTAAGTACCGCCCCTCTACTTTCGAAAGTGTGGTCGGCCAACAGCATATTACCACCACCCTCAAGAACGCCATCCGCACCAACCAACTGGCCCAGGCATTCCTCTTCTGCGGTCCGCGTGGCGTAGGTAAGACCACCTGTGCCCGTATTCTTGCCAAGACCATCAACTGCACCAATCTCACCGCCGACATCGAGCCCTGCAACGAGTGCGAGAGCTGCCGCAGCTTCGACGACGGCTCTTCGATGAATATCTTCGAGCTCGATGCCGCCTCCAACAATTCTGTGGAGGACATCCGCGACCTCGTGCGCCAGGTGAGCATCCCGCCCCAGACAGGCCGCTACAAGGTCTACATCATCGATGAGGTCCACATGCTCTCCACCGCTGCCTTCAACGCTTTCCTCAAAACCCTCGAGGAGCCTCCTGCCTATGCCAAGTTCATCCTTGCCACTACCGAGAAACATAAGATTATCCCCACCATCCTCTCTCGTTGCCAAGTGTTCGACTTCAAGCGCATCCAGAGTGAGGACATTGTCAACCATCTGAAATACATTGCCGAGAAAGAGGGCATCCACTATGAGGAGGAAGCCCTTCACATCATTGCCCACAAGGCCGAGGGAGGTCTGCGCGACGCCCTCTCCACCTTCGACCAGTTGGTCAACTTCACCCAGGGCAACCTCACCCGCATCCTCTGCAACGAAAACCTCAACCTGCTCGACTCTGAATATTATTTCCGTCTGGTAGATTATTTCAGGCAGGGCGATATAGCCAATTCTCTTCTGCTCTACCAAGAGGTTATCGACAAAGGCTTTGATGGACAGCATTTCATCACCGGTTTGAGCGAGCATCTGCGCAACCTGATGGTGGCACTCGACCCTGCCACCCATAAGCTCATGGAGGTGAGCGACTCCTTCCGCGAGCGTTTTGGCGAGCAGGCAGTCAACTGCGGCTTGGCCTTGCTGTTGCGCTATCTCGACATCTCCAGCGATTACGAATATCGTTATAAGGAGGCCGGCAACAAACGCCTATTTATCGAGGTGGCGCTCATGAAAATGGCAGCGCTCATCTCCAACCCATAGATTGCAAGGTCGCCTCAGGCGGAGCACGGCAACAACAAGTCAGCACCCCCTCAGGTGCGACCTCTCGTTGTGTCCAAGCCTGAACCGACCATCACCGAGGACCAGCCCAAACCCACTCCTGCCCCCGTGGCACAATCCACACCTGTGGCACAACCCACACCCTCTCCCGTGGCTCAATCCACTTCCTCAACCGCGGCACCTTCTGCCCCCCAGCAGCCCCCAACCGCACATCTTTCCTCTCCTATGGGTCACTTGCGTCGTGTGGGAAGCGTCAGCATCAAGTCAGCCCCAGTCAACCTGCCCCCTGTTCAGGAGCAACCCCAGGTGGCACCACCCCTCGACGAGGCCAGGCTCCACGAGTGCTGGAATGCCATGCTCGAGGCCATGAAAGGAAAACTGCCCAAGCTGGCCGACCTGCTCAAAGACAGAGAGCTGCGCTTAGACGAGGAGGATATGTTCACTATCATCGTGAGCAACAGCTATATCGAGTCCGAAATCAAGCCTTACCTCATCCGCATGCTCACCTTTTTGCGCAGCAAGAGCGGTCGCCCAAACCTCAACTGCAAGACCGAGGTGGTATATGAAGAAAAGGAAGCCAAAGCCTACACCCCTCGCGACAAATACGACGTAATGCAGCAGGCCAACCCCGTCCTCGAAACCTTCCGCATTATTTTCCCCGAAGTCGACTACTAACCCCCCAACAATCCCCCCTCAAAAAGCATCTCCCTCCATCCTCTCTATCGCATCTATCCCCTCACCCCCCAAAAAGAAAAGAAATGACCTATATTTTCCTCGGCCTCCTGATTTTCTGCGCGCATTTGTTCAATGCGTGGTTCAGCCGTCGTCGTATACCCGATGTGTTGCTGCTGGTGGGTATAGGCATCCTCGTCGGCCCAGTTGCAGGATTCATCACCCCCGAGCAGCTCTCCTCCATTGGCCCTGTTCTCTCATCACTCACCCTGCTCTTTATTTTGTTCGACAGCGGCATCGACATGCGTCTCGACCTCGTCCGTCGCTATTGGTCGGGTGTGGTGCAGGTCACCTTGCTTTCCTATGCCGTCTCGCTGGCTGCAGTCACCCTTGTATGCTATTTTGTGGTGGGGCTGCAGGTGCAGACAGCCATGATGGTGGGCACCATGGTGGCAGGTACCGGAGCCTCCATCGTCATTCCCTTGGTCAACCAGATGAGGGTTACCGAGAAAGCCCGCGTCACCCTCACGCTCGAGTCGGCCATCTCCGGTGTCATCGCCATCGTCATCACCCTGGCCTTCATGGAAGGTTTCAAGCTGGGCAACGTCAGCGTACCCTCCATGTTGGGACGTGTCCTTGCCACCGTCATCGTCTCCCTCATCATCGGCCTTGCAGGCGGCATCTTTTGGTCCTCCTTGATGGAGCGCATCCGCAAGTTAGAGAACTCCATGTTCCTCACGCCTGCCTTTGTCTTTGTCATGTATGGCGTAACCGACCTTATCGGCTTCAGCGGTGCCATTGCCTCCCTCACCTTCGGCCTGGTGCTGGGCAACCCAGAGTATTTCCATGTCTCCTTTCTCCGCAAGCTCAAGTTTGGCGAAATGACGCCTCTCATGGACAACGAGAAAGGTTTCTTCAAAGAGTTTGTCTTCATCCTCAAGACCTATTTCTTTGTCTATATCGGCATCAGCATTCCCTTCACCAATGCCTGGGCATTCATCTATGGTGCCATTATTGCTGCGGTGCTCTGTGTGGTGCGTTTCGTGCTCATCTACATCGTGGGCAGAGAGAACACCGTCGAGGAGCGTCTTTCGGTCTCTATCCTGATTCCCAAAGGGTTGATTGCCGCCGTCCTTGCCTCCATCCCCGAGCAGATGAATGCCGCCGCAGGGGTCAACATCATCCCGCATGCCTCTTTCATCAAGCATATCGTCTATGCGGTCATTTTCTGCTCCATCATCTATTGCTCCATCCTGGTGCTGGTTTTCAGCAAGAAACTGATGATCCTCCAGCTCCCCAAGGAAGAAAAACAAGTATAGTCAATGAAAATACCTTTCTATAAATTCGACGGAGCCGGCAACGATTTTATCCTCATCGATACCCGCCAGCACGACCCCCAGCTCTCCCAAGAGGCCATCGCCTCCCTCTGCCATCGCCGTTTTGGCATAGGTGCCGACGGCCTGATGACCCTCCATGACGCTTCTTCCGATTTCGATTTCGAGATGCGCTATTACAATTCCGACGGTCGTCCAGCCGAAATGTGTGGCAACGGCGGCCGCTGCATCGCTGTCTTTGCCCATCTGCTGGGTGTCAAGGGAGGTGATAAAGAGCTCCGTTTCCTCGCCCCCGATGGTCCTCACGACGCGCAAATCCTCTCTTGGGACAGCCAAAGCCGCCGTGGCATGGTCTGTCTGGGCATGAAGGATGTGGCGAAAGCCGAAATCCGTCCGGTGCTGGATGGCACCCTGCTCAATACCGGTGTGCCCCATTATGTGCAGCAGGTGAAAGAACTCTCCCATTTCGACGTAGAAGGGGAGGGGCGACGCATCCGCCACCTGCCTGATTTGGGACCTCAAGGAGCCAATGTCAATTTCGTCGAACCCCTTCCCAACGGCACCCTCCAGGTGCGCACCTACGAGCGTGGCGTTGAGGGTGAGACCTGGTCCTGCGGCACCGGCGTGACGGCATGCGCCATCGTCACCGGACATGAGCAAATCGCTACCGCTGGCGGCGATTTCCGCGTCACCTATACCGAGACCCCTATGGCTTACACCCATGTGCAACTCACGGGTCCTGTATCCTTCAATTTCAAAGGAGAATTTTATCTGTAGGCCACTTCGTTTATTTGCACACAATTAAAGACTTAGGTATAAATAATAAACCAATAAACAAACCCTCTATAACCAATAACCTATAAGCCAATAAACAAACTCTTTAACCAATAACCTATAACCAATAATCAAACCCTCTATAACCACTAACCTATAAACCATAAACAAACCCTCTATAACCAATAACCTATAACCAATAACCTATAACCTATCAACTGTATCTCATGGACCTCTTTTCTACCCCTGCTCCCGATAGTGCCCGTCAACGTGTGGCTGAGCTCACCCAGCTCATCGACCATTACAATTACGAATACTACATGAACGACCGCTCGCTGGTGAGCGATTTCGAGTTCGATGCCCTCCTGCGCGAGTTGATGGATTTGGAACGCCAGTACCCCGAGCTTTCACTCCCCACGTCGCCCACCCGCCGCGTGGGTGGCGAGGTCAACAAGACCTTCCGTCAGGTCACCCATCGGCTGCCGATGCTTTCCTTGGGCAACACCTATAGTATCGAGGAGATTGAGGATTTCGAGGCCCGCACCCGCAAGCTGCTCGATGGGGTTCCTTTTACCTACACCTGCGAGCTCAAGTACGACGGCGTGGCCATCGGTCTCACCTATCGCCGTGGCGAGCTGGTGCAGGCCGTCACCCGTGGCAATGGTGCCGTGGGCGACGACATCACCGCCAATGCCCGTACCATTCCCACCATCCCCTTGCGCCTCCGTGGCGAATACCCTGCCGACTTCGAGGCCCGCGGCGAGGTGGTCTATCCTTTCGATGCCTTTGAGGCCATGAACCAGCAGCGACAGGCCGACGGCGACGAGCCTTTTGCCAACCCGCGCAATGCCGCCAGCGGCTCCCTCAAGCTGCAGAACTCTGCCGAGTGTGCCAAGCGCAAGCTGATGTTCTGCATGTATTTCATGATGTTCCCAGAGGGTGATGCCGACTTGGCACCCCAATACAATACTCATTTCGGCCGCCTTGAGGCAGCCAAGCAGATGGGTTTCAAGGTCCAGCCCTATATCCGCGAGTGCAAGGATATCAACGAGATTAAAGCCTTCATCGACCATTGGGACACCGCCCGTTGGAACCTGCCTTTCGGCATCGACGGCGTGGTTATCAAGGTCAACCAAACCACCCTCTGGGACCGACTGGGCATGACTGCCAAGTCGCCCCGATGGGCCATCGCCTACAAGTTCAAGGCCGAGCGTGTCAGCACCCCCTTGTTGGAGGTTACCTATCAGGTGGGGCGCACCGGCGTGGTCACTCCTGTGGCCAACATGAAACCCGTGTGGCTTGGCGGCACCACCGTCAAGCGCGCCACCCTCAACAATGCCGACTTCATGGCCAAATTGGATATCCACGAGGGCGACTATCTTTTGGTGGAGAAAGGTGGCGAAATCATACCCAAAATTGTGGGTGTCGACCTCGACCAGCGCAAGCCGGGTGCCAAGCCCATCGCCTACACACAGGTCTGTCCCGTCTGTGGCACTCCTTTGGTGCGCGCCGAGGGCGAGGCAGGTTACTACTGCCCCAACCAGGACGGTTGCCTGCCACAGCTGTTGGGCCATCTTGAGCATTTTGTCAGCCGCAAGGCCATGGATATCGACAGCCTTGGCAGCGAACGCCTCAAGATGCTTTACGACGCGGGACTTGTGCGCAATGTCGCCGACCTCTACGACCTCCGTCGTCAGCAGTTAGTGGGTCTCGACAGCTCCAAGTTCGCCAATGCCGCCACCGCCCAGTTGCAGGAGTTCTCCCTTGATGCAGAAGGGCAGGAGGGAGGCTCTTCCGCCACAGCTCCCCGTGCCGCCACCATTCAGGAGAAGGGTGCCGACAACATCCTCAAGGCGTTGGAGGAGTCCAAGCAGGTGCCTTTCGAGCGCGTGCTCTACGCCCTCGGAATCCGTTATGTGGGTGAGGTGGGTGCCAAGAAGTTGGCACGCTACTTTGGCAACATGGAGGCGCTCATGGCCGCCTCGGTCATGGAGTTGGCCATGGTGGAAGATGTGGGAGAGGTCACCGCCGTGGCGGTCTTCGACTATTTCAACAACCCGCATCACCGCCAGATGGTGGAGCGGTTGAAGCAAGCCGGATTGCAGATGCAGGTGGTCGACAACCGTATCAGCAACGTCCTTGAGGGCATGACCATCGTGGTCAGCGGCACCTTCAACCATTTCTCTCGCGACGAGATCAAAGCCTCCATCGAGCAGCACGGTGGCAAAGCCAGCGGCAGCATCAGCAGCAAGACCACCTATCTCCTTGCCGGAGCCAAGGTGGGCCCCGAAAAGCTCAAGAAAGCCGAAAAACTCGGTGTCCCCCTCCTCACCGAAGAAGAATACCTGACCATGATAAACCAGAAGTGACTCAAGCTGACATTAAACTATCAACTATCAATTCACAACGATAGTGTAAACATCGAAAGAAATGAAAAACACGAAAAATCAAGCTAAAGCTTGTTTGGAGGATGAACATGAATGGGGTGAAGTTGGGGACGGTTTTACACGAATTATCATGAATTAACCAAGAATGGCTGGCGCGGACTTTTGGTGTCTCGCAGAAAACGCAGAGAAATTAGGGCAAGCTAATGCCATCAGTTGCGGCAGATTTGTAATCTGACGCAAAATACTATAAGGATTTTGCAATCCGTAATGCAATAACTCTCGCAGAAAACGCAGAGAGATTGGGGCAAGCTAAAGCTTTGGAAAACTCTCGCAGAAATCGCAGAAAACGCAGAGTTTACTTTCAACTTTCAATAACCAATAACCTACATTAGTATCAATAACCTATAACCAATAAACATTCAATTATTGAACATCGAAAAACACGAATGGGCAAGCTAAAGCTTGTTTTTATTAACACGAATTACCATTAATTAACCATTAATGGCTGGCGCGGACTTTGATTTCTCGCAGAAAGTGCGGAAAACGCAGAATGATATGGGCAAGCCAAAGCTTGGGAGAACTCTCGCAGAAATCGCAGAAATCGCAGATTTCACTATCAACTTTCAACTCTCAACTAACAACTTTCAATAACCAATAACCTATAACCAATAACCATTAGTATCAATAACCAATAACCATTAACCTCTCAACAAAAGCTATAGGAAAAAATCATCCAGATTATACTCACATTTCCCAACGTACTCAAACCAGTTCCCGTTCCATTGGTACTTTAATCCATACCCTGACGGCCAGTCGTTCTTGTTGATTTCGGCAATCACGAACGCGGGAGCTCCCTCGTTATCATCAAAGTGATTCAAGCTGATGAGGACGGCATCCGCATAGTCAATAGGTGGATGATGCAATCCACCACATTCCACTTCAATCCTGTCGTATTGTCTTCCGTTTGCATGAAACAGTCTCTCTTTCTCTAAACGACCATTCTTGAGAGAAAAGGCGCTGATATATTCCTCAATCACATTTCCGTGCCGTATTGCGAAGACACTCGTCTTGATTATGTAATACACATTCCCTTGTTTGTCTCTTACCTCACAGAGCTCTTCCAACTGCCCCATTTCGTCTTGCAGGGAGGTAGTGTCTAATGCCCTATTGTCATGCAATTGGAGGATATTGTAACAAATGGTAGCATACATAGGTGGGCAAGGGATAGAGTAGACGCGTATCTTCCCACAATCTTTCCACAGCATACAGGTCTCATAGTCATCGCATGAATACCTATGATATCCCACATTGTCGCTCTGATCGATAAAGTCAGGATGTGCAATCAGGTAATTGTATACTGCATCAAATCGGGTCTCCACCTCCGTATTACGAACGATGCTGTCAATAGCATTCTCATATTCGCATTGCTCTATTTCTTCCTCCTGAGTAGAAAGGTCAAGCTTCTCCCCATTCCGGCAAGACACAAGTGCCGCCCCGAGGAACAAAACTGCCACAAAAAGTGTCGTTTTTCTTGTCTTCACGTTACTATTTTTTAGAAAGTTGATTAATATCCAGTACAACTTGCAGAAGGTTTCCATTATTATTCAATCACCCCAACAGCCAGAACCAACTAATTTGCTGGACAAATTTCGATTAGAACGATTAAAACGCATCTGATAAATAACAGTCAGAATAGCGTAACATTTTTTTTCGCCCCATAGCAATTAATACCAGTTGATAGAAACAGCATATCCGGTATAGAAGCCATGGGGTAAGTCGATTCATTTGAGAACGTGCCTGTTCATTTAATCCTATGTCAATTATTCCAACTGTTTCCTGTACACCGCATCTAATGTTTGGCCATCCTTGTCTTTCCAGACAAGCCAGCCGTTGTTGCTGCTGCCAATGCAAAAGTCGGAGGCTGTGCTGGGACTTGGAAAAGTTATGTCTGACTCTAATTCAAGATTGTCGCCGTTGCTGAAAGAATAATCTGTTAGAAGTTTTTCCCGCTTTTCTTTCCACTTAAATGATGGAACAGACGACTTTGCAAGTTCACTACCGTTTAAGACGGTAAAGCCATTGGTGTCATAAAAACCTTTTGCGTCGCAACCGCGTCCTTTTGTATAGAACAAATGTTTCTCTTTCTGTTTGACAACATCAAAGATATTGCAACCAATAAAGGAAGTGAGAAACTTAACATCCTCAAAGAATCCGTCCATATCATCTTTTCTGTATTCGGGAAGATTAGGTGCTTTGGGGGTCTGCTTATTTTCGTTTAAGACAAACGTATTGGATTCCTTTGCCTCTGCGATTGCTCGATGCTCCAAGTACTGCACATCGGCCTTTGTCATTGCAGCATCTTTGGAGATGAACAATAGCGCTTTTTGCCAAAAAGATTTCTTGCTGTCGTGGTCTTTCACCCGCTCACGGAAGTTCTCAGTCTCACCAATGTATGCCTTGGGCTTAGTAGCCTCATCCTCTCCCAACAAAATATAAAAGGCTGGTGTTTGCAATTCGGGTCGCTCATTCAAGATTGAGAGATTCGCGCGAGGAATCACATACATCTGGCAAATCTTATTACTGATGAATACATATTGAGTTCCTTTCGGATCCCCGTCTATCAGATATGTAGTTACTGTTTTGCCCATATATTATCTTTTCTTATAGTTGTTAGCGTAATAATCGAAATACCAAGCAATGAAATTACAATATACATGGAATCTCAGACCTTTTTTTGTCTTTTTTTTATTACGGTATTTTTCGGCATATTTTAAAAACAATTCTTTTGACCAATCTTTTTCCTCGTATTCTTGCTTAAAACGTTTCCAAATATCATCACTCCACGCCCCATAACGTAGTTTCTTTAGTTTGTTGCAATCTAAACCTAAGGTATCTATATCCTTTTGCACCTTTTCTTTTTCACGGCCGGCTGGTAAAATACTACCATCAAGGCTATATGTAATCAATTCTTCACATGAAGGGTTGTGTGGATTCAATATTTCCAATGGTATGTTACCTCTTTTTTTATCACAATGCTCTGCTTTATTATCACAAACAGCACACATATTAGAATACAAAAGTGATTGCTGCTTATGCTCTTCTTCTGAATACGGAGAATCTTGATGGTGTTTCTGGGGAATATAATGTTCAATAGTGCAGGTGTCTGTTTCTATTCTACCCATACAATATGCACATATATACCCTTGCTCATCCGACAAACTTTGCCGTACAATTTTTTTTTCAGCAAAGCCATCATATGTTGCATCTGGAGTTTCTCTATATTCTGCCAATTCCTTGGGCTCTTTATTTCGGTTATTGATATATTTCATTCTGCCAAATCATCAAATAAAGATTCTGCTTTTACTGTTGAAATATCTTCAGGTCCTAAAGTTATTTTTAGCTCATTCAGTAATTCCTCTGCTTTATTGTAATCTTTTGCATCCATTGAATTATAAAACGCCTTAATTAGATTGGCACCCTGTGAACTTCTTTCTGACACCTTGAAATAATCTTCAAGTATCGAGTTTACGTCGCGTCCATAGGAATAGTTGTTTGAATCAACGGTTTTGCCATTGTTGATTTCATGTATTTGCTCTTTTTGTAGATTGCCTATCAATATCGGATTATGCGTAGTAATAATGACATGAGACAATTTATTATATGATTGAAACATGGATACATATTTCTGTTGCCATTGAGGATGTAAAAAGACATCCGGCTCATCAAGTAGATACAGGAGGTTTTTGTCCTCTTCGAACACATAATTTGCACCCAAAGTAAGAACAATTTGCTTTTGCCCTTCACTTAATCTGTTTAAATCCAACTCATCTCCATTATCTAATTTCCAAGAAATATCTATTTCGGATAGTAGGTCGTCATATAATAAAGTATCAAGGATTGTGAACGCAATATCTTTCCGAGATGTGTTTAATTCATCAAATGCATATTTCAAATTGATGGTTCCTCTAAAACCATAAGTCAAAGTGTTCTCCTCTTCTAGATATTTGTCCGCATATATGTCTATTGTTTCAAAAAACTTTGTTGCGACATTTCCTTTAATTCCCCACCATTGTTCATCATTGTTTTTTGCCCATGATGGTTTTTTAAAAACAAAAACTATATCACAATTGTTTTTGTCAATCGATAGGAAATCATTTATAAATTGCACGTCTCTTGTCTCATCGGACATTAATATAGATAAAACAAGCATCGAAAGATGTTCTGGCTTAATATAAATAAACGGGCGTTCTTTGGGCAGATTCAGGGGAGATAGAGTATATTGATTATTAACCTTTATTATTTCCTTCTTGTATTTTCCCTCAAAATGCTCACTTAAAGTTCGAAGATGGTCAGAAATACCAGCATAGCTGAGTATTGTTTTTGTAGGGAGCAGATTGCTCATGCCTCCATATTCTTTCTCTATATGTGCAATTGAAACCTCTTCCTTATCTATCCATATTTGAGGAACATATTTCCCATTTTTTGTTTTACTATGAATCTCTATTGTATGATTAATTCCAAATAGCGGATAGTCATAAACAATTTGATATCCTTCAACATATGCAGCGTCGCGGTCGTTTAATATGAAGAATTTATGCAGATGACCAAAGATGTCCGCTATCAACTCCAAAATTGTTGACTTCCCACTTCCATTTTCACCAATCAACACTGAAAGATTATTTTTGAAATTAATCTTAAAATCTTTCAGAATATAGAAATCATCAACCGATAAACTTTTTATCCTCATAGTTGAATGTTCTTGATGTTATAAGTTTGTCCATATCATAGGATTCGTAATAATGTTTGCAACGATATTAGAAGCAACATCCGAGCCAAAAGATTTTAATTTTGATATTATGCCATTCTTCGCTTTTTCTTTATCATCTTTTGATTCATCAACCACCTTCTTTAATTCCTTTATTTGCTTGCCTGTCAAATCATCCTTTATTGCTTCGAGGAACATGTTTATAGCATAAGACTGTTCCTGATTCTGTGACTGTTTATTTGTATTGTTGATAGCAATGTTTATTCCATTTCCTTTCTTCTCATTATTCTCTTGGGGAATTATTGTTGGTTGATTGGCGAAAGCCTCTAATATTGCCAATAACTTTTGTTGTTGTTTCAACCTTATTGTCAGCTTGCTTGTCTCTTCAAACTCAACTACATATTTATCATGAGGGAAATGTATGCTTAGAAATCTTTTTGTAGCGGCAAGCCACTTCTCGTACTTCCCCTTATCAGGGTATTCATCATATGGAAAATATCCACCATGATGTTGAAGCGTCGGAATCATTTCCTTTAATTCTGCAATAAGTACGTCTATTGTAACGTCTGCCATATTACACAAATAATTTTGTTTCAAAATCTATTATTGCTTTTTTTCTTGCATCTTGGGCTCTCTGCTTTAATTGTACCATCAAGTCTTTTTGTCCTTTTACATAAGACACTATTTCATTCTGTATGTTCAATGGAGGTAATGGTATTTGAATGTTTTTTATCTTCTCTTGGTTTACAATTGGTAATGTGGTCTTGGATTGCTCAGCTGTTGTAATATCCTTATTGGCATTCATATAGATAAAGGCGAATTCGGGTAATATAGAGTGTCTATCCAAAGTAAGCCCTGTTATTTGCTGATTAGAAGAAGCTATATCATCACTCACAATGCCTACTTTCCCAACGGTAGACCCGATACCCACAAATAACAAATCTCCTTTATAAAATATACGTGCCTTTTTATCCACAATAGCTTTTTGTGTGAGTGTTCTTTCACTCTTCCCCAAATACATATCACCATCTATGTCCGAGGGTGTATAAAACTTAATATCGCCACCAAAATATTCTGGCTTATTGGTTGGGGGTGTTGTGCCAGTATTAATTTGTTGTATCAGTTTCCGCAGTCTAACGACCTCGTATTTACTGCTAATAACATTGTCCCCATTCCATATATCCCAACGCAGAAGAGTCTCTTTGTATCTTATAAATTGCAAGACATTTCCATGCTCTAATTTATGTAATGTGAATTGTTCAATACCTAATTGCGTATTAATGTATTGCTTTATTTTTCCCCCATTGTTGGCAACTTGTTGTTCGTATTGCTCTGCCAAAGAAATGGAGTTCTTGTAGGCTGTAACTATTGTATTTTGTTCTTCCAATGAAGGAAGGGGGATTTGTAAGTCCAAAAAATGATTAACATCTATTCTTTGCCTATTGGTTGTGCCTCGACTGCAACTTTGAGCATATTTAATAAATGGTTTTGTGCAAGATAGCAACTGTAGGTATGAAGGATTCAATTTCTCTTTTTCAACATCATATACAGGGAAATCTCCCGTTACCACAGCACCGTTCAAGTCTCCGGAAACAATTCCAAATGCACCATTACGGGCATCAATCTTGGACATTATAAATTGCCCTTCAGTTACACGATATTGTTTCTTTGTTCCAATGTCTTTTCCTAATTTGATGCCTCGTAATACAGCCCCTCCTCCATTTGTTTTTACTGTAACTTGCTTATATTCTACATTATCTTTAATAATGACAACATTACGACTTGGCTTTAATAGCACACCGATACTTACAAATGGATAACGATTAGTAAATCCTAAATCATTACCCAATACATGTGCCACACTCCAATTTATCAAATTCTGATATGGCACTATATGGAGATACCTCATCAATGTCAAATCACCTTTTCCCATGAGCCTCCATTTATTTGCTTATACATAATGTTGTTATTGACCTTGTATGCGTAATGTAGAGTCTCTGATTTCCACAGATTGTTCTCTGTCCTATAAGGAACATACTCTTTAAGCAGGTCATTCAGTTCATTCTCACATTCAGCACCAGTGGTCGTAATACCAGCCTTTTCAATCTGGGCGACTGGTATCTGATAATCGAATAATTGTTTAACGACTGGCTTTATCTCCTGCTCAATTTGAGCTTTCAGATTCTTTAATTCTGCCTTCTTGTTTTTTATGTCTGTTCTGGAATTATTCTTGTTGTTAATGAACTCTTGAAGATCTGCAAGTTGTGGTGCATATTGAGATTCTATTTGAATCCGTGCTTCTTTTTGCGCGTTTAAATACTGCTCTTTTTCTTCCTGAGTAAATTTCTTGAAGAATAGAATGCTTGGTTTTACTGTTGCTCCAGAAGCAGCAAAAACATCTTGCGGTAAGGAGGTGATAAGAATTATCTTTGCCATCCCCTCAAATTGTTCACGAACAGATTGAAGATTTGTTGTATTCAAAACACCTTCGGGTAGAACAATTCCCAAGCGGCCTCCAGGTTTCAAAAGTCGTAAGCAACGTTCTACGAAAAGTACCTCGGTTAAACCACTTAATTTACCAACATCATAGAGACCCAAAAGTGATTTGCCAACATTGTCGTTGACCTGAGACATCGCCTGTTGATATACCTCTTTCCCATATTTGTTTTCATATTCCGCTATTTTCTTGGGGTCTGTTATACAATCAGCTGCGGTTATCTCCAAAGATTTCTCAACGCGTGATCCAAAAGGTGGGTTTGTGAGAATCACATCAAAACGGTTTTCAAATATTCCGTTGATATTTAATAAGCCATCCCGATGGTGAACACCGCAATGTCCATCTCCATGCATAATCATATTCATTTTGGAGGTATGAGCCATACGAGGGTTGGCATCTGTGCCAAAAATACAATCGTTGGCGAGGTGATGTAATCTGCCACCTTCGTAAGAGGTGTCTAATTCACGCTCTAATGCTTCGATATAGCGATTGAGCTTTGCACGTTCATCATCAGTTGTTTCTGACTCTGGGGAATAGTCTTCGCCTAACACGGATTTTGTGATCTGTTCCTTTTGCTTTTTAATGTCCATCTCTATCTTCTCGCGAACATATTCAAAGGCTTTAATCAGAAATCCACCACTACCACAACACGGATCACAGATTATCTCTCCTTCCTGCGGGTCGAGTAATTCAACCATAAAATCAACAATGGTTCGGGGGGTGAAGAACTGGCCTAACTCACCGCGGAAAGTTTTGCCTAAAAACTTCTCAAATGCGATACCTTTCACATCATCAGACGTTGTCGAGAGATTGTATTTCTGTAATTCTTTTACTATTGCCTCGAAACTTGTTTGTTTTATCTTTATAGAGTCATTGGGGTCAAACAAATCGTCTTTCTCGAATTCATCTTTTGTTAGTTCAAACCAATAATCCATGTAAGGAATGTCGTCTTTCGGTCCATTTCTTTTTACATTGACCGGACGGATATTTTTCTCATAATGGGCTTCTTCTTTCTTGAATTGTTTCAAAGAAAAGACATTGTCTTCGTTGGGATTCCGCTCATATCGTATCTTCATGAACAGGATTTTGCTGATTTCATCAAATGCAGCTTCTGGAGACAGTTTGTCGTTGTTTCTAATAATGTTGTGGCATCTAAACAGAAGTCGGCTAAACTCATCGCGGGTAAAACTCTTTGTTCGATTTATTATCTCTTGAAGTTTCTTTTTGTCATTCAATTCTTCAAGAGAAGGAATGTCTAGAATCTCATCCCCTAAATCCTTGGGAAATCCTTCAAGATTAACTTTGAAAACTTTAGTCTGTTTGAGATTTGTTGTTACAAAAAAGGGAGCTTTTGTATATCGGGCATAGTGAGATCCCTGTTTGTAATCATCTTCGGATATGTTAATGCTTTCTGCTTTGCACTCCACTACAATTACAGGAGCTTCTTTCTCTACTTTTTCAGGAGAAGCCCAAATAACAATGTCTGCACGTGCTTTTCCTGTACCACGTTTATTTCCTTCTGCAACTGTGACCTCCTGTTGCATTTGCTCTAATTCGTAACCATAGTTATTCACCAAACGCTTAATATACTCTTGGCGTACTTTTTCTTCAGGGGTAAGTACCAACCATCTGTCTTTTAATGGCGCAAAAATTTTGTTGTCTTTTATCTGTATTTCCATAATTGCTACAATAATATCAATTTTTTACAGAATCATATCGGCATTGATTATCTGTTTTTCATTTCCTACTTGAGTGTGGATTCCTCGTCAAACATATTGCGGGTTACCAATTATATATAAAAAATGCAAATGTACGCAAAAATATCAAAACTAGTTCCTTATTAAATGGTGATCTTTTTAATTATATTGATGATTAGTATTATTATTCCATCTGCAAAAATACTCATTTTTTTTGGAATGGCAAAAAATAAAACCCTAATTGGTCATAAGGTTTAGGGCAGATTCGCCCGTCACAGCGGATGATCCAGTTGTGGCTCGTTGTGTCGGATGTGCAATCCGACACAAGTTATTATTAGGATTTTTAATTCGTTTTGTTTTTATCATTCTCATTATTATATAATTACAACGTCCAACAAACCATTCTCCCCAGTATAGTCCATTGTTGAGCTGTATTTGTATTGATTTGGTGAATTAACAATTTCTTGTCTGACAGGATTCTGACGGTATTAACTTAGTCATTTGAATTAGTCACTTATCAAAAAAGTGATCAAGTTGAAAATAATACGTCTTTTTTGCGAAACACAGATATTTAATTCGTCAATTCCCTGTCTCGCAATAATTAACGGACGATATATGGTCATTTACGTTTAACCCAATACAACGCTGGCAGGTGGTGCCAACCTTAGTCATTGCCAGCCACCGCCGTCGGCCGCGAGCTGCGCAAGGCGCTGAAGGGCCTCTTAGGGAGGAAGGGCAAGTAGCAATCCGTTACAGTTTCAGTTGTTTCAGTTGAAAACTTGAAACACAAATTCCCCTTTATAATATTTATAACTAATTAATATATAATTAATTATAAAGAAATAAAGGGGGAATGAAACACTAAAAAAACAATTGAAACAACTGAAACTGAAACGTTTTGAAAAAAAAAGACGTTAAATTTTTCTTCTAAAAAGCAAGAATTCAATGAAATACGATATTAGCAATAAGACCGCGCCCAAGATGCCGACGCTCGGCAAAGGGACAGAATGCATCCGTTTACTCCTCTCCCAGGCCTCAAAAGACATGCACGAGTCCTTAGTTCCGATGCTTTTTCCCTCTCTTGGCGCGCATATCAGCGGCACAGAATTTCAGTACCCCGACCTCGGTTGAAGGAAACCATGCGGCATGATGGCCAACTTGGTGGCCGATTTTGGGGGTAACAAGGGCCAATTGTCCAATCTTGAAGAGGCCATCTGTCGCAAATTTAGCAAGCACAACGATGAGGAACTGCAGAAACTCGTCGAGTGGCAACGAAATCCTTTTGGCTCTCACGAGCCTCATAGGGAACGTGAACGTGAATTACCACGAATTAGCAACGAACTCCGCTGGGCGCTCACAGGCCTCGTAGAGGAGAACGCCCAAGGGGGTAATTTTACCTGTGTCAAACAAGAGAAGAGCGTAGGCACACCAACCGGTGTGACAGTAACAGTTGTGACAGTTAAAAATAAGGGGTATCAAAAACGCCCCTTATAATATAACTAATTAATAATTAATAATATATATAAGAAAATAGAAAAAACATACCCCTCTAAAAATCAACTGTCACAACTGTAACTGTCACAAAAGGTCAGATGAAAGGATTGTCATATTCTTCTAAAGAACAGTATAACAATAAAATACGATATGGTTAGGAACACGACGTTCTAGCTACCAACGTCCGATGTGTGACAGCAGTCATCCAAAAAACCACACAAAATGGCCTCCAAAACCCTCCGATGAGCCCACTTTATGATGCTTTTTCCCCTACGGGGCACCCATCTGAGCGAATTTGGATTTCGGCATCCCGACCTGAATTGAGGGTCCTTGGGAGCCAAATTAACAATCTTTTGGCCAAAACGGGCAGTAACAAGGACCAATTGGCCAATCTTGTAGAGGCCATCTGTCACCAATTTCGCGAGCACGATGAGGAGGAGCTGAAGAAACTCGACGAGTGGAAACGAAGGGTAAGGGTGGGGCCTGTTGTTCGTCGGTAAGGCCACTGTTAGTTCGCTCGCCGACGAACAAACGGCGGCCGCCGAACGAAGGATGAACGGAGAAACGGAGGCTTCTGAACGAGACATTATCTCGCTGAAAACGCGGAAAACGCAGATTTTACTATCCACTTTCAATAACCAATAAACTTTAATCTTTCAACTTTAAACTCTCAACCACTCTAAACTTTCAATAACCAATAACCTATAACCAATAAACTCTCAACTTTCAATAACCAATGACCTATAACCAATAAACTTTAATCTTTCAACTTTAAACTCTCCACCACTCAGCGCATCGTGGAAAACTTTCCCAACGGAGAAAAAAGAGTCAAGTTCCAATTTGTACGCTTTCGTATGTATGAGCCATAAATACATCAATTTAGGACAACCACACAATTATCAATAATAAAACCATACTCACAAAAAATGCCGATAGCACTACAATAAGTACCTCAAAAAAACACTTTCCGCGCTCCTATCGCACATTTATTATTGTTTTTTAATGTGGAATTCATAGAACCCACCATATTTGTATTTGGTAAGTAGTATAGAGTCTTCTATTATAAATAATAAATAGAAGCTGTCCGTATCTTTTGCCTTCGCATGGAACAATGGACAGGGCAGGGCCCCGTTGACTTGGAAAGTGCGGCAGGATAAGGTGGGGCATGGTATAAATAACTGTGCGGAAGGCACCGTAGAAAGAAATATGGGGGAATATCCCTTATTGACTGTCATTGTAAAATATTGTGCGACAGACAAATGAAAGATAATCCTGCGAAACGCGTGTATAACGAATTTGTCGTAAACGTCAGAAAAACAACAAAATACGCAAACACACCGTTTTTTTATCGGACACGAACACCCCAAAATCCGTGAAAAATGCCGTGTCTTTTTCTTTTTTGCGGGATTTTCCGGGCCTTTTTCGAGTCCCGTGAAAAATTTTTTTCGGGTGCAAACCGCTGTCCGACAAACCATTCGTTGGCAGCCCCGAAAAATAATTCGAAAAAAAATTTGGCAGTTTGAAAAAAGGTCGTATCTTTGCACCCGCTTTCGACGGAGAACGGCACCCTTGAGAGGTGGCTCCGGAAAGCGAGAGAACATTGAATTTCTGAGATG
>JAEEGG010004635.1_pt1 | contig 33194 bp, 18 predicted proteins | sample 9134161 | NCBI WGS metagenome assembly JAEEGG01 (sample SAMN16246543, study PRJNA631951) | gut metagenome | biome: gut microbiome; feature: rumen; material: CR-attached | host: Bos | place: Iran: Karaj | collected 2018-10 | reverse complement strand
ATTCTCACGGTTACGCAGCATTCGGTTCGCTGGATGTCAACGACATCGTATCAATGGCCAATGCCGCTATCAGCACGGCAGCCGACATCGCCGGTGACAACATGATGAAGCTCAACAGCGTGCGCGTGGCTCCCTACGTGCGTTACGACTTCTATCAGATTGGCAAACTGGGTTTCTTCGTTGAAGGCAGCCTCGGATACATCTACATATCCGCAGGCGATTTGAACCTTCCCGCAGCAGCAGCCCCCGTTGCCGGAAGCGTAAGCAGTCCCGCTGTACATGCCTTCGAAATCAACGCACGTCCCGGTGTGTTCCTGCGTCTGAACGAGAGATTCGAACTTCTGGCCAAGCTCGGTTCCTTCGGCTACATGTTCGGCAAGGAGAAGGAAAGCGAAACGAAGATTCACAGAGTGGGCTTCGACTTCAGCTCCTTCAACATGATGATCGGTATGAACTATCATTTCTAAGTCACAACGCGTACACTGCGCATTACGTTTAAAAGAAGGTAATGTTCATTACAAATCTCTTAAAGGGCGGCCGGTATCTGCTGATATCGGGCGCTCTTTTGCTCTTCTTCTCATGTAGCAACGATGATGAAGAGTTGCCTGTCATTGACGAAGGTGTCCTGGAAAGCGTCGTCTCCTCCGAAAAAGTCACCATGGACCAACTCCTGGATCGCGCAATTGAGGAGTATGAGATCGCACCTGAAATGATAGCCCAATACGCAGACAAGATAGCGCTCTTGCGTACCATGACCGTGGATATGACGGCCTACAGAATCAAATATCACACTGTGACCCCCGACGGACAGCCGACAGTGGCTTCGGGAGTGGTATATTATCCCGATATAAAGAATCCGAAAGGGGTCATGGAAACATCGCCCATCAACAAGTCCAAAAAGAATTGCGCCTCACGTTCTGTCCAGACAATCGAGTGCGTCGGCAGCCTTTTCGGGTATGTCAGCATCTTGCCCGACCTCATCGGCTGCGGTTCTACGGATGAGATGCCCATAAGCTACATGCAGCATGAGAATGCTGCGCGTGTATCGGCAGACATGCGCCGTGCTGCCGCCGAATTTATACGCAAGAAATACAACAAGACGATATCCAACAAGAGCATCGTCGCCGGCTACTCTCTGGGCGGAGCCATCTCGTGGGCATTGGCTCGCTACTATGCCAAGCATCCGGAACTGGGCGTTGATGTGAAGGAGATATATATCGGCGGCGGAGCCTACGACCCGCTCGTTGCCATGAACGCCTTCATCTCTACCCGATATTCCCAGTACGCCATCTTGCCAAACATCGTCTACTCGATGAACTATTACGACAACCTGGAGTTGGATTTCAATGAGATATTCCGGGGCGAACTGCTCGAGCACTACAATGAGTGGTGCACGGGATGGATATCCGTTCCCGAGCTCACGAAAATGCTGGGGTACGACATCGGGGAATACATGAACTTGGAGTTCCTCTCACAGGACAATCCTGCAATGCAGAGAATCCTGAAGGCAGTAGCCACGAAGGCCGTTCCCAACGACTGGATTCCCACGGCAAAGGTACACATGTACAGCGCGAAGGACGACACCTACGTGCCTCGTGAGTGCAGCGACCAGTTGTATAACTTCCTGAAAAAAATCGGAGCCGATGTGGACTACACACTGCTCGAAGGGAACCATACCACAACCGGTCTCACGATGGGACTCGAGGTGTTGGAACGACTTCTCTTATCCCCGGCTCCCTGAACCGGTTCTTTTGTCTGATTGTCCGAAACAAGAAAAGGTCGCTGAAAAAATCAGCGACCTAACTTTTAACTTTTAATTTTTCATTTTTCATTGCGCTTGCTGCGTAAGTTTCTATCTACATGTCTACTTTTTGACGTTTTAAGACGGCAAAATAAGCACAAGCGAAGCCGAATTGAACTTTTTTTTATATCTTTGTCCCAAATATATAACGAAATAAGTCATGAAAAAGTTCAAAATCATCACCATTTCCGTGTTTAGCCTCATTCTGTCCGCCTGCGGTGGGAAGAGCGTCGATATCACCATCCCCGACAACAACTGCCCCAACGACAAGGAGCTTGTGGAGAAGGCCCTGAACGGGGACGAGGATGCCGGACTGACGATAGCCCACATGTACTACAACGGCGACGGAGTGATACAGGACTATACGGAAGCCATCAAATGGTACAAGATACTGGCAGAGAAGGGCAACCCCTACGCACAGTACTACATGGGACTCTGCCACGACGAGGGTCGCGGTCTGGAAGCCAGCCTCACCAAGGCAATGGACTTCTACAAGCAGAGTTTCCTGGAGTTCAAGTCCCGCGCCGAGAAGGGCGACAAGGACGCCATGCTCTATCTGGGCAAGATGTACTCTCTGGGCAAGTATGTGACCAAGGACAAGACCGCAGCCGTAAAGTGGTATCGCGAAGCTGCCGAACAGGGCGATGCCAAGGCTCAGTACACCATGGGTGCCTGCTACGACGAGGGCAACGGTGTGGCCCGGTCCTACGAGGAGGCTGTCAAGTGGTATCGTCAGGCTGCCTATCAGAACAATGCCGACGCACAGTGTGCGCTGGGCGCATGCTATGAGGAAGGTCGCGGCGTGGAGAAGTCGGCCACGGAGGCCGTGAAGTGGTATCGCCTGGCTGCCGAGCAGGGCAATGCCGATGCACAGTGCAATCTGGGCTACTGCTACGACGAGGGTATCGGTGTGGAGCAGTCGCTCAGCGAAGCCGTGAACTGGTATCGCCTCGCTGCCGAACAGGGCAACGCTGTGGCGCAGAACAATCTGGGCTACTGCTACGAGACGGGCAGCGGCGTGGAGCCGTCCCTGGAGGAGGCCGTCAAGTGGTACAAGTTCAGTGCCAAGCAGGGCAACGAGAGCGCCATCGCCACTCTGAGAGCCAAAGGCATCAGGGACTATGAGTAAAACTGCAGATAATCAATCCTTTTTACAATAAATATATTGTTTAACTCATCAAAAGGGATGTGCCGGGTGGCGCATCCCTTTCTTAAAAGACCATCTAATATCATACGAAATGAAACGCAGATACCAAAAACCCGAAACACAGGTGCTGGAACTTGAAGAGGACTGCTGCCTGCAAAGCGGTAGCGTTGAGCACTTATACAATAACACCGATATCTACTTGGAAGACAGCGATGAAGAATACGAAGGAGATGTCCGTTAGAGAAAAACCAGTATCATGAAGAAGATTATATTTATCATCATAACCCTGCTCTGCACTCTGCTGCAGGGAGCTTGGGCAGACGACTACATCGTCGACACGGACGAAGAACTGCGCGCCGCAATACAGAACAACGGGGCAAACATCACCGTGACGGCCAACATCGACCTTAGCAACAGTACGCTGAGTATCGGAAGCGGCTTGACGGTGACCATCGACCTGGGCGGCCACACGCTGGACCGCGGACTGACGGCACGCAACTGGGACACCGGCGGTCAGGTAATCACCGTGCGCAGCGGAGCGACGCTCCACCTCAGTAACGGTACGCTGAAAGGCGGCTGGGGCGGCAACGGCGGCGGTCTCGTCAACGAGGGCGGTACGGCAAACCTGACGGATGTCACCATCACCGGCTGTGTAGCCGATGACAGGGGCGGCGGTATCAGCAACGGAACCGGTGGCACGCTGACGCTGACGGGCTGTACCATCACGGGCAACACCAGCAACGACAAGACTGCACCTAAGGGCGGCGGCGGCATCTTCAACGCAGGCACGCTGAACATGCAGGGAACGAACACCGTTAACGACAATACCGGCAAAGGTGGCGCCAATAACCTCTATCTGGCTGGCAGCACGGTAATTAACTGTACCGGAGCTTTCGACAACAGCACCAGAATCAGTGTGAGCTTAGAGAATTACAATCGTAAATTCACCTCGAACTACAGCCTTTACAACAGCCATACACTCCCCTCGGAATTCTTCTCCTGCGACGACAACAGGTACGTCGTTAATCAGAAGGACAATGAAGCCTTTCCGGGCGTCCCCTATTGGGATCACGAATGGTCGGGCGACAACACCAGCGGTCATGTGGTCTATACGAAGAAGATCTGCACCGATTACAGTTATTACGACGGCGGGACTAGCCTTTCTGGCGGCTGGTATGTGCTGAGCGGCAACCATACCTACGAGGAACGCCCCCGATGCCACGGCGATGTAAAGTTCATCCTTTTAGACGACTGTAATACGGAGTTCCAAAAGGGCATCCACATCGACAACCAGCAACATCTCACCATCTACGCTCAGGATGCAGGGTCGGGTAAGCTGCGCTGTACGGGCGACGACGGTTCTGCAGCTAACGGTGACGCCGCCATCGGCGGCAATAACGAAGTTGTCGGCGGTCACCTTATCATTCACGGCGGCACCATCTATGCGAAGCCCTCCCATAACAACGCTGCCGGCATCGGCGGCGGTGACGGTGAGAGCGGCATGCAGAGCATCACCATTTGGGACGGTGAGATTGAAGCTTACGGTCAGGACGGCGGTGCCGGTATCGGCAAGGGATATGGTAATGCTGTCAATTTCGACATCACGATTTACGGAGGCAGCATTACTGCCAACGGCGGCGACAAAGGAGCCGGTATTGGCGGCGGACAGGAATGCGGCACTGGTCGCATACGCATCTTTGGCGGTACGATTACCGCCAACGGCGGCAAGTACGCTGCAGGTATTGGCGGCGGAAACTGGGACCAGAATGGGAACATCTATATCTATGGTGGCGACGTTACAGCCAAAGGCGGTGACGGTGGAGCAGGCATCGGCGCCGGCGAATACGGCAATGGCGGATTCATAGAAATACATGGAGGCAATGTCGAGGCATATGGCGGATATGAAACATCCCTGATAGGAGATGATGTCGGTGGTGCTGCAGGTATTGGCGGTGGTGTAGGAAAATTAGACGAACCCTATGCTGTAGGTGACGGCGGACAAGTGGACATCTACGGTGGCTACGTGGAAGCATACGGCGGCGGATGGAGCCGGACAGAGGAATACTGTGGCGCCGGGGCTGGTATCGGTGGAGGAAATCAGGCTTATAACGCCGGCACTACAAACATCCACGGCGGCATCATTAGAATCGTCATCAAAACCCATAGTGGCAATCAATGCATCGGCACAGGAGAGGAAGGTAATAGTTATGGTAAGAACATCATCACTCTTCCTGATAACTATATGGTGTTCCAAGAAGGCAATGAACCCACTTCGAGTGACAATCGCGTTGCATACTGTAAGTCAGGATTACCTACACTATACATCATGCCCTGCAACCACGCATACGCACCCCATCCCGGTAAAACAATCATTAACGCAAAGAAACACTCCATTGATTGCGGCAAGTGTTTGACGACAACACAGGAACACGCTTTCAGCGATAAAGCAGAGTGTGAAATCTGCGGACTGATAAAGTTTGATAACAATGACAGCAAAAATGCCGAACTGATCGATTACTGGCAAGCTGAAAGCACCAGTCCGAGAACCGTTGCGCTCACAGGTCGCTCGTTCCCTGTTGACGATTGTTGGAACACCGTGTGCCTGCCCTTCCCGGTCACGTTGGAGGATTCTCCCTTTGCGAACACCACTCTCAAGGAACTGGATACCGAGGGAACGTACGACGAACATAAGACCGGCTTCGATGCCGGCAGCGGCACGCTATACCTCTACTTCAAGGATGCAGCAAGCATCGAGGCGGGGAAACCCTATATGCTGAAGGCCAATCCCGACTTCATTATCAACACCTCTGATGACTGGAATGCCTTTGCCAATGCTGTCAACGATGGCAACAACTTCAGTGGAAAAGTCGTTATGCTCAACAACGACGTTAGTATAACCAATGTGATGGTGGGAACAAGTTCCAATCGTTTCGAAGGTACGTTTTCCGGCAATGGTCATACGTTGACCGTTAACCTGACAACCGACGAAAACTACTGCGCACCCTTCCGTTATGTTAAAAATGCCCATATCCGCGACCTGAATCTGGCGGGCACGATCACAACGAGTCGCAAGTTTGCCGGCGGACTCATCGCAGAAGCAACCGGTTATACCTATATCGACAGATGCCGCGTCAGCACAACGGTCAACAGCAGCGTCAGCGGTGACGGCACACACGGAGGATTCGTAGCTGTCATCCAAAATGAAACCACCATAAAAGACTGCCTTTTTAACGGTAAATTGCTCGGATCTGCCACCAACAAATGTGGAGGCTTTGTAGGATGGATAGAGTATGACACCAGTCATCTCCATGACCATGTCTTCCTCTATAACAATCTCTTCTCACCTGAGGAGGTAACCCTGGGTCTCGATGCTACCTTTGCCAGGGCGAGAGCGGATGATTGGAACATAAGGGGCTCTCTTGGAAGTTGTTACTATACCGAACACAGCGCTTCCAAAAAACAGGGCAAAGACGCTGCAGACATGACTCCACCTGAACTGGCTGATAAGCTTGGCAGCAACTGGACCGTTACCGATGGCAAGACCGTACCTGCCATGAAGGACTACGCGGATGTCATCAGCGACCCTGTGTTCCGGAATGTTATCATCAACAACATACACACCGACGTCACGAGCGAGGACGGCAAGGTGAGTTTCTTGGGCAACTACGCCCCCGTGGTGCTTACAGGCGGCGACAAGAGCAACTACTACCTCGGCAGCGGCAACAAGATGTACTGGCCGAGCAAAGACAAGACCATCAACGCCTTCCGTGCATACTTCCATGTGGATCTGGAAGAGGGTGAGGAGGTGCATTCGTGCAGACTTGCCTTTGACGATGAAGCTACAGGAATAGAAGAGGTTCAAAGGTCAATGGTCAATGGTCAAAGGTCAACGGCCAATGAATGGTATGACCTCACCGGTCGCAGGCTCAGCGGCAGACCGACCAAGAGCGGATTCTACATCCACGGCGGAAAGAAATACTATGTGGAGAAGTAAGAAGTAAGAAGTAATAGGTAAGGTGTAAGACAAACAACTTGCCTATTCGTCTACTTGTTTATTTTTGGATATTGTTAAATTGATGTTCTTCATATGCTCTATTTTGAGTGCAAATATACGTTCTTCAGTTTTTTGAAGAGTTTGTTGCCTTGCAATAGCCATTTCGGATGCTGTCGAGGAAGCGGACTATCTTTTTGAGATTCTCCTCGGTGTACATCTGAGGACCGCCGTGACTGCCATCAGGGGGGGGCCTCGGTCATGACACCGGCTGCTTTCAGCAGTTCGTAGAACTCCCTGCTTTACGGTTTCGCTGACCTCGACTTGTTTTTGCCGGTATATGGAGTTCTCGCCCGCAAAGTTACTACTGTTATTTGGAATATCTGCGTTTTTTAGTGACAAAATGTAAGGATAAAACCGAGCGGCGCAATGAAATATATCAAAGAAAGCGGAATTTAGTTTACTTTTTGTTGTGAATATTTTGCATAATCGAACAAAATGTCATACCTTTGCGGCAAAGTTTGAGCAAAATGACAGCACAAGATAAAAAGATGAACACCAAATACATCTTCGTCACAGGCGGCGTGGTTTCCTCGCTGGGCAAAGGCATCATCTCTGCCAGCATCGGCAAGCTGCTGCAGGCGCGCGGCTACAAGGTCACCATTCAGAAGTTCGACCCCTACATCAACATCGATCCCGGCACGCTCAATCCTTATGAGCACGGCGAGTGTTACGTCACGGAAGACGGCATGGAGACCGATCTCGACCTGGGCCACTACGAGCGTTTCACGGGCATCCGCACCACGCGCCACAACTCCATCACGACGGGCCGCATCTACAAGACCGTCATCGACCGCGAGCGCCACGGCGACTATCTGGGGAAGACCATCCAGGTGGTGCCGCACATCACGGACGAGATCAAGCGCCGAATGTTGCGTGAGGACGAGCAGGGCGAGGACTTGGATTTTGTCATCACGGAGGTCGGAGGCACCATCGGCGACATCGAGAGCGCTCCCTTCATGGAGGCCATCCGTCAGCTGCGCTGGCAGTTGGGGCGCAACGCCGTCTGCGTGCATCTGACCTACGTGCCTTATCTCAAAGCCGCCGACGAGCTGAAGACGAAGCCCACGCAGCACTCCGTCAAGGAGTTGCAGGGCATGGGCATTCAGCCCGACATTCTGGTACTGCGTACGGAGCGCCACCTGGACGACGCGATGCGTCTGAAGGTGGCCTCCTTCTGCAACGTCGATCTGGAGTGTGTGGTGCAGAGCGAGGATGTGCCCAGCATCTACGAGGTGCCGGTGCGTATGCAGCGACAGGGCCTCGATGCGGCCATCCTGCGCAAGATCGGCATCCCCGTGGGCGAGACGCCCGCCATGCTGCCCTGGAACCGCTTCCTCGAGAAGCAGCGCCGGGCCACCCGCGAGGTGCACATCGCCCTGGTGGGCAAATACGATCTGCAGGATGCTTACAAGAGCATCCGCGAGAGTCTCAACCTGGCCGGCATCTACAACGACGTGAAGGCCCGGCTCCATTTCGTCAACAGCGAGCAGCTGACGGCGGACAACGTGGCCGAGCAGCTGAAGGACATGGCGGGCGTCGTCATCTGCCCGGGCTTCGGCCGCAGGGGCATCGAGGGCAAGATCGTCGCCGCCGAGTACACCCGCACCCGCGACATCCCGACCTTCGGCATCTGTCTGGGCATGCAGATGATGGTCATCGAGTTTGCCCGCAACGTCCTGGGCTACAAGGACGCCAACAGTGCCGAGATGGACCCCGACACACCCCACAACGTCATCGACATGATGGAGGAGCAGAAGAGCATCACGGAGATGGGCGGCACGATGCGCCTGGGCGCCTACGAGTGTGAACTCGTGCCCGGCAGCAAAGCCGCCGAAGCCTACACAGCGGATAACTCTCAACTCTCAACTCTCTACTCTCAACTGACTGTCCGCGAGCGCCACCGCCACCGCTACGAGTTCAACAACCGCTATCTGGACGCCTTCGAGCACCACGGCATGATGTGTGCCGGCTGTCACCCCGAGGCCCATCTGGTTGAGATTGTCGAGATTCCCGCGTTGAAATGGTATATCGGCACGCAGTTCCACCCCGAATACTCTTCCACCGTGCTGCATCCCCATCCGCTCTTTATGGACTTTATAAAATCCTGTATTGATGGAACAGCTCAAGCATGAATGCGGCGTGGCGCTGGTGCGCCTCTTGAAGCCCGCCGATCATTACGCCCGGAAATACGGCACGCCGTCCTACGGTCTCGGCAAGCTCTATCTCATGATGGAGAAGCAGCACAACCGTGGGCAGGAGGGTGCCGGCATTGCCTGTGTCAACATGGAGGCCCCCGTCGGCACGGAATATATGTTCCGCGAGAAGGCCGAGGGCAAGGACGCCATCACCGAGATCTTCGACCGCGTGACGCCCGAGTGGACCGCCGCCCAGCTCTATATGGGCCATCTGCGCTATTCCACCACGGGCAAGAGCGGGCTGCAGTATGTGCATCCCTTCCTGCGCCGCAACAACTGGCGGGCGAAGAACCTCTGCCTGTGCGGCAACTTCAACATGACCAACATCGACGAAATCTTCGATAAAATCGTGGAGCAGGGGCAGTCGCCGCGCATCTACAGCGACTCCTACATCACGCTGGAGTGGATGGGCCACCGCCTCGACCGCGAGGTGGAGCGCTGCTTCTCGGAGGCCAAAGGGCTGGGGCTGGAGCATACAGACATCACGCGCCACATTGAGGATCACGTGCAGATGGCCAATGTCCTGCGCACCACGATGGCCGACTACGATGGCGGCTACGTGATGTGCGGCATGACGGGCTCCGGCGAGATGTTTGCCATGCGCGACCCCTGGGGCATACGGCCGGCCTTCTTCTACCGCGACGACGAGGTGATTGCCGTGGCCAGCGAGCGCGTCGTCTTGCAGACCACCTTCGACCTCCCCCGCGAGGCGGTGCAGGAGTTGCCCGCCGGTCAGGCGCTGATCATTCACAAGGACGGCAGCTCCTCTCTGGAGTGCGTCCTCGAGCCCCGCACGCCGTCGCGCTGCTCCTTCGAGCGCATCTATTTCAGCCGGGGCAACGACAGCGACATCTACCACGAGCGCAAGCAGCTCGGCCAGCAGCTCGCGGCGCCCATCCTCGCGGCCGTCGGCGGCGATGTGGCCCACACCGTCTTCTCCTTCATCCCCAACACCGCCGAGGTGGCCTTCTACGGCATGATGGAGGGCCTGCGCAGCCAGGGGCTCCCGGTGCGCAGCGAGAAGGTGGCCTGGAAGGACATCAAGCTGCGCACGTTCATCGCGGAGGCCGGTTCGCGCAACGACCTCGCCTCCCACGTCTACGACATCACCTACGGCTCCCTGCGCCCCCATGTGGACAACCTCGTCATCATCGACGACTCCATCGTGCGCGGCACCACCCTGCGCGAGAGCATCTTCAAGATCCTCGACCGCCTGCATCCCAAGAAGATCGTGATGGTGTCGAGTTCGCCGCAGATACGCTATCCCGACTACTACGGCATCGACATGCCTTCTCTGGAGGAGTTCTGCGCCTTCCGCGCCGCCGTAGCCCTCATCGAGGAGCGCGGCATGTGGCAGCTGCTCCACGACGTCGCTGAGGCCTGCCATGCGGAGCTCCGCAAGCCCAAGGCCGAGCAGCGCAACTGCGTCTGTGCCCTCTACGAGCCCTTCAGCGTGGACGACATCAACCGCAAGATGGCGGAGATGCTGCGCCCCGCCGGCATGCAGGCCCCCGTGGAGTTTGTCTTCCAGACGATAGAGGGTCTCCACGCCGCCTGTCCCGACCATCCGGGCGACTGGTACTTCACCGGCCGCTATCCCACGCCCGGCGGCAACAAACTGGTCAACGAGGCTTTTGTGAGATTTATGGAGAAAAAAAACTCTAAACTATAAACTCTAAACTTTAAACTCTAAACTATACATGTGTGGCATCGTAGCTTTGTTGAACGTTAAAAAGCCGACGCAGTCGCTGCGTCAGAAGGCTTTGTGTATGAGTCAGAAAATCCGTCACCGTGGGCCGGACTGGAGCGGCATCTATTGCGGCTCCACCGCCATCCTGGCCCACGAGCGCCTGAGCATCGTCGATCCCGAGTCGGGCGGCCAGCCCCTCTTCTCGCCCGACGGCCGTCAGGTGTTGGCCGTCAACGGCGAAATCTACAACCATCAGGACATCCGCCGCCGTCTGTCCAACCACTATGAGTTCCGTACGGGCAGCGACTGCGAGGTCATCCTGGCGCTCTATCGCGAGAAGGGCATCAACTTCCTCGAGGACCTCAACGGCATCTTTGCCTTCGTCCTCTACGACGAGGAGCGCGATGCCTTCCTCATCGCCCGCGACCCCATCGGCGTCATTCCCCTCTATATCGGCTACGACAGCGACGGCACCGTTTATGTGGCCTCCGAGCTGAAGGCGCTGGAGGGCCAGTGCGAGCGCTACGAGCCCTTCCTCCCCGGCCACTACTATTGGAGCCTGGAGCCGGGCCTTAAGCGCTACTATCAGCGCGATTGGATGAGCTACGACGCCGTGAAGGACAACGGCGCCTCCGTCTCCGAGCTGCACGACGCCCTGGAGGATGCCGTGCGCCGCCAGCTGATGTCCGACGTGCCCTACGGCGTGCTGCTCAGCGGCGGTCTGGATTCATCGGTCATCTCCGCCGTTGCCGAGCGCTTTTCGGAGCACCGCATCGAGGACAATTCGCAGAGCCGCGCCTGGTGGCCCCGCCTGCATTCCTTTGCCGTCGGCCTGAAGGGTGCGCCCGACCTGGCCAAGGCCCGCATGGTGGCCGAGCATATCGGCACCGTCCACCACGAGATCAACTACACGGTGCAGGAGGGCCTCGACGCCCTGCGCGATGTAATCTATTTCATTGAGACCTACGACGTCACCACCGTGCGCGCCTCCACGCCGATGTATCTCCTGGCGCGCGTCATCCGTTCGATGGGCATCAAGATGGTGCTCTCGGGCGAGGGCGCCGACGAGGTCTTCGGCGGCTATCTCTATTTCCACAAGGCGCCCGATGCCCGGGCCTTCCACGAGGAGACGGTGCGCAAGCTCTCCAAGCTCCACTTCTACGACTGTCTCCGTGCCAACAAGAGCCTGGCCGCCTGGGGCGTCGAGGGTCGTGTGCCTTTCCTCGACAAGGCCTTCCTCGACGTGGCGATGCGTCTGAACCCCGAGGCCAAGATGTGTCCCGGCAAGGTCATTGAGAAGAAGATAGTCCGCGAGGCTTTCGCCGACCTCCTGCCCGAGGCGGTGGCCTGGCGGCAGAAGGAGCAGTTCAGCGACGGGGTGGGCTATTCGTGGATTGACGCCCTGAAGGCGATGACCGCCGAGGCTGTCAGCGACGAGGAGATGGCGCATGCCGCGGAGCGTTTCCCCATCAACCCGCCGCTCAACAAGGAGGAGTATTTCTACCGCAGCATCTTCGCCGAGCACTTCCCCAGCGACTCTGCCGCACGCAGTGTGAACCAGGAGGCCAGCGTTGCCTGCTCCACCTCTGTCGCCCTCGAGTGGGACGCCGCCTTCCGTGGGCAGAACGACCCCTCCGGCCGCGCCGTCAAAGGCGTCCATGAGCAGGCCTACGCAGAGTGAAGAAATGCCTCCGAAGCATACCCCAGGCAAGCCCTAGGCAAGCCCTAGGCATACCCTAGGCATACCCTAAGCAAACCCTAGCAAGCACTTTGGGCTTGCCAAAGGCTTGCCTGGAGTATGTTTAGGGGGTCATTAGGTCGTGCGAAAGGTATGCCTGAGGTTATCTTTATCTTACTTCGTCAGGATATCGCCGTTGCACACTTTGTTTTTTTTCGTTTTACGATTTTTTTTAGACTCAAAACCTGAAAAATTATTTTTTTTTCATATTTTTGCCTTTCATTAGGAGTAAATCAAGCATACAAAAAGTCATTTCCCATGAAAAAACTGCTTGTCATCTTATTTCAGGTTATCTTTTCCGCAGGGCTTGCGGCACAGGATTTCGACCTGTATTTCGCCAACAATGTGGGTGACGTGGCAAGAGTGAGCAGAATCAAGGAGGACACCAACCTCAAGTGGAAAAAAATCTCCGGCAGCTCCGTATCGGGCAACCTGGTCGATGTGAACAGCGTCGTGGCGATGTTCAAAGAGAAAAGGATGAAAACACGGGCAGACCAACGCCTGTTTTGGAAGATGCGCGACGACAACCTGCTCTGCTTCCGTATCAATGACGGCAGCGGACGCACGGGCGAATACGAGGCAAGGGTGAGAATAGGGCAGCGCACGGTGGTGAAGGACGTGTCGAGCTACTTCTTCGTCAACACGCAGAGCAACAATGACTCGCTCTATATCAGTGTATGCCGTAAGGGATGCAGTGAAGGCGACACGCTGCGCTTCACCTACTACGTGTATGACTGGGACAATGAAGGATTGCTGCTCTTCAAACTCGATTCGAAGCGACAGCGCACAGGACTCACCTACCAATTGGAATACCAGCTGAAGGGCGCCGGCGAACAGCTGGGCGGCGTGCAGCGCCTGAACCTCTCGGGCAGCAGTTTCCAGAGCTTCTACGTGGCGCCCGACTCCGCTATCAGCAGTCTCTGCATGGTGAGCGAAGGAAACCGTTTGCCGCTGGACCAGAGGCGACTGGTGTGGGGCGCCAATCTGAACGACCGCCTGAACAGACTGTGGGTAGGCACCAACTTCACGCTGGACAAGCACGAGAACCGCGAGCTGACAATCTTCAACATGCTGGGCTCGGGCCTCTTTGAGCGCTACGACACGCTCTATCTGCAGGTGCTCGACGCCAAAGGTGCCCCCATCAAGGCCGACGTGGATGCCGGTACGAAGTTGGCCAAAGGTTTCACATTCAACGTGGCACAGGTGGACGCCAACGGCAAATATGTCAGTCACGGCCACATGAAATACGTGGGCTACAACAAGAAAAACGGAATACACAAGATTCTGACCTACGGCAATCCCGCCTACATCGAAGTGATCGCCACGGGATATTATCCCGCTGTGTATAAATACGCCGGTGCCGTGGACCCCAAGACAAAGGTGCTGAACAGCAAGCACACCTCGGGAGTGATACGCCTCATAAGCGGCACGATGACGGCGCAGGGGCCGGATGTGTCACGGCAAATGATGTATATCCTGAAGGATATGAGCAGGACGTACACCGAGTCCGGCACCACATACAACTGGTTCGGAAAGGACTCGTGCGACCTTTCACAGTCCTCCTCGTCGAAGACATACCTCTACTTTGAGGACGGCGGACAAAAGAACAAGCGCCTCCACCCCTCGAAGACGCCCGTGGATAAATATGCCGAAATAGGAATCACCTATTCGATGGCCAAGAGCGTTGGCAGTGGTGGTGCCGGCACTGCCGATCTCTATCTCTATGAGAAAGACGGCACGGGCTCCGTGAAGCTGCAACGCACCAGCCACACGCTGCTCGACGGCAACGAGTTCCCCAATTTCCAGCGCAGCTACTTCCAGCAGCGCTACAGCCTGGTGGGGCAGGTGCCGCAGAAGGACAAGGAATACAAGTTGCGACTGAAGATCGGCGACAGGGTGTTCACCTCCATGCCCTATATCATGCGCAAGGAAATAGATACGGAGGAAAAGAAGCAACAGGCCGCCAAGGAGGCCGAGAAGTTCAGCTATATCAAAGACGAGCCGCAGGGCGGCGGGGATATCAGCATAGACTTTTTGGGCAGTTTGTGTCAGATTAACTGGAATGCCAAAAACTGCCCCGGATTCAGCTTTTCCATCATACCGTATTTCGACCCCTTCAAGCTCCTATTCGAATTGGATATCACCATGTCGAACGCCTGGAGAAGCAAGACGACAGGAGAAGGCGAAGAGGAACGCCCGACGTTGGGCCAGAGAATGCGCGACAGGCAGAAGGAGGTGATGCAGCCCAGCCGCTTCGAGACAAAGAAAACCGAGAAAGGCGGCTGGGGGAGGGATATGCTCGGCGGCACCAACCCGGCTACAGACGCCATCAAAGAGCGCAATGCATGGTTTATGAGCGAGATGGACGACATCTTCAAGGTGGAGTCCAATAAATTGGGCTACGGGCCATACGTCACCATTCATGCCGGTTTCGGATTGAATCTCAGTAAGAATAACGAAAAGTCGCCCATCTACCTGAAAGCCCTCGAAGGGTCGGCCGGGTACGGCGTGTTCATGTCATACAGCAAGAACCTCAAGGATCTTTTCAAAGACACGAAATTCCCCATAGCGCTCATATTCCACGCCAACGGCGCGCTCTACGGAGAGGTCGGACTGGGCTTCAAGACTTACAACTACGTTAAGGACAACGTCATCTACGACCGATCGTTCGGCTTCTATATCTCATTGGAAGGCACGCTGAAGATGGGCGCCGGCATCATGGCCAAAACCAACTTCGGCCCGGCAGATCCCGAAGAAATAGAAGACGAGACAACCACCTCGCTCGCGCGGGGACTCAGGATTTCCGTGGGCGGACGCATCGGTGCGAAAGGCTCTTATAAGAGGGGCTGGGTGTGGCCGTTTGAGTCGCGATTTAAGGAGGCAAGCGGATCCACGTTCCTGCTGATGGGGGCATTCGAGTTCTATGCGGACGTACAGTCGATATTCGGTTTTCGCCTAAGGGGGCGTTGGACAGGGAACTGGGGCAGATACTGGTTATGGCCCGACTCCCCATTCAATCCCATGATACCCTCATACCCCAACTACAAGCCGCAACCGAAACAAAACCGCGTAGCGGCGTCCGAAGAGGAAGAGGGAGAGGAATATGCCCTGGCCGAGACGCTGCTTGAAGGCGTTGGCTACAGAGCGGCACCCTTCTTCCTGGGTGGGGACCGCATGCTGTTGAGCCACCAGCAGAGCGGCGACAATCTCAACGACGACCGCCTGATGGAATTCCGCCTGCCTGAGCCGGGCAGCGCCGAAAGCACCACCATGAAGACGGGCGACGGCACGCCGCTGCCCAACAACGGACACCGCATCGACCGTCCGCACGCCGACAAAGTGGGCGACAACGAACTGGTGGTGTATGAGGAAATGACGCGCGACATCACGGCGGAAGACATGGCGGCGGAAGATCTGCTGGCGAAGGACACGGAACTGTCACGATACAACAGCATCTGCGCCAGCCACAGGACGGCCGGCGGACAGTGGCAGCGGAAGACGATAGCCTACGACGAGACGCTGGTGGACAAATGTCCCGTGATGGCCATGAACGTGGACACCGACAACGGCATTTCCTGCTCCTCGGATGCGGCGGCCTGTTTGTGGATGCGCGGACAATATGTCTTGCCCCAGGTGGATTCGCTGAGAAACTTGGGCGTGAGAGGCTTCGTGGGCGACCTCGTACTGTCCGTGTACGACGGCGAGAAATGGGGAGAGCCGCAGAGCATCATGCCGCTGACGTTGGATGACGTGGTGAACAAGTATGAATTGCTCATGCGCAACGACACCGTGCTGGCCATGGTACACATGATGCCCAAGGGGCGGGAAGACCTGCAGCTGAAATACGTGTGCAAACCCGTGAACGGAGCGCTGCAGCCCGTCATCACCGAGCAGCGTGATGTCAAGGATTTCTCCGCCGAGATGGTGGGGCCTTACGCCTTCGTCGGCGTGCTGCATCCGGCCGATTCGATGAGCAACGACATATACGTGAAGGAAATCAATATGCGCGGCGAGTATCAGAACTACGGCGTGGATCTGGACATCGCGCACCACAACCCGCAGAGCGTTACGCTGGTGAGCGACCACGACCTGAGCAGCCCGGACGACTTTGCCGTGGTGTGGAAGAAGGACGACAACTGCATCCGCATGGGAGACAAGAGAATCGCCACGCAGAAGCAACTCACCATGTTGAACTGTTCACGCCTCTTCTTGAATGAGAATCTGCAGGCCACGCCTTACGTCACCCTGGGCTGCACGCTCGACACGCTGGAGATGACCCACTACACCGTGTTCCTGAACAATCAGGAGGTGACGGCGCTGTACACTCTGGCCGACCCCTACAACAAAGAATCGTGGCTCATGCGCAACACGGAAGAATTCTATGACGACTTCAACTACACCGTCAGCTATCCGCAAATGGGCATGAGGAGCAACACCGGGACGCTGCCTGTCAGCGTGAACATCTACAACTCGGGCGCCACACCCATCACGGGCGTGTCGGGCTACATCAACAGTCAGGAATTCTCGTTCCAGGACATCTTCATCGGTCCCTACTCCGTGCAGACGCTGACCGTGGACTACGAGCTGCCGGAGGATTTCGACGGATTCCTGAAGGCAAGAGACGTGAAGGCACTGTTCCAGGACGGCTGGGATATGGAGCAGGGCGCAAGGCAAAACAGAATTGCCCAATGTCGCACCAAGGCGGCCGAATACGAACAGAAGGAAATGGTGGTGGACTTTGCTGATGTGCGATGCGAAATGTTGGGGCATGAGGTGAAGGGAGCAAAGAACACTGTTTACGTCGAGCTGACCGACCTGACAGAAGGCGGACTGAACGTCAACCACAGCGTGCGGGTGGGACTCTATCCCGACAACATTGCCGATGTGCCCATCGTCAACTCGGCCGAGGTGGTGCTCAGGAGAGAGGACTTCGAGTTGATTGGCGACGAGCGTAAGGCTTACGTCGAACTGACGGTGGAGAACCTCTCGGAAGAGACGGAGACCTATCTCCGCGCCCGCATATACAACGATCGCATCAGCGAAACGCTGACTGAGGTCGACGACAACCCGATGGACGCAACGGTGGAAAACCTCTCATGGCGCGACAATCTGCGCATGCTGACGCTGCTGCCCTCGGAACTGGACGACATCACCGGACTGCCTGTGGTGGCCCCCAATCTGACGCAGCATCGCGTCACGGTCACCTGCGAGGAGGGCGGCGTGCGCATCAGCGGACTGGAGCAGGGCGACTATGTGCGCATCTTCGAGGTGAACGGCGTTCCCTACTACCTGCACAGCAATCCCTCCTCCGTCATCTTCGTGCCGATAAAGAGGAACGGCATCTACCTGCTCAGCACGGGACGCGAGGCATTCAAGTTTACATTCGATAAAGAAACAAAATAAAAAGCATGACAGACATGAAAAGGATGCTTTGCATGGCGTTGGCGGCCTGCATCTGTGCAGCGGCAAGCGCGACGGTGAAATACAGTCTTTATATCAACTACACCGATTGGGAAACGAGTTTTTACGAAAGTGTTCAGCAGGCGGGACAAAGCGAATGGCCTCTCTCGGGAGAAGGCACTTCGGCCGATCCGTATCGGATCAATTCGGAAAGAGATCTTGCCGCAGTGGCCTACCACGTCAATGTGAACCACAACAGCTTTTACGGCAAATATTTCCGTTTGGAGAGAGATATGAATCTCATCGGCCTCTCCTGCACGTGGATTCCCATCGGGGTGGACGACACGCCGTTTGAGGGCTATTTCGACGGCAACAACCACACTATAGCCAACATGCAGATGCATGTCGTCAACAGCCCGGAGTGGCATGGTTATAACTACGGTCTGTTCGGCAAGTGTACGGGCGCCATACGCAACCTCAAGATGACCGGAGCGTCCGTGACGATTGGCCAGACGGACAACAACAACAGTTATCAATTGAATATTGGCCTGCTTTGCGGTCATCTCAGCTACAACTACAGCAAAGTTCTCTACGGTGCCATCTACGGATGCAACGTGAGAGGCGAGATGCGGGGCACGGTGAGTCAGCAGGCAGACTGCAGCAGTCTGGGTGGACTGGTGGGCTTAGCGCAAAACCCCGTCTGCATCTACCGTTGCCACACGGAATTCACGACCTACCTGAACGGCGCCTTCGACGTGGGCGGCATCGTGGGGTGCGTCAGTCCCTATCCAATCGACATTGCAAGATTCGGACACGCTAAAGAGTCCTTCGTCTTCGACTGCACCGCCGACGTCAACATCACGGTCAACAGGACGACAATCGACTATTTCCACGCGGGCGGCATCTGCGGCACCAGCGGAGGCAATATCGAGGCCTGTGCCTCTTCGGGATCCGTTACGGTCAACACCGACGGCACGGCAGCCGGCATCTGCGGTCGCAATAAGGGCAATATCATAGCCTGCGTCAGCACCGTCACAGCCACAGGAGGATACAACGTGGGTGGCATTGTGGGCAAGAACGAGAGCAACTCCGTCGGCGAGAAAGAACTCCCGGGACAAATTCACAACTGCGTGTTCAGCGGACATCTGTACGGAGCCGATGCCACCTATTGCGGCGGCATAGCAGCACGCTCGCCGGGAGAACGCGTCTGCAACTCACTCTTCCTGGGCACCGTTGAGCCCTCCACTGTGTCCAATTATTCAACCCCTATACAGCAGCGCACCAACGGTGAGGCCAACAGCAAAGAACCCATAAACTGCTACTACGACCGCAGTCTGTGCCAGTTGAGCAACAGCAATGCCGTCAAGACGTTCAGCGAGCTGACCGGCAATGGCAATGAGCTTACCCTCTCTGCAGAAGAAGACGTCCTTTACACCAATGAAGCAATTTACTACAACAACAGGTCTGTTAGCGTCAGAGGTGTCACGTGGGCGTATGCTGCGGGTTTCTACCCCCGTCTCTGCGTAGCTGGCATCAACAACGCCAGCTGTAAAGAAGATTACATGGAGGAATCAGTTCTCCCCAGGGCAATGACCAATTGGGGCGACGAGACGGATCTGTACACCCCCGCACTCTTCCCGGCCTATGCCTCGCTAGCGGCGATACCTCCCGGTTTCACCGAAAGCAACCGGGCGCACTATTTGGACAACGCTTTTTCGCTGGCTCCAAAGACCTGCAACGAAAAGACCTACAGCTACGGGCTCTCAAATGAGACGCTTTTTGGCATCGAAGGCCAAACGGCAACGCCCCGCGATCCGGGCACCTCGATGCTGAGAGTGACGACGGCGGAGGGCCCCTCCAAGCAGTTCCTCCTGCGGGTGACCTGTGGCAAGACATGGGACGGAAACTTCGCCGACGGATACGACGGTGGCAACGGATCGCAGGAGACCCCCTATCTCATCCACAACGCCCGACAGCTGATGATGGCCATACGCGACAATCAGGCGGGAGAGTACTACGCCCTGACGCAGGACATCTGGTTCAACGAAGATCTGCTTGACGCCACCGGAGAGGTTAAAGAAGGGAAGCGGGCCTGGGACCACAGCAGTTTCACCGCCAACTGGAGCGCCCGTCTCGACGGACGCGGGCACCTGGTGCGCGGCATCTACGCCACCAATGCCTGCGGCATCTTCTATCACGTTAAGGAAGGCGCCGTGATAGAAAATGTGGGCTTCGTCAACACTTATACCCGACGCACTGCGGACGACCGCGACCACGCCAACGCTCTTCTGGCGGAACAAATTGAAGCGAACGCCACCGTCAGCAACTGCATCTTCGAAGGTTCGGTCGTGGCAGGTAGCAACCACGCTTTCTGGGCCTATGCCCTTGCTTACCAGATATACGGGACGGTGAAAGACTGCATTCTCGCCGTCAACGGCGTTGATGGCAACATCCGGAATCTCTGCCGTCGGGTTTCATCCAGTCAAAACGTGGTGCGTTGTCTGATGTTGTCGAACAACGTGGTCACGTTGAAACCTGAAGATGACGGGTATGAACCCATTGACTTCTATGTGCCGGAGGGAACGGTCAGCCAGGTCAACGCAGAGAATGTCAAGACCGTCGGTGCCCTGATATCCGGCGAGGCACTCAGCGGAGAACAGTGGATCACCGCCACGCGGCGACTGCCCGCGCTGAAAACCTTTGCCGAGACAGACTACGGGCGACTGCTTTCACTGCCGCTCTACAGTTCGTCGGCCAATCCTCTCTATGGCCAGGTGACACAGATAGAGTTTGAGCCCGGCGCAGCGTCGTGGTCGCTCAACACCGACAGTTATCTGGAAATATATCCCGAGATGGGTATCATCGCCCCCAAGGGAGCTGGCACGTGCTTTATGACCCGCCGTCTGGACGATGCCAAAGTCATCACACCCTTGACGGTGTCGGCCTCGTGCAAGCCCGGCGTCACCTTTACGGACGACAATACAAAGACTTTTTGTGTCAACCATTTTGACAGTGATGCCAACGGCTATCTTACATTGAGTGAACTGGCCGCCGTCAGCAACAGCAGCCTGTCCACGGCGATGAACTATACTTCAGCGACCACTCAGATCGGCCAGTTCCCTGAGTTCCGCCTGTTCAACAGCGTTGACGACTTCGGCGCATCATTCCGTGAGAAGACAAACATAACGGAGCTGCAGTTGCCTCAAAACGTGACGGCCCTCAGCGGCGACGCCTTCAAGGGATGTACCGGTCTGACCGCCATCTCCCTGCCTGCGAGGGTCGGTACCGTCGGCGAGCATCCGTTCTACGCCTCTGCCGTGACCAACATCTATGTAGACCCGGACAACGGCTGTTTCGCCTCACGCGACGGCGTGCTGATGACGAAGGAAGGCAATCAGCTCGTGTGCTATCCCGGCGGACGCACGGGAGACATCACACTTCACGGCAGGGTAGAGTGCATCAATAGCAATGCCATCTATAAAATCGACGGAGCGACCAGTCTCTATCTCGACGCTCCCGACCACGACAGTTACACCGAACTGGCCGCCGACGGCATCACTTCCGCCAACGGTGAGCTGATGACCGTCTATGTGAAGGATGCCACTAACGACCTGACGGAAGACCAGAGGCAGGAAGCCGAGACGGGTGAGGGCCGGGGCGTCCTGTTGGAACAGTTTAAGGACGCCGCCTGTTGGAGCGCCTATCGGGAGGCCGGCAAGCTGAAACGTTACTTTGACTTGGAAGTCAGTGCCAACAGTCGTGACAATGAGGGCAATTATTGGGCCACCATGTATATCGGATTTGACACCACACTGCCCGACGGGCTCACTGCCTACATCGTGGACAAAGACAAGACGAGCGAGAACGAAGAATATCTCGTTCTGCGCGAAATCAGTGGGCGAGTGCCCATGCTGACTCCTGTCGTCATCCGTGCTACAGCCTCAGGCACGTATAAGCTTTACCCCTCTGAGGCAAGGAAATTTGCAGAAAGAAATATGTCCGAGAATCTGCTCAACGGCATCGGACGTAACGGTCTGGACGTCAACCAGAGTGATGCCATCGAAGGCGGTTGCCTCACACTGGGTCGAAACAAGAAAGGTGAGGTGGGATTCTTCATTTACAGAGGTACAAAGAAGATCCCGGCATATCGTGCATATCTCACCGTCAACAGGGTCAACGGAGCCCGTCTCATCTGTCTGCCAGATGACCCCACTGCCATTTCTGCCACCAAGGCCTCCGATGTCAACAGCGGAGACATCTGGTACACGCTGGACGGAAGGAAACTCAGCCGGCGTCCGTCAGAGAGAGGCATCTACGTCCACAACGGCCAAAAGATATTCATCAAGTAAATAAAGGGAAGAGACAGCTATGAAGACAAAGAAATACTATATCGCACCGCAAATCTTGGTGATACAGGTTAGAACCGCCTCAATGCTCATGACTTCCGGAGATGAAAAAAGGATAAAGTGGTCAGGTAATCTCGATGATGATAGCGAAGGAAATTATTCAACAGAAGACTTCTTTTGATCATTGCCATGCGATGCAGCCACCCTCCACTTCAGCTACGCCGGCATGAATGCGTCGGCGATGTCATCTCATAAACTAACGGCCCAAAGCCAATAGCCCCGCCAATCGGCGGGGCTATTGCTTACTTCGTCAGGATGTTGACACTTTGGCTGAGGCGGCGCTGGCGGTCAGTAACCTTTAGACGGACGGTGCCGGGAGTGCGGTCGCTGCGGACCACCACGACGAGCTGGCCGCAGAAAAGACGCATCGAGGGAATGCAATCATCGTTGTGCTCAATTTGCGTGAGCATTTTTCACGCAAATTTTTTATTTCACTCAAAACTTCACTTCCCCGCCCAGGCCAGGGCGAAGACGCTGATGCGCAGGTCGGGACGGGCACGACGGAGCGCCAGGGCACAGGAGGCCAGCGTGGTGCCTGTGGTGGCCACGTCGTCCACCAGAAGCACATGGGCCCCCTCGGCCACGGGGAGCTGCGAGAAAGCGAACGTGAGGCGCGAGAGGTCCGTGCGCAGCGCGCCCGCCGTGCGCGACTGACGGGCGCCCAGCTTGCGCGTTAGGGCCTTCGGGAAAGAGGGAAGGCCCAGCATACGGGCGATTTCATCGGCCAGAAGGGCGGCGGGATTGTAGCCGCGGACGAGGTGGCGCCACCAGGTGGTGGGCACGGGAACGACGGCGTCGATGCCCGCCGTGAAGTCGCGGAAAGCCGGTGCGTCGGCAATGCCCCGAAGCGTGGAGAGCGCCAGCGACGGACGGCGCGCATACTTCATATCATAAATCACACGCGCGTAACGCGAGGAGCCACGATGGTACATGCCCACCGTGGCTCTCTCAATATCGACTCTGGACCAAAGGGACCGGAGCAAAGGATTGTCCGCCGTGTGTGCCGACCAGCACACCAGCGGAAAGCGTTTAGCCCAAGAAGCTGATGAGGACACCGGCGGCAACAGCGGAACCGATGACACCGGAGATATTGCTGCTCATGCAATAGTTCAGCACGTGGTTCTTGGGGTCGTACTTCGTGGAAATGCCGTTGCACACACGCGAGGCCATAGGCACGGCCGAGAGGCCGGTGGCGCCGATGAGCGGGTTGATCTTCTTCTTGGCGAAGAGGTTCCAGATCTTCACCATGCAGATGCCGCTGGCAATGGACAGAGCAAAGGCGCAGAAGCCGCCGGCGACGATGCCCAGCGTCTGCACGTTGATGAAGGCGTCCACCGTCATCGTGGCGCCCACGCAAAGGCCCAGGAAGATGGTGGCGGCGTTCATGATGCCGTTGCTGGCCGCGTCGAAGAGGCGCGAGGTGTCGTTGCCGATCTCCTTAAGCAGGTTGCCGAACATGAGCATGCCCACCAGGCTCACCGCCGTAGGCACGAAGATGGCCACGATGGTGGTGACGGCGATGGGGAAGATGATCTTGAGGACGCGCATGTTCTTGATCTCCGTGGCGTCGGGGTAGAGCTTGTCCTGCTCCTTCATGTTGATCATCAGCTCCTTCTTGCTGCACAGACACTTGACCACGAGAGGGATGATGACCGGCACCAGGGCCATGTAGCTGTAGGCCGCAATGGCGATGGGGCCCAGAAGGTGGGGCGCCAGCTTGATGGTGGTGAAGATGGCCGTGGGGCCGTCGGCACCGCCGATGATGCCCAGAGAACCGGCCTCCTGAGGCGTGAAGCCCACGAGCAGAGCCACCAGCAGGACGGCGAAGATGCCCATCTGGGCGGCAGCGCCGAAGATGGCCAGCTTGAGGTTGCGCAGCATGGGGCCGAAGTCGGTCAGAGCGCCCACACCCATGAAGATGATGGGAGGCAAGAGGCCGCTCTTGATGAGGGCGTAGTAGAGATAGTTCATCAGGCCCAGGTCGTGGGCGATCTCATGGAGCGGCATCTCGTAGATGTTCTTCATCACGGTGACGCCGTCCACGGTGACGGGGACGAGGCCCTCGGAGTTGGCCTGCAGCACGCCCATGCCGCCGCCGGGGAAGTTGGCGATGAGCACGCCGAAGGCGATGGGCACGAGCAGCAGCGGCTCGTATTTCTTCACGATGCCCAGATAGAGCAGCACGAAGGCCAAGAGGTACATCACGAGGAACAGCGGATTCTCGCCGATGGCCGAGAACGCCGTCATGTTGTACAGCTTGGACAGGATATCATAAACCATTTCCATAGTTAAGCGAGCTTCATGATGGGATCGTCTTCTTCAACGCTGTCGCCGGAGTTGACCAGGATGGCCGTGATGACGCCGGCCTTGTCGGCGCGGATGGCGTTGAAGGTCTTCATGGCCTCAATGTAGCCGAGCGTGTCGCCGGCCTGCACGCTGTCGCCCACCTTCTTGGGGGTCTCGCTGCCGTCCTTGACGAGGTAGAACTTGCCCTCGAGCGGAGCCAGCAGGTCCTCACCTTCGCCGGCAGCAGGAGCTGCACCGGCGGCAGGGGCTGCCGTGGGAGCGGGAGCGGCGTCGCCGTAGGCGATGTGCACCTCGTAGGTCTGGCCGCCGAGGCTGACGGTGATCTTCTCGGGCTGGGCCTCGCCGGCAGGAGCGTTCTTCTTGGCCTTGCGCTCGGCCAGGTCCTTCTCGAAGTCGGCCTTGGCCTTGCCGCTCTTGTAGGCGCGATACTGCTCGGGGTGCATGGCCAGCTCGAAGAGCTCCTCGTTGTCCTCACCCAAAGGCCAGCCGTTCTGCTGCATCTCCTGCTTGAACTCCTCCAGCTTGTCGGGATAGTAGCTCTGGGGGTCCTGAGTCTCAAACTCGCGGCCTTCGGCCTTGGCCATATCCCTCAGCTCCTGAGCCACGGGGCCGGGCAGCTGTCCGCTCTTGCCCAGAATCATGTCCCAGATGTTGTCGGCAATCATCGACCAGCGCTCCTTGCCCTTCTCCATCTGGATGACGTTCATCAGGGCGAGGTTCTTGACATACTGCGAGAAAGGCGTCACCAGGCAGGGATAGCCCACCTTGGGCCATACGTAGGCCACCTCGTCGAAGAGCTTCACCAGAAGCTGGTCGGTGGTGAGCTCAGGCTGGCCGTTCTTCACCTTCCACTTGTTGAGGCTGCGCAGGTTGTCCTCGAGGTCGGTCATCAGCGAGCCCATCATGCCGCCGGGCAGGCCGGGCTTCACGAGCAGGCTGTTGTTGATGTGGTTGAGCTCGGGGATGTAGTAGCCCAGGAAGTCGTCGCACATCTGCTGAATCTGGGTGCGCACCTCCATGTAGGCCTCCATGTTGATTTCCTTCACCTTGAAGCCGGCGTCCTTGAGCATCTCCTGAACGGCGATGATGTCGGCGTGGCCGGTGCCCCAGGAGAGGGGAGCCACAGCGGTGTCGATGTAGTCGCAGCCGGCCTTGGCCACCTCGAGGATGGAGGCCACGCAGAAGCCGGGACCGGCGTGGGAGTGATACTGCACCACGATGTCCTTCTTGTAGGCCTTGATGCCGGCCACAATCTTGCCCAGGCTCACGGGACGGCCGATGCCGGCCATATCCTTCAGACAGATCTCGTCGGCGCCGGCGTCGATGAAGGTCTTGGCCAGGTCAACGTAGTAGTCCACCGTGTGGATGGGGCTGTGGGTGATGCACAGGGAAGCCTGGGCAATCATGCCGGCCTCCTTGGCGTACTGGATGCTGGGAATCACGTTGCGCTTGTCGTTCAAGCCGCAGAAAATACGCGTGATGTCGGTGCCCTGGGCCTTCTTCACCTTGTAGAAGAGACGGCGCACATCCTTGGGGCAGGGACTCATGCGCAGGCCGTTGAGGGCGCGGTCGAGCATGTGGGTCTGGATGCCGGCCTCGTGGAAAGGCTTCGTCCATTCGCGCACGCTGCGGTTGGGGTTCTCGCCGTAGAGGAGATTCACCTGTTCGAAACCGCCGCCGTTGGTCTCAACGCGGTCAAAGCACCCCATGCGAATGATGGCGGGTGCCACTTTCACCAACTGGTCCACGCGCGGCTGATACTTGCCGGCGCTCTGCCACATATCGCGGAAGACCAGTGAAAACTTTACTTCTTTTGCCATATTACAATTAAATCTTTTTTACCGATGTGATACGTCCCTTCCCTCCGGTGAGCTGCTTCACCACTTCGCCGAGCACTGCCATCGCAGCGGGGTCGGCGTTGCCGCTCTGGGCGGCCACTGTCTGACGGGCCTTCTGAACCTCTTCGGGTGCAATGCGGTTGACCACCCGAATCAGCAGTTTGCCACCGTAGATGACCACCAGCAGAATCAGGAAGACCGTAGTCATGCCCACAATCATGAGTTCGAGACCAATACCTAAGTTCTCCATATTGTTTCTGAAATTTACCTTAATGATGCAAAAAATCGCGGCAAAGATACAGAAAAAATATAAAAGAACGCGGTCGTGCGCGCAAAAAAAATCTTAAAAGAAATCCTTTTTTCAGCCGGAAGCCCCTACAGGGCCTCCCGAGAGAGCGTCACCTCGACGCCGATGGCTTCGGCCGACAGGCCCACGGGGGGCGTCTGTTTGTCAATGCGCAGCGTGAGGCTCAGGAGGCGCGGATAGCCCTCGAGCAGGGCACGGGCCATCGTCCAGGCTGCGTGCTCCAGAAGCTGCGCGGGCTGCTGCATGAGGCGGCGGATGTCGGCGCAGAGATCGGCGTAGCTGACGGTGCCCTCCAGGCGGTCGTCGATGAGCGCTTCCATGCCGGTGTCCACCTCGGCCGTGAGCGTGACGAAGAAGTCGGCCCCGACGGTGCGTTCCTGAGGCAGGACGCCGTGGCGGGCATGCACCCGTAGGCGGTCAATATGTATCCGGGTCAGCATCCTGGTTGGGGAGATAGCGCTTGAGGGCGCGGGCCACACCGTCGGTCCACGAATTGATGTTGTCGCTGTCGAGGGTGAGCGAGGTGATCAGCTTGATGACGCTCTCCAGGGGCATGCCGTAGCGCAGGACGCCGGAGATGAGTTTGGCGTAGTTCCAATACTCGGGGTCGAACTTGCCCGAGAGGCCCTCGATGGTGATCTTATAGCCGCGCTTATTCTCAAACTGGAAGTCGTAGCGGTGAGAGCCGTCGCGGTTGGTCTGGCGGATGATGTGGCCCCGGGAGATGCTCTTGGGCAGCATGATGCCCTCATCCTCGTCCATGAGGCCGGTGAAAATCTCGTAGGGGCGTCCCTCCCACAGGCCTACGAAAGCCACCCAGCGGTCCTTCTTGTTCTGGAAGCGCACGACGTCGCACTCCAAAGCCTCGGGGCGGCGCTGCGTCATCTCGGCGCCGCTCTCGCACAGAGAGAAGCCCTGACGGCGCAAAGTGTCGATGAAACCGCGCGAAAGCGCCTCGTTGTCCTCGCGGGTGTAGCGGCAGTCGGTGAAGACCTGAGCCAGCGTCTCCTTGGCGTTGATGCGGCAGAATTCCCGGTTCTCCTCCAGGGCCTCTTTCGCCCGATAAAAGCGGTCGATACGCTCCTCGGTGTAGGGTTCGTACTGTTCCTTGTGGACGAAACTCTCGAGGGGCAGACGGTCGGTGGGGCGGGGATCCTCGTCGGGCCAGCCCACCGTGAGGGTGGCCACGGGCATCGTCAGCTGCGGCAGGGCCAGAGCGTCGATGATGGCCTGCGGATTGTAGACGGTGGTGCCCAGAAAACAGAGGCCCAGACCCTCGCGCTCGAGCAGGACGGAGAGCGTCTGCGTGAAGAGCAGGGCGTCGGTGGCGGCGTTGAGAAACGAAAGGAAGTTGCCGTAGCCGGGCTGGGCCTTGCGCTGCAGACACCAGTCGCTGGTGCGGCGGAAGTCGGCCACGACGGTGAGCACGACGGGGGCTTCGGTGACCATGCTCTGGTTGAAATGCGCCGGCGCCAGAAGTGCCTTTTGGGCCTCTTCGCGCGTGACGACGACGCTGTAGAGCTGCAGGTTGCCCATCGTCTGGGTGCGGGCCGCCTCCTGAAGGAGGCGGTCAAGCAGCGCCTCGGGCACTTCTTTGTTGCTGTATTTGCGGATGGTTTTTCTCATAGCATTTTTTCGGCCCTGTTCTTGAGCTCCTCATCGTCGGCAATGACGTCGACACCGTGGAGCACGGTGGTGTGGGAACGGCCGCCCAAAAGCGTGCCGATGCGGGGCGTGGAGAGGTCGGTGTGGCGCGAGGCCAGATACATCACCATCTGGCGCGCCAGAGCCACGTCGGCCTTGCGGCCGCGCCCCAGGATGCTGCTCACCTCCACGCCCATCTGCTCGGCCACGCGGTCGAGGATGTAGTCGAAGGTGGTGCGCTTGCTCTTGGGTTGAGGCTTGGTGATGGCGTTCTTCTCCAGGACGTGGCGGGCGAACTCGAGCGTGATCTCCGCGTTCTCCACGATGCTGTAGGCCTGCAGGGAATGGATGGCGCCTTCCAACTCGCGCACGTTGCTCTTGATGGTGTGGGCGATGTAGTGCACCACCTCCTCGGGGATGCGCAGTCCGCCGCGCAGGATCTTGCTCATGAGGATGTTGTAGCGCAACTCCTCCTCGGGGCGCTCCATCTCCACGGTGATGCCCCAGCGGAAGCGCGAAAGCATGCGCTCCTCCATGCCGACAAGCTCGGAGGGCGGACGGTCGCAGGTGAGGATGATCTTGCGTCCGTTCTGGTGCAGGTGGTTGAAGATGTGGAAGAAAGCCTCCAGGGTCTTCTGCTGCGAGGTGAATTCGTGGACGTCGTCCACAATGAGCACCTCGATGGACTGGTAGAACTGGATGAACTCGTTGAACTTGTTCAGACGGCGGCTCTCGGTGAACTGCACGAGGAAGTCGTGGGCCGGAATGTAGAGCACGCGACGGGTGGGGTAGAGTTTCTGCAGGCGCACGCCCAGGGCGTTGACCAGATGCGTTTTGCCCACGCCGCTCGGGCCCCAAAGGAAGAGGGGGTTGAAGGTCTGCTGCGAGGGGTTGTCGGCAATGGCCTGAGCCACGGAGCGCGAGAGCTTGTTGCTCTTGCCCTCGATGAAGTTTTCAAAGGTCTGCTGGGGGTTGAGGCCGGAATTCAGGCCTTTGGGCTTGGGGGTGTCCAGCACGAGCTTGGGCGCCAGTTTGTTGCCGCGCTTGCCCTCGCGGGCCTCCACACCGGTGGAAAGTTCTTCGACGCAGCCCTCCTTGTCGCCCTTGATGATGTTCACCTGATAGAAGATGGCGGTGGGGTTGTAGAAGATGCGATAGACGGCGCCGTGGAGCAGGGTGCGGAAATTCGTCTCCACATAGTCCAGGAAGTAGTTGGACGGCACCGTGAGGATGAGCTTGTGCTCCTCCTCGTCATAGCTCTTGGGGCGGATGGGCTTGAACCACTCCATCTGCTGGTCGCTGAGCTTCGTGCGCAGCAAATCCAGGCATTGGGCCCATCGCTCTTTAAGATTGTTGTCGCTCATTCTTCTGATGAAGGGAAATCGCGGACAAAATTACAAAAAAACTCAAAAGCAAAAAGCCAAAAGCCGATTTTTATGGCGAAAAAAACGGAAAATGAATATTTTTTTTCGTCTCCCATCGCGCAATCTTCAACTTTTTCGTATCTTTGTGCCCGTATCTGTGTATATACTATGCCATGGTGAATGACATCGTCCTTTCCGGCCTCATCAACCTCTTTGCCCTCTTCGGGGCCAAAGCGGGTGTGGACGCCGAGACGTCAAAGGCCCTGTTGTCCACCTATTTAAAGCGACATTTCGGCATACGCTCTCTCGACGAATACCTTGGTCTTTACGACGATCTTTCCGGCCTCTATGAGGCGGAGCCCGACCTGGACAAGGAGGTCATCATTGAGGGCATCTGCACCAAGTTGCGCGGCGAAATGCCCCAGGAGGAGCACGTGCTGGTGTTGCTGCGCCTGATGGAGTTCTGCCATCTGGAGTCGGGGCAGCACGACGAAGACGACGAGATATTCCTGCATGCAGCCCGGCATCTGCGCGTGCGCAAGCAGGTGTTGAGCGACCTCCATGCCTACGTGTCGGGAGAAGTGGGCCGCCATGTGCTCATTCAGGAGTTCCCCCGCTGGCGGGGCGGCATCAAGACGCTGTGGCTGGAGGAGGAAAATCTGCTCGTGTTCACCTATTTGGGTGAGGACGAAGTGCTGATGAACGACATCCCCGTGGTGCCCGGCATCTTCCAGGTGTGGCAGCAGAGCGGCGTGCTCAAGAGCCATCACGGAGCGCCCCTTTACTTCAGTTCCGTGCTGGCCCCTTACATGCAGCACCGCAACAGGCGCGTCATCCGCTTTCAGGGGCGCGGCATAGAGTTCCGCTATCCCGGCTCGGACAACGGTTGTCACAACTTCTCCTTTGACCTGGAGAGCGGGCAGCTGGTGGCCATCATGGGCGGCAGCGGATCGGGCAAGACGACGCTCGTGTCGCTGCTCAACGGCAATCTGCCGCTGCAGAAGGGCAGCATCACCATCGACGGCCACGACATCAAGGAAGACGGGGCGCGCAACCTCATCGGCAACGTGCCTCAGGACGACCTGCTCGTGGAAGAGCTCACCGTGTGGCAGAACCTGCTCTACACGGCGCGCTTCTGCTTCGAAGGCATGAGCGAGCGGGACATCGCCCAGCGCATCACCCAGGTGCTCAAGGACTTGGACCTGCTGCAGGTGAAAGACCTCGTGGTGGGCAGTCCCCTCAACAAGACCATATCCGGTGGTCAGCGCAAGCGTCTCAACATCGCGCTGGAGCTCCTCAGAGAGCCCGCCGTGCTTTTCCTCGACGAGCCCACCAGCGGCCTCTCTTCGGCCGACACCGAGCGCGTCATCCTGCTCTTGAAGGAGCAGACGCAGAAGGGCCGTCTGGTCATCGCCAACATCCACCAGCCCTCGAGCGACGTTTATAAGCTCTTCGACCGGCTGTGGCTGCTGGACAAAGGCGGCTATCCCGTCTACGACGGCAATCCCATCGACGCCATCACCACCTTCAAGACGGCGGCCAACTACGCCGACGCCCAAATCAGCATGTGCCCCTCGTGCGGCGCCGTGAACCCCGAGGTGGTGCTCAATATCATCGACGAAAAAGCCCTCTCAAAGAGCGGCAAGGAGACCGACCGGCGCAAGGTCTCGCCCCGGGAGTGGCACGAGATGTATCTCACGCGGCGCGGCGACCTGGAAGAGGTCAGGGAGGAGGCGCTTCCGCCCAACGAGCAGCACCGCCCGAGCCTCCTGCGCCAGTTCTGGATATTCCTCGACCGCGACCTGCACTGCAAGGCCACCAATCTGCAATATCTGCTCATCACCCTTCTGGAGGCGCCCCTTCTGGCGCTCGTCTGCGCCGGGCTCACCCACTATGCGCCCGAGACGGGCTACACGCTCATGGAGAACAAGAACTTCGTGTCGTTCCTCTTCATGGCCGTCATCGTGGCCACCTTCATCGGCATGAGCGGTTCGGCCGAGGAAATCATCCGCGACAAGAGTCTGCTCAAACGCGAGAAATTCCTGCGCCTGTCCTACGGCTCCTACATCTGGAGCAAGGTGTGCTATTCGGTCATGGTGAGCGCCGTGCAGACGGGGCTCTTCGTGCTGGCGGGCGCTTGGGTCATGGGCCTTTCGGGCACGCTCGGCGTGTGGTGGCTGGTGCTCTTCGTGACGGCCTTCCTGGCCCGTCTCACCGGCCTGCTGCTCTCGCAGTGGCTCAACTCCGTGGTGAGCATCTACATCAGCATCCCCATCCTTCTGATTCCCCAGATACTGCTCTGCGGACTGGTGGTGTCGTTCTCCGACCTCACCCCGCGCAGCACCACGGGCAACGTGCCCGTCATCGGCGACATGATTCCCTCCCGTTGGGCGTTCGAGGCTCTGGCCGTGACGCAGTTCAGCGACAATCCCTACGAGGCGCCGCTTTTCGAGGTGCAGCGCGAGCGCTACCGCTGGCAATACGAGCAGTGGGGCGTCATCTACACGCTCAAGAGCGAAGTGGAGACCATGAAGGACGAGCAGCAGAGAGGAAAGCCGGTGGATCCGGCCCATCTCGAGGTGGTGCACAACGAGCTGCCCCGACTGGAGGCGCTGTGCGGCGTGGATCCCTACAGCGGCGACGACAGCTACGGAAGTCTGAGGGCTCACCTGCTGAAGCTGGAAGACGTGGTCAAGAAGCACAGCAACCGGTGGACGCTGCTCGAAGACCGCATCGTCAACGACCGCCTCAAGGAGATGGGGCGCGAGGCCTTGCGTCTGCTCAAGCGCGACCACCACAACACGGCGCTGCAGGACTTCGTCACCGGCGCCGATCAGAAGGAGCTCAGCCATGTGATCGACGGCCACATCGTGGCCCGGGCGGGAGCCGTGTGGCTGATGCCGAAGAGTGTGTGGGGCAGAGCGCCCTTCTACAGCAGCGAAAAGCGTCTGGGCGGTCTCACCGTCTCCACGCTGGTCTACAACATGGGCATGCTGTGCCTGTTCTCCTGCCTGGGCATCGTGCTCCTCTTGCTCAATATTCCCGACAAAATCCGTAAAAACAAATATTAACCCTTAACAAACCAAAACAACATGAAAAAAGTTCTTTTTCTCGCTGCAGCGTTCGTCCTGGCTTTGACATCCTGCGGCAACAAGCAACAGAAGGATGAAATCACCGAAGACAGCATCAAGGTGTTCGAGCAGAACCAGATTGAGGCCAGCATCAAGGTGCAGCTTGACTCTCTCGCATCTGAGGCCAAGCGCCTCAAGGGCATTCCCGGCATCCAGAACATGAAGGACGGCA
>JAEEGG010004634.1_pt1 | contig 33212 bp, 27 predicted proteins | sample 9134161 | NCBI WGS metagenome assembly JAEEGG01 (sample SAMN16246543, study PRJNA631951) | gut metagenome | biome: gut microbiome; feature: rumen; material: CR-attached | host: Bos | place: Iran: Karaj | collected 2018-10 | reverse complement strand
TCGCCTCCGTCCTGAGCACCGTAGCCGCCCATGGCTCCGCCACCGTCTATGGCCATATCGGCCTGCTCCACCTCACGCCCGGCCACTACCGCCTGACCAAACAAATAGACGGCCGCACTCTCTCCGACGACTTCTACATCCCCGGCACCATCACCTTCCCCACACCTGTCTATAGGTAAGAAGAGAATACACCCCATTTCAATAGGAAGTTGAAGGATAAACGAAAGCCCGTGTCTTTCCGTAACAGCTACGGCGAGACACGGGCTTTTGTTTATTGTGGTATTGCCTTACGATAGTTCCGTTCGAGCATCTGCTCAATATCGCTTTCACGATAGAGTGTTTTGCCTCGTAGTTCGATGAAGGCTATCTGCCGACTATTGCGATATTCTTGCAACGTGCGACGGCTAACGTTCAGGATTTGGGACACCTCGGCATCGGTCAACAGTCGTTCGCCGTTCAATATGGGGCGATAGCCGTTCATGAGTTGTTCGGCCTTGCGGCTCGCCTTGCGCAAGGTGGAAAGCGCCTGCACGATGGTTTCGTCACGCAGGGTCAGTACGTTTTCGTATTCTTCCATTTCTTACCTTATTATTTATTAATGATGTACTTGCCCGACTGTCTCAATACCAGTTCTACTTCTTCGGGACGATAGTAGAACTTTCGGCCTATCTGGACATAGCCTATGCGGTGCTTCGAGCGCAGTTCCTGAAGTGAGCGGGGACTGAGGCGCAACAGTTCGCACACCTCGTCGCCGTCTATCCACTTACGTCGTTTCCTATCCTCACACTTGCGGGCCAATGTCTCTACCCGTGCCGTCAGCAGTTGCATCTCCTGTAGCAACTGCTCGAAGGCTTTTCTTTCAATCGCTATTATCTCCATTCTTCTTTTTTGTTTGTAAATCGGCGGCAAAGGTATGAAGAACCGAGAAACAGACAGAGGACAGGGACGACGCTGGCCATCGTTGTCGGCTTTCGGACGGCCACATCGGCCAATTTCAGAAAAAAGTTTTTTCAGATTATATCATGTTGAAAGTCTATGTTTTTTTCTTGCCATAATTTTGCATCCGAAAATAAAAAAACAACGAATATGGAGATTATCACAATGGAAAGCGAGGCATACCAGAGTCTGGTTGACCGCATCGGGAGAATAGAGCAGTTCGTCATCGGGGCAACTGCCAAGGAGCATCCCAACGAGGATGACGTATGGATCGGCACACAGGAAGCCTGCCAGATGATGGGCGTCTCGGAGCGCACGATGCAGCAGTACAGGACCGACGGTATCATCAGCTATAAGCACTGCGGCAAGTTCTGCCGCTACCGTCTGTCGGATGTCAAATCACTCAAGGCACAAGGCTATGGAACTGGACAGAGAGACATTTGAGCAGACGATGAGGGCAATGACGGAGCACTTGGAGCGTCAGGAACGACTGATACAGGTATTGGTGGACGACCTGAAGACACGCCACTCGCAAGGCAAGCTCTACATCCACGGCGAACGCATGTACGACAGTAAGGAACTGGTGCAGATGCTCTTGATGGGCGAAAGGACGCTGCAACGTTACCGCACCAGTGGCGAACTGCCCTATATCAAGCTTCACCGCCATGCCTACTACCGCGAAAGTGATGTCGTGAGACTCATCAACGAGAAAGGCAAATACTTTAATCGGAAAGCGACGGGCGAATTTCTCGCCCAGATAAATAACCCTATTCATTAACAATTAAACAATTAAGATTTATGGCACAGAACCAGAATCAGGGCTATCAGCCCATCGACGAGTCCAAGGTTAACTGGGACAAGATTGAAGAGAAGTTCGGCATTTCCAAGGAAGTGCTGGAGCGAACGGGAGCGAAGGACAATATGCTGAACTTCGGCAAGTCCGGCTTGCTTGACGTGACGATGCTCATTTATGACCAAAAGGTGAAAGCCGCTGCACGTTTGCAACTGACCCGACTGCCGGACGGCACCTACAGCGCGCTGCCTCACTTCGTGCGCAAGGAACAAAAGTTGGAGAATGCGGAGTACATGGGCTATACCTTCACCAAGGAGGATGCCAAGGCGCTGAAAGAGACGGGCAACCTCGGTAAGGTCGTACCACTGTTCAACGTGAAGGACAACACCATGCAGGAGTGTTTCGTATCTCTTGACAAGCAGACGAACGAGCTGGTACACTATCCCGTGAGCAAGCTGCATCTCCGTGAGAGTGTGGGTAACGTGAAGTTCACACCTGAAGAGATGGCACTATTGAAGCAGGGTGGCATCGTGAAGGACAAACTGTTTGAGGGAGAGAACGGACAGAAGTTCACCGTGGATTTTCAGGTGAATGCCGACCGCAAGAATGTCGCCTTTGTTCCAGGCAGCAGCCGCAAGGAGGAAGAGGTACAAGAGCAGAACCAAAAAACCAAGATGAACTGGACGAACGAGGACGGCAGTATCAAGAACCTGACCAAGTGGAAGGGCATTCCCCTGACCGAAGAACAGCAGAAGGACTATCGTGAAGGCAAGTCGGTGAAACTCGACAACTATCCGCTGAAGGACGGCACGACGGCCACGATGTACCTGATGTTCTATCCCGACAAAGGCCAGCCCTTCGCATCCAAGAACGACCCGATGCAGGGCAAGGTTGTAGCACCTGCCAACGAGAGCGAGACACAGGTGGCCGTGAACCATCAGGGCAAGACCAACGAGGCCACCAAGAAGGTGGACGAACCACTGCAGAAGGGACAAGTGGCACCGAAGAACGAGAAACAGAAGCGAGGCCCGAAGCTCTAAATATCAAAAACCACTGAATCCATTTTTACAATATGATTACCATTATCGCAGAGAAACCAAGCGTCGCACGGCAAATATCCCGTGTCGTCGGTGCTATGGAAAGAAAGGTAGGCTACTACGGAGGCAACGGCTACTGCGTCACCTGGGCCTTCGGTCACCTGATACAACTGGCTATGCCCGAAGCCTACGGTGTGACGGGATTCCGTCGCGAGTCCCTGCCCATCATCCCCGATGTGTTCCAGCTCGTCAGCCGTAAGGATGCTAAGGGCAAGGAGGATGAAGGAGTGAAGGAGCAGCTTCGTGTCATCAAGAACCTCTTCGAGCATACCGAAAAGATCATCGTCGCCACCGATGCCGGACGCGAGGGCGAACTGATTTTCCGCTATCTATATCAGTACCTCGGTTGTCACGTCCCGTTTCAACGTCTCTGGATCAGTTCGCTGACCGACAAGGCCATCAAGGAAGGGCTGAAGAACCTAAAGGACGGTCACGACTTCGATAACCTCTACCTGTCTGCCAAGGCACGAAGCGAAGCCGACTGGCTTGTGGGCATCAACGCCACCCAGGCCCTGACGATAGCAGCAGGAAAGGGGACATACTCCCTCGGACGAGTGCAGACTCCGACATTGGAAATGGTATGCCGCCGCTTTTTGGAGAACATGAACTTCGTACCGACTCCGTTCTGGCAGATGCATTTTACTACTGAAGGTGATGGCAGGGCCGTCAAGTTCCAGACCGCAGACCGATGGGAGGATAAGGCCGATGCCGAAGCCGTCTATCAGAAATTGAAGTCTGCCAACAGCGTAACCATCTCCAAGGTGGAGTGCAAGGAAAAGACGGAGGAACCGCCCTTGCTTTACGACCTCACCGAATTACAGAAGGATGCCAACATCAGGTATGGCTTCACCGCTGAGCAGACTCTGGCCATTGCCCAGAAACTCTATGAGGCCAAGGCAATCACCTACCCACGAACATCAAGCCGTTACATTCCTGATGACGTGTATGATGAGATTCCCGCTTTGCTACAAAGTATTGAAAGTGATGAACAATGGGGTGGACTGGCCATGACCATTGAAAAGCCCAACCGCCACAGTGTCGATACCTCGAAAGTTACTGACCACCACGCCCTGATGATTACGGGCGAGAAGCTACAGTACCCGTCCAACGACGACAAGAAAATCTACAATATGATTGTCGCCCGTATGCTTGAAGCCTTTTCTGAGAAATGTGTCAAGGAACTGACCACCGTCACCGTTGAGATGGACGGAATATCGTTTGTTGCAAAGGGAACGGTCATTCAGCAGCAGGGATGGCGCTTTATCAACAACGAGGGAAACGACCCAGACCGTTTGCCCAACTGGAAAGAAGGCCAGATGCTGCCTGTCACGGGATGGGGACTGACCGAGGGTAAGACCAAGCCTGTACCCATCCATACCGAGTCCACACTGCTGTCTGAAATGGAATCTTGCGGAAGGGGTATCGACGATGAGGAACTGGCACAAGCCATCAAGGACTGTGGCATCGGAACCCCAGCCACCCGTGCTGCTATCATCGAGACGCTTATCAACCGCGAGTACATGATCCGTCTGAACAAGCAACTTATCCCGACCGAGAAAGGTCTGTTCATCTACGACCTGCTGAAGGACAAGCAGATTGCCGATGTCGCCATGACGGGCCAGTGGGAGCAATCGCTTGCCAGAATCGAGCGGGGTGAGTACAATGCTGACGACTTCCGTAAAGGCATTGAGGACTACACTGGCAGTATCGTCCAGGAACTTCTCTCCTTGGAAGACAGGTTTGAGCACAGTGGTATTGGCATCCCATGCCCCAAATGCGGGAAAGGCACAATGCAGTTCTACAAGAAGATTGTCAAATGCGACAATCCCGCCTGTGACTGCCATGTTTTCCGTGAGAAAGCAGGCAAGGAACTGACCAATGACCAGCTGAAGGCATTGCTGACCGAGGGCAGGACTGGTATCATCAAGGGCTTCAAGAGCAAGCAGGGTAATTCCTTCGATGCAGTCGTCACTCTCAACCGTGACACGTTCCAGACCGAATTTTCATTCCCTGAGCGAAAAAAGTCCGCAAAGAAGCCGCAATCCCGAAAATAATGCGTAACTTCGCCGCTGAATTTCATTTTCACTTTTCGTTTACGCGATTTTTTGAAATGGATTCAGTGGTTGCACCTCGGGAGGGATACCCGGGGTGCTTTGCTTATACGCTGATTCTATAACCCATTTAAACGTATTTTGAAAATGAAAAGACAAGAGCAACAAGAGTTGTCCTACTATGGACTGTACCTGCTCCGCTACCTGCTGGAGCAGCATTCCCGCAAGGCCAAAGACCTCAACTTTATCTATAATCGTGAACTTCAGGCAGCAGAGACCTTTGAACAGGCGCGTCTCGACGGTCATTCCGTGGAGGGCGCACAGGAACTGGCAATGGCTGAACTGATGAAGGGACTGAGCATCACCAGTTGGAGCATTCTGACGGAGGTGCTGGAAAAAGAGTTTGCGGCAGAGGTGGACGAGGAACAGAGGATTCCGTTTGCCGAGAAACTGCTGCCATTGGTCAAGCCCGTATTCGAGCCATACGACCTGACACAGCCTGAGTTTGAACTGTCAACGGACTATGTGCAGCTATACACGGAGTTGACAGGTGCCGTGGTACTTTACATCGAGCAGTATGGCGTTCAATAGGAAGGCAAGGCTGCAGGCCAATATCGATGCTATCCGCACGGCATTCGCCCTGCGCGATGAAGTACGTGTACCCACCGAGGCAGAGTGGGAAACCATCTCCCGTTACTGCGGCTTCGGTGGGCTGAAATGTGTGCTGAATCCTGTGGACAATAAGGCTGCATGGTCGAAGAACGACCTTCCGCTGTACGACCTGACTGCCGAACTCTATAGCCTGATCCGTGAGAATACGGGTAGCGAGGACGAGTATAAGCTCTATGTCGCCAGTATGAAGCAGTCCGTCCTCACAGCCTTCTACACACCCAAGGACATTCCCGATGCCATTGCCACCGTCATGGCAGAACTGAACCTGAGGCCGGAGAAGATACTGGAACCGTCTGCGGGCATGGGTGTGTTCATCGACTCCATGAGACTTGTCAACCCCGATGCCCGGATAACAGCCTTCGAGAAGGACAAGTTGACAGGACTGTTGCTCTCCAAACTCCATGCTAATGAAGGCATGGACATCCATGTGGAAGGCTTCGAGCGTATCCAGCCGTCTGAGTTGGGAAAGTTCGACCTTGCTATCTCCAATATTCCCTTTGGCGAGACCAAGGTGTTCGACCCCATCTACAGCAATCACAAGTCTGTGATGAAACGAACCATCTCCAAATCCCTGCACGGCTATTTTATGCAGAAGGGCTTGGATGCCGTGCGTGACGGTGGAGTGGTGGCGTTTATCACGACGCGCAACTACCTCGATAGTCAGAACATGTATCGTCTGAACCTGCTCTTTGAACAGTCCGACTTGGTGACAGCCATCCGTCTGCCTGACAATCTCTTCAAGGAGAATGCCAACACGGAGGCTGGCAGCGACCTGATTATCATTCAGAAGAATGAGCACAAGCAGGGACTGAGCGAGGATGAGCAGCTTATCAACCTGACCTATTCTGCCGAGGACGAGCATATCATCCACAACAGTTACTTCGAGCGTCACCCAGAGAATGTCCTTGCCACGACTACCCTAAGGGGCACTGACCAGTACGGCAAGCCAGCCTTGGAGTATCAGCATTCAGGCGGAGTGCCTGGCATTGCCCGTGACATCCGTGAACGGTTGATGGACGAACTGCCGAAACATCTGAACTTCACGATGTTCACGGGTATTGAAAGTTCTGTTGTCACTCAACAGGCAGAAGTTACGAGTGAGGTGGTAGAAACAGAGCCAGTGATTGAGGATGCAGAAGCAGCGGAAATAAAGGATTCTGAGGAAATCGAGACTCAGCAGACTGAATCTGCCAAAATCGTTGATATGCCTGTCACGTCATCACCTGTACAGCCCGAAGCAGAACAAGTACAGCAACCAGTCCAAGAGCAGAAGCCCGAAACCAACCAGCAACTATCACTCTTTGATCTCTGGGGAATGACCGTACAGGAACAGCCCAAGCCAAAGCCGGAACCCAAGAAACCGAAGAAGGAACGGAAGAAAGAGAAGAAGGCCCTTGAACTTCAGGAGAAGAAGGCTGAAATGGCGAAGAAAAGCCATGTCGAACAGCAACTGGCCGTCTATGACTCACTGGACTGGGAAGAGAACCCGCCCATCAATGGTTTCTATGAGATGATGATGGACTTGTCGCCAGATCGGCGCAAGGAACTTCTCATGTTGGGCCAGCAGAAAATAGAGACCAATGCTGAAAAGCGAGAGCAAAAGGCTAAGTCGGAACAACAGCAGAAATCTGAGGCTGAACGAAAAGAGGCAGAACAGAAGCGTCAGGAGGAACAGATGAAGCCCCGGAAGTTCGAGGGTACGATGTATCAGCACCTGCGCGACGGCTCTGTGGTCGTGGACTATCACCAGCAGTTGGGCGTATTGTCTGATGTCAGGGACGGCTCTGCTGTCTTCAATCCCCTGACGCTCCTTGCCACACAGGTTCCCAAGATGCGCCTGTATGTGACTGTCCGTGACTACTACGAACAGCTTTACAGCTATGAGGCAGACAACCGTCAGCCCAACGACCTGCTGCGTGCCAACCTCAATTCCTACTACGACGAGTTCGTCATGCGCTTCGGCTGTCTGAACGAAAGAGGCAATGCCAAGATGATTATGATGGATGCCGGAGGGCGGGACATGCTTTCGCTGGAGCGCAGCGAGGACGGTCATTTCGTCAAGGCAGACATCTTCGACCGACCCGTCTCTTTCTCTGTCGGCGAAGTGACGCATGTGGATACGTCAGAGGAAGCCCTGTCTGCCTCGCTCAACAAATACGGTGAGGTGAATCTGGGCTATATGTCGGAACTGACCGACAAGACACAGGATGACCTGATAGCGGAACTGGACGGGAAAATGTTCCTCAATCCCATATCTGGGGATTTCGAGGTACGCGACAAGTTCATTGCGGGAAACGTGGTGGAGAAGATCAAGGCTGTAGAAAGAAGTATCGAGGCCAATGGTGGGGAGGTCAACGAGCAGATAGAGAAGTCGCTGAAAGCCCTGAAGGATGCCGTACCCACGCCCATTCCTTTCGAGGACTTGGACTTTAACTTTGGTGAGCGATGGATTCCAGCGTCGGTCTATTCGTCGTATATGACAAACCTCTTCGAGACAGGTGTTGATATTGTCTATTCGCCCAACATTGATGAGTATGACGTGAGCTGTGAGCGCAAGAACATGAAGATATGGCGAGAGTTCCATGTGCAGGGTGAGTACAGGGGCTATGACGGTATGGCCCTGCTTCGCCATGCACTACACAACACCGTACCGAACATCATGAAGTGCGTAGGCACGGACGAGAACGGCAACGACATCAAGGCACGGGATGCAGAGGCCATCCAGCTTGCTAACTCAAAGATTGACGAGATCCGCAACGGCTTTACGGAATGGCTCGACGGGCAGAGTCAGGAGTTCAAGGACAAGCTGACGCAGATGTACAACGAGAAGTTCAACTGCTTCGTGCGCCCGAAGTACGACGGCAGTCACCAGACTTTTCCTGACCTCGACCTGAAGGGACTCGACCGCAAGTATGGCATCAAGGGTGTCTATCCCTCTCAGATGGACTGTGTTTGGATGCTGAAGCAGAACGGAGGCGGGATATGCGACCATTCCGTCGGAACAGGGAAAACGCTCATCATGTGCATTGCCGCCCATGAGATGAAGCGTCTGGGTATGGTGAGCAAGCCGATGATCATAGGACTGAAGGCGAACGTGGCAGAGATTGCCGCCACCTATCAGACCGCCTATCCCAATGCCCGCATCCTGTATGCCAGCGAAAAGGATTTTTCTACTACCAACCGTGTCAGGTTCTTCAATACCATCAAGAACAATGACTTCGACTGTGTGATTATGTCACACGATCAGTTTGGCAAGATACCACAGTCGCCAGAGGTGCAGCAGAAGATACTTCAGGCTGAGTTGCAGAGCGTGGAGGAGAATCTGGACGTGCTACGCAACAGCGGCAAGGACATTTCGGGCATGATGCTGAAGGGGCTGGAGAAGCGTAAGGCCAATCTGGAAGAGAAGCTGGAAAGTATCGAGTATGCCATCCGCACGAGGACGGACGATGTGGTGGACTTCCGCCAGATGGGCATCGACCACATCTTCGTGGACGAGTCGCACCAGTTCAAGAACCTGATGTTCAACACCCGTCACGACCGTGTGGCAGGACTTGGCAACAGTTTGGGAAGCCAGCGGGCACTCAACCTGCTGTTTGCCATCCGCACCATGCAGGATCAGAAGGGCAAGGACTTGTGCGCCACCTTCCTGTCGGGTACGACCATCAGCAACAGCCTGACGGAACTGTATCTGCTCTTCAAGTACCTTCGACCGAAGGAACTGGAGCGTCAGAACATACGCTGCTTCGATGCATGGGCCGCTATCTTCGCCAAGAAATCGACGGACTTTGAGTTCTCGGTGACGAACAACATCATCCAGAAGGAGCGGTTCAGATACTTCATCAAGGTGCCGGAACTGGCTCAGTTCTATAACGAAATCACGGACTACAGAACTGCAAAGGACGTGGGTGTGGACAGGCCAGAGATGAACGAGATACTGCATAACATCAAGCCGACACCAGACCAGGAGGTCTTCATCCAGAAACTGATGAAGTTTGCCGAAACTGGCGATGCTACGATTCTCGGCCGTGGACCGCTGTCTGACACGGAGGAAAAGGCAAAGATGCTCATTGCAACGGACTATGCAAGAAAAATGGCTTTGGATATGCGCATGATAGACCCGTCGTATGAGGACCATCCCGACAACAAGGCCAGCCACTGTGCAGCCACCATTGCCGAGTACTACAAGAAGTTCGATGCTCAGAAGGGTACGCAGTTCGTGTTCTCAGACCTTGGCACGTATCAGGCCGGGGGTGGATGGAATGTGTATTCTGAGATCAAGCGTAAGTTAGTCGAGGATTACGGCATCCCTGCCGATGAAATACGTTTCATTCAGGAGTGTAAGAACGAGAAGGCACGAAAGGCGGTCATTGCTGCTATGAACGACGGACGTGTCCGTGTGCTCTTTGGCTCCACGTCGATGTTGGGTACTGGTGTGAATGCCCAAAAACGTGCCGTCGCAATCCATCATTTGGATTGTCCCTGGCGCCCGAGTGACTTGGAACAGCGCAATGGTCGTGCCGTCCGCAAAGGCAATGAAGTGGCAAAACTGTTTGCAGGCAACAAGGTCGATGTGCATATCTATGCCGTTGAGAGAACACTCGATGCGTACAAGTTCAATCTGCTCTACAACAAACAGATGTTCATCACACAGCTGAAGTCTGGTGCCATGGGAGCGCGTACCATCGACGAGGGAGGCATGGACGAGAAATCGGGCATGAACTTCTCAGAGTACATGGCCATCCTGTCGGGCAACACCGACCTGCTGGACAAGGCGAAACTGGAAAAGAAGATTACCGCCTTGGAGAGTGAGCGCAAGAGTTTCATGAAGGCAAGGCGGACGGTGGAACTGGAGGTAGAGACCAAGCAGCATGACCTGTCGAGAGACAAGGAAATCCTGTCGAAGATGCAAGCTGACCAGAAGGTCTTTGAGAAGAACGTCAGGCACGACGGACTCGGCAACGTCATCAATGCCGTGACCATTGAGGGCAAACAGTACGATGACTTCGAGGCTCTAGGTGCCAAACTGCAGCAGATAGCAGACAAGACCAACACCAAAGGCCAGCCCAAGGAAATCGGTGAGGCATTCGGCTTTCCCATTCGGGTGTGCACGGAAGAGGTGCAGAAGGGAGGCTTGCCGTTCCTTGAAAACCGATTCTCGGTGCAGGGCAATTATACCTACCGTTTCAACAACGGTCAGATGGCGATGAAGGACAAGGAGGCAGCCGCCACTCACTTCCTACGTGCCCTGGAGAAGATTCCTGAGTACATCGCGCAGTACAAGACCCGTATTGAGTCGACGGAGCGTGACCTAAGACAGCTCATGCCGACCATTAACAAGGAATGGAAGAAGGAAACGGAACTACGCGACCTGAAGAACAAACTGGCCGCACTCGACCGCAAGATTACACTCGACCTGGCACCAAGCAAGTCTGACAAGCAGGATGCCAAGGAAGCGCAGGATGAGGACAAGAAAGTGGTGATGTCCGTTTCTGAGCCTGCACCTGAGAGGAATGCCGAGGTGCAAAAGCATTTCAACGGTCACAAACTTTAGGCAAATATCGTCTTCCAACTGCTTTTGAAGTCTCTGTGAAATTGATGTACGTCAATTCACAGAGGCTTTTTATGCAAACAAATGCAGAAAAGTGTACCAGGTACACATTTAAAGATTGTTTTTTCTTACCTTTGCACTTCATTTCCGCACCATGCGAGAAAAATATAAGATTGTTTAGGTTAACGACCTCTAAAAGATTGTGCTAAAATGAAAAGGACTAAGATTGATTTTCTGGTAACGAATGTTATCAACATAGGATTGTTTGTAGGCATTTTTGCTTTTGGATATTGGCGGTGGCATCTCTTGCAAGATGTAATCATAGAGTCATCCAACAGTCAGGAACAGTTCAAAACCATTCATGGGGCAATGAAAAGCACCTCGCAACTCGACCATTTGGGCGAGAGCGTCTATGAATGGACTCCATCAGATTCTGCAGCATACCAAAGAAAACTTGCTGAATCGCTTATAAGAATTGACTCGCTCGGTAACTTATATGCAAAGACTAAGATTGACTCAGTGAAGACGGCTCTCAGTTTGAAAGGGCATCTTATGTCTGAGATATACTCAACTTTTCAAAAACGAAATGTAAACGACGATCATCTGAGGAAAGACAGGAAGGTGATGGTAAAGGATACTGAGACGTATGTGAAGCACTACACTGGCCATGTGTTCAGAAGCAGCAGGGAGGAAGTCACATCCATGAGCAAGAACAGAACAGTTACGGTACCGTCCATAAATGAGATAGCTTTCATCGACAAAGAACTTTGCAAAATCAACCTGAACATACTGAACGACAGTCTTGTGGAAGTAAACAAATGGCTGGACGTGAACATGAGCCAGATTCTGGACGAGGATGACAACAAGGCAGAGAAAAAAGCTTCAGAGATGCTGGAGAAGGCCAGTGCCATCGGACGGCATACGTTCATGGGAGGTATGGCATTCCTGTTTTTCATCTTTGGTGTAAACTATTGGAATTCCAAACGCAGGAAGAAAGTGATGAAAGCCCTTGAAGACGAATCTGCAAAACTGGAAAACGAGACCAGAAAACTTGAAAGGGAATCGAAAATGCGCCAGCAGGAATCTCATAAGTTGGCAGTAGAATCGATGAAGCTCTCGATTGAGGTTGAAAAGAACAGAAGAATGGTGGACGGGCGCAGCAAAATGATGTACTCCATAGTCCATGATTTGCGTACGCCGCTCAGCATCATCCTCGGCTACAACGACATGGAAGCCAAGAGCCCGACTAAGAATGAGAAGTATATCAAGACCATCGAGTTTTCTGCCAAGCAACTGCGTAGTATGATAGACCAGTTGCTTGATTACTTCCGGTTAGAGAGTAACAAGGGCGTACTGAAGCCAAGAGATTTCAGCATGATAGAGCTTTCGAACAGCTTGACAAGAGCTTTCGACTGTATAGCTGAGGAAAAGCGAATCGACTTTATTAAGCCGGAGCCCAAGAGACTTATCCTTCATGGAGACTATGAGAAAATCTGCCATGTTGCAATGAACCTGCTCGACAATGCCTTTAAGTTCACTAGGAAGGGCAGCGTAAAGCTTGATATATCCTATGGTAATGGTACACTCGACATGATTGTCTGTGATACGGGCATCGGCATCCGGCCAGAAGACAGGGAACGCGTGTTCTCGTCATTCACACGTTTCCCGAATGCTGTAGCCACTGGCAAGGAAGGCTTTGGCATTGGTCTCTCAACAGTCAAGATGCTTGTTGACCTGATGGGTGGAAAGATTACGTTTGATTCTTCTGAAGAAGGGACAAGTTTCCATGTCAGTCTGCCAATGGCTGTTGCAGAGATGAGGGACGAGTCTTTGAACACGGAAGTTATGAAAGCCTCAGACAAGAAAAAGCGAGTGCTTGTAGTTGATGACAGCAACGTTTGGTTGCTGATGACGCAAGAGATACTGGAACGGAACGGCTTTGAATGTGATGTCTGCGATAATACCGATAAGTTCTTTACCATGCTCCGTAGCGGGAACTATTCGCTGGTCATGCTCGACTTGCAGATGCCTGGCAAATCGGGACGTGAACTGCTTGATCTGATGCGCAAGTCCAAGGTGGCCAATAGCCAGACTGTCCCAGTTATCGTCTCCACGTCGTCCGGCGAGGAAATGCGTGAGGAATTTCTCAATGCTGGATTTACAGAGTTTATCCCCAAAACGGCTGATGTGGATGCCATGGTCAACGTCATCAATGAGGTTATCGACAAAAGCACAAGAACCGTTACACCTGACTTTTCACGGCTCCGAAAGTCCGTGGCTGGATTCCTGATTGATGAGACGGAGGATGCCGTGGACGGACTGCACGATGCTATGGACAATATGGATTTCGACGAGATGAACAAACTGGCACATAGTCTGAAGAGCAGTTGGGTTCCGTATCGTATAGGGGTACTGGTTGATCCGGTGATGGAAATAGCGAAGCAGAGGAACATGGGTGCTGCCAATCGTCTGGCAACCTACATGGCTGAGATTGACAAGATGGCGGAAATAGTCATTGCCAAATGTAAGGAGATTCAGAGCAGCGAGGTATGAGCAAGGTGATTGTTGTTGACGATGTCAAGTCCTACTGTCAGGGAGTCTGTGACAGGCTTGCGGACATGGGCATTGAGGCTGTCGGCTGCTATGACGTGAAGAAGGCGAAATGGCTCATAGAGCGTGCCGGGAAGAACGACGTGCTGCTGGTTGACCTCATGCTGAAGGACGAAAATGGCACGAACGGTACCGACATCCTCAGATGGATGCGCGACAACGGGCATCATCAGATGTTCTTCCTGATGACGGGTTTCGGCTCCATGGAAAACTCTATCGAGACGCTTGAATTAGGAGCGAAGAGTTATATCCCTAAGGAGCAGATGGATGACAAGTTCTATGCCAAGATCAAGGAAATCATGCAGGAACAGGATCTTCGCGACAAGCGTGAAAGCCGACTGATATTTAGGCGCAGGAGTCCGCTGTTCGCGTCTCTCTATGAAAGCATGAAGAACTATGCGAGAACCGACATTCGTCTGGTAGTTGTCGGAGAGAGCGGAACAGGCAGAGGGCATCTTGTGGAGGACTTGTTGGCCATGCAGGGACTGCACGAGGGCGACTATGCCCATGTGCCATGCAAGACTCTGGAAGAAATGGAGCACGTGGAGGAATATTTCTTCGGACATCATAAGGGGTCATTCCCGAGTGCCGTGAAATCTACGGACGGAATACTGGAAATGGCGAATGACAGTTTTCTCTTCCTGGAGAATGTGGATGAGATGCCGCTCAGCGTACAGAAGATGCTTGCGGGAGTGCTGACCAATGGTGAGTATGTACGCATAGGCAGTAACAGGAAGCGACGAATCTCATTCAAGGTCATCAGCACATCGGATATTGACCTTGAAGTCCTGGTGAGAAGAGGCGGAATGTCACAGGAGTTCCTTGACCTTATCTGTGAGGATGTGATCCATGTACCGCCATTGCGCGAGACGGCTACCGACATCGTTCCGATGGCGACATTCTTCATGGAGAGTCTTGACAAGGACAGGACACTTTCAAAGGGAGCGGCAAGCAAACTTGAGATGTACACGTGGCCCGGAAATGTGCGTGAACTGGTGAAGGTGATAACTGCTGCCATCAAGAAATACGATGGCAACACGATTCTGCCTGAGCACCTTGCCATAGCCGCAGACCCTGCAACCGACTCAGCTCAATCCCTGAAGTTGCATGGAGAGGAAGAAGAGAAGGAGAGAATCATTAAGGCACTGGTTTCGTTTGGCTATAACAGGGAGAAGTCTGCCGATGCACTTGGCATCAGCAGGAGGAATCTGTTCAAGCGTATCAAATACTTTGGCATTGAAGTTCCAGAAAGAGGCAGACACTGAGGCTTTCTGTCTTTGAGGAACTTGGGACAAGTTTGGGCAAATTTGGGGACTTTGGGCAAATTTTGCCCAAAATTTCGGGCAGCCTCTGAGCCGCTTTTTTATTAACATAATTTAATCGCTCTCGTTTTCAGACAGTTAGGAACCGGCTGTCTGAAAACGAGTTCTTTTTGCTTGCACCCATGTTTATGTTACAAGTGCGATCGCAAATAAACGCATTTAGTAACAAGTAAAAAGTAGTAAGCAATGACATACAACATATTGACGGACACGGACTTCTTCCGTGACTTGGAAAGCGGCAATGCTGACAACATCCGCGCAGACTACGACAGTTTCATCGGTCTGGTGGTGGAACAGTGCGAGAAAGCGGTCAGCAAAGTGGAACTGAGCATCATGCTCACCTATACGGAGGTGGAATTGATGCCTTATCTGGGGCAACAGAAGTACGCAGACAAGGCTTCGGAGTTCCTGAAACAGATTCAGCAGATGGCCGACGAACTGGTAAAAGCCAAGGGCAATATCGACTCTGGACTGAAATGGACGGGCAAGGTTATCGACCTGGTGGAACTGGTCTATGCCTTCAACGAAGTGGGGTGCATCAACGACGGTGAAATCAAAAAGCAGGACTTGTTTAATGCTGTTTTCAAGATTTTCGGCATGAAGCCTGTTGATTACTTCCGCAAGTACGTTGACATCAAGGGCCGCTATGAGTACAGTAGTGCCACTTTCTTCCTCGATGACATGAGCGAGAAACTGAAACTACGCATCAAGGAGGACAGAAGGAAGTCGAGGGAACGCGAACAGAACAGATAATTTCTTCTTTTATTCATAATACATGGTTCGGGTGTGATACGTGATGTACCGCACCCGATTTTTGATATTAGAAAGGCAGTGGATCTTCTCCATCATAATCCGTATTGTCGTAGTCTATTTCTGATATTTGATAGTGGTTATGGGGTGGTTGTTCTCTCTGCATCCTTGCCCATTCCTGATTCTGTTCCATAGTCTGCCGCATCTGCTCTATGGTCGGGTCTGAGGGTAACTTGTATTTTTCGTCCAAAGCCTGAAAGGCATAGAGATTGGCTATCTCTACTCGGCGACGGTCGTATTCGTAGTCGTGGAAGAAATCATTTCGGTCGATGGATTTGAATTCGGGACTGTCGTTGATGGCATCCTCAACCTGTTCGTTCCACTGCTCAAACTGTTGCACAACATTGTCTTTCTCCAACTTCAGCAGATAGTAGATGGCAAGATTGACTTCACGGAAGTTGGCTGGCGTAATCACATTGTCGTAACGACCTTCACCGACACGCTCAAGTCTCGACATGAAGGTATCTGCAAAGCAGCAGTCATGAATAATGCCGAACAGAGTGTCGCTTGCATCGTCGTCGGAGATAGTGCGGCCTGTATGCCACAGCATGGCCAGATAATCCTTCTTCGAAAGTTTGGAACGGTCGATGGCGTAATCCTTGTCCTTGGCTAGTCGCAGACAGATGAAGTAATAGTCACGCTCATCTGTGAATTCTTCGATGTGCTCTTTGATGTAGTTCAGGGGAAAGTAGCGGATGACCGACCACGAGCACTTGTATTCGTGGTAAGTTTCCCATAGTTCCTTGACCTTCGGCAGAAACGACTCATCCCAGTTGTCAAGCATCTTGGAGTATGCCCATTCACGGTCAGAGATTCCCGAATCCAGGAATGCGATAAGGATTTTCTTCTGATCTTTCCAGTCGAGATGGTCGAAGCGCCACTTGATTTCCTCCCTTGATACAGACACCTTGCCGCTCTTCTTGTTCACATAGTTCCTGATTAGTGTCGCGATGGGAGTGTTCCTTTTGGGTTTCTGAAATTTCATTGCCATACATTTTATGTCCTATATGGAATAAAGAGCAGACAATTCAGGACTTTCAATCAGTGTCAGGCACAAAATTTCGAATAAAATCAAAGGGTGGCTGTATCAAGTTTATATCGCAGCATGGTAGTTCTTCCTTAATATACGCTCTATGTCACTCTCTCGGTAAAGGCATTTGCCCTTCAGTTCGATATACGGCAGCAATTTCTCCTTGCGGTATATCTGGAGCGTCTTGCGGGAGGCATGCAGAAAGTCGCACAGTTCCTTGTCTGTCAACAGACGTTCGCCGTCAAGCGTCGGGCGATAGGTTCCTGTCATCTTTGCAGCCTTGATGTTGGCCTTGTGCATCATGTTCAGTACGTCGGCAATCTGCTGGTCGTTGGTGGTGATGATATTCTGTTCTTCCATTGTCTCAGTTGTTGAAATAGGTGGATAACTGTTTCTTAACCAGTTCTACTTCGTCGGGACGATACATGAACTTATGGCCAATCTGGGCATAGCCAATCTTGTGGAGTGAGCGGAGGGTCTGTAGTGTACGTTCGCTGATGTGCAGCAGTTCACACACCTCTTCGCCATTCAACCACTTCGACAGCCGTCTGTCCTTGCTCTTCCGGTCGAGCAGTTCAACACGGGAAGCCAGTTGGCGCATCTCTGACAGAAGCCGCTCGTAAGTTTCTTTCTCTATTACTACGATTTCCATATTATTCTCATTTTGACAGCACAAAGGTAGAACGCTCTGCCCGGACTGCCCAAGGAAAACGACTGATGGCGCAGGATGGCTTAGAGTTTCCAAGCCACCTGCGCCACCAGACACGTATCTACACGGTCAGAAGTACACTATCATAGCCCGTTCCTTACGGCGGGTTACGCGGTCACAGATCCAATGGCGGAACTCAACCGACAGACCGTTGTGAATGTAGTAGGCGATGGCAATGATGCACTCCAGGTTATACAGTTCGTCCTTATAGCCGTTCTCCAACAGGTCGTACTTGCTGATCATGTCCAGATTGACCGCCAATCCCTTTCGCATCCTGTTAACGATGCCGCGAACTTTCATAATCGTTACGTCAAACAACCCCGCAATCTCACCAGCCGTCATCCAAACATCATAGCCCGTCAGTTCGAATCGCTCATGCTCGAATACTATCAGGTCTCTTTTCATCATAATCCTGTCCTCCACATTATTTATATATATGCTTGCAACTCTTGAACTCAGAAATGCTCTTTAGTTTCTTCGACAACTTATCCATCTCACAGCCCAGCTTCTCCTTGGTGATCTTGGCATAAATCTGAGTGCTTTCGATGTTCTTGTGGCCCAATACCGACGACACCACTTCAATAGGCATTCCGTTCGACAAGCAAACAACTGTTGCCATCGAGTGGCGAGCCTGGTGCCAGGTCAAATGCTTGTCAATCCCGCACAGTTTGGCAACAGTACGAATGATGCTACAGCAGGAATAGAAGGCTGGAACCTTGAACACATGTCCATCGTCACACAGGCCATCATACTTCTCAATAATCTTCAAAGGAACCTCCAACAGTTTTACATCTGCCTCCACTCCCGTCTTCTGACGGCGATAGTGTATCCATTTGCTCCCGTCGACAGGATTCACAATGATGTTGTCGTTCGTCAGATTCTTTAAATCAATGTACGAGATTCCTGTGAAGCAACAGAAAATGAACAAGTCGCGGACAAATGTACGCTTGGCATTCAGTTTAGGATAGTCCATCATCATCTGCATCTCCTCTTTTGTCACAAAGCCCTTGTCCGGCTCTTCCTCATGTATCTGATAATCCGAAAACGGATAACGGACTATCCACCCGTTTTCCTGTGCACGATGAAGAAGCATCATGACTGGCTTGACATAACGGCAGACAGAATTGTGCTTGAGCATCTTATCGACGCTCAGAAAGATTTCAAAGTCAGATATAAACGAAGGCTTTATTTCCTTCAAAGATAGGTCACTCAAATGGAAACGCATCTGCAAAAACTCTCCCAAGTGCTTATAAACTGCCTTGTATTTTCGCAGCGTCGTTGGTGACTTCAGACCGCCCGAAACCTGTTTCTCGTAGTCCTCAATGAACTGTTCGAAGACTGTCATAATAGAATTGAAGCGGAACTCCAGACCCTGATAGGCATTACGCAGTTTCTCTGCAGTCACATAGCCGTCACGACGCATAATCTCGTCGTAGTAGTCGTTGACCTTGCCGCGAATGGCATCAAGTTGCGTGTTCACGTTGCGGGCCGACAGACTCTTGCCGATGGCATGACCACCTTTCACTTCCCAGATGTCGGGCTTGCAATAGACCTTGCAACTGAAATGCGACTTGGCACCATCGATTGTGATACGACCGAAGATTGGATAGGTTCCATCCTTTCTTGCTTTCTCTTTCTTCATGTAGAAGATGATACTGTAAGTTGACTTCATACTTTACTAATTTTACTTGTTCGACTTTCTTTTCGGGCTGCAAAATTAGTCTGTCTAAATCAATAATTCACTACGCAAATCTGGGTAGAACGAGGAATCGTCAATCTCCAAATCTTAAACTTCCTTAAACGATTGCCACTCAGTACGTTGGAGTGCCAAAAGTTACCACTATTTCCCAGAATAACCCACAGATGCGTAATCCCTAAAAGTGGTAACGAATTAGTAACTCTCCGTTGTCCTAAACTGGCTTTTTTGAGTCTTCCATTGTCTTTTCACAAAGACCGTGAGGTTTCGCCAAACCGCCTGAAACTCAAAGTCTAACCCTCATTTTACCACTCTTTGCGATTTTTATGCTGTTTCACCTTGGGAAACACTGTGTTTCCTCAATGGTTCCTGAGTTAAAGTGCCACATTTCTGCGATAAAGTGCCACATTTCTGCAATAACCAAGTGCATGCCTGAGACAGTTTCAAAATTGGCACAATCACAGCAAAATGTGCAAAACGATGTGTAGCGGGCCTTTGGAATGTAGTCTCTATACATAGTCTAACAGCCTATGGATAAACAGGTTAGAAAGAAAATGTAGGAATGTATAGTGTTTTCGAACTTTTCTGTGAGTGCAGGTTCTGCTGGATTTGCAATCCAGCAGCCATGAGTATGAGGACTTGCAGTGCGATTCGCGCATTACAAATACGTATATTCAACAGCGTCGGATTACAAATCCGACGCAACGGTTTTTCCGCTCACAAAAAAAGATTTATATTCGATTTTATGTAGATTTATGTTCCTTTTCCTTGTGCTGATTTATGTCCCTTTTCCAACTTTTTCGTCAATTCCTTTGGCCGTTCCATTATTTCTTCGTACTTTTGCAAGGTAATGTTTAAAGCAGACAACTATGTCAGACGGAATAGCGGAAAGATACATTAACCCCTACACCGACTTCGGCTTCAAGAAACTATTCGGCACGGAGATGAACAAGGACTTGCTCATCAGCTTCCTCAATGCCCTTTTCGGCGGCGACCGGAGTGAGATCACCGATGTGCAGTACCTGAACGGTGAGAATCTGGGTGACGGCTACGGCGACCGCCGTTCCATCTTCGACGTCTACTGCATGACGGCCGACGGCAGCCGCTTCATCGTCGAGATGCAGAAGGCGGAGCAGACCTATTTCAAGGATCGCAGCGTGTACTATTCCACCACGCCTATCCGCCAGCAGGCTCCCAAGGGCAAGTGGGACTACCGCCTGGAGGAGGTCTACACCATAGGCATCCTCAACTTTGAGTTCCCAGGCGACGAGTATCCTGCGGACAGCTACCGTCATGAGATCAAGCTGAAGGATGTCGAGGACAACCATGTGTTTTACGACAAGCTGACCTTCGTGTACCTTGAAATGCCCAAGTTCAACAAGCGGGAGGATGAGCTGGAGACGATGTTCGACAAGTGGATGTTCGTGCTCCGCAACCTCTACAGACTGCTTGAGCGTCCCCAGGCTCTTCAGGGCCGTGTGTTCAAGAAGCTGTTCGAGCAGGCTGAGATAGCCCAGTACAGCGATGCCGAGCGCCGCATGTACGAAGCCAGCCAGAAGGAGTACTGGGACTACACCAGTACGCTGGAGACGGCGGAGAACAAGGGCATAGCGAAAGGACTTGCAAAAGGCCGTGCGGAAGGTGAGAAGATTGGAATAGAGAAGGGCGAGAAGATTGGAATAGAGAAGGGCGAGAAGATTGGAATGGAGAAGGAACGAAAAGCTAATGCCCGCAAGATGAAGGAGAAGGGGCTTTCCGCAGAAGACATTGCGGACGTCACGGGTCTCAGCATTGAGGAGATAGCCTCATTGGAGTAGGAACATAAAATCCTCAGAAATCTACCAAAAATGTTTGTTCTGCGTGAGGCGGTGTACTTGGAAAATAGATTTTATATTAGATTTTTTGTAGATTTATGTTCCTTTTCTTTGGCCGTTTCATCTTTTCTTTGTAATTTTGCACGTCGAACAAGCTACAACGGGAAATCGTTTAAAATACATATTTTCTATTTACTAATTAAAAAACTATCAAAAATGAGAAAGACAATTACTCTCAAATCTCTGCTCATGGCAGCAGCACTGCTCTTAGGGGCAAATTCGGCGTGGGCTGGCGACAAGACCGTCGTTAAGTACAGTTTTGATGATGCGGTCAGTCCGTCGTTGACGGCAGGATCACGCGTCTCTTTTGATTATGACAAAACGTCTGTCATCACCTCTACAAAATTCCTCAATGCCTATAACAATGCTAATGGTGATCCTGGAGCATCTACTGTGTCGTTAGGGAGTACTGACCTTTCTGATGAGACTTGGACGTTGAGCTTTGAGTGGGCTGCTTGCGGTGGTTGCAATAGCAAGCCAGACCACACGACATTAAAAGCTGGCGATAATACTTTATTCGACCTTACTGGTAATTCCAATTGGAATACCACAGTCACGATTACATACACTGGGTCGGATGGTACTAAGACATTACCTGTTCCTGGATGCAATAAAAGCTATCGCTTTTCCGCAGGAACTGGTGGCCAGTACAACACAACAACTTACTGGCACAATATTGTTGTTACGGGTAGCGCTTCTGGTGTGAAGATGACTATTAGGAACTCGGATACTGGCGTTGCTATTGTTGAGGATATTGTGCTCTCGGAAACCAATGTCAGCCCCACATCGCTGATTATTGAGCCTTGCTGCGGTGGTGCTATCGGTCTCGATGAATTGTCTCTTTCATATTATGTTGAGGGTGAGGTCATCCAAACTCCTATCGCTAACTATACTGCAGTAAACGGTATTAGTCGTACTATCACCGCAACTTGCGACACCGATGGTGCCGATATTTACTATTCTACCGATGGTGAGACCTATAACAAGGGTGCTGTGGTTACCGTTGATGCTTCTGGAAAAATCTATTTCAAGGGTGTGAAGGGTACTTCAGAGTCAGATGTTTTAGAGTTCGATGCTGTTGCTGGTGAGGCTATCACGCTGAACGCTCCTATTATCGACCGTTCCGACAACACAACCGTTACCATTACTGCTGTCCAAACTAATCTGCTGTTGTCGCCTACGGCTACAATCTATTATGAATATGGTGAAGAGAGTGGCTCGTTTACTGGCAGCAAGACACTGACGGTAGCTGCCGATGCTACTATTACTGCCTATGCTGAAGCTGCTGGTTATGAGACATCTGCCACTTCTGAGCGCGCCGTTGCTCTGTTCCCTGTTAATGTCGCAAAGAATGAGGAAACCGCAACGAAGACATCTGGATGGTCTAAAAATACATTCAGTGAAGATACGAAGACTGTATCTGAGCGTACATACGCTGCTTTGCTCTTGGATGGAGAACAGTGGGGTAAGAATGTGTATCTCCAGACTGATGGTGCATGGGGCTTAAGGGCTACTGGAAACTGGTATATTGACAGTAACACACAGGAATCGTGGATGTTGTTCCCCTCGATGAAGGCTGGTGATATCATTGTTGTGAACGTTACGTATCCCGCTTCCAGCATGAACAATGCGACATTCTCGAAATATTCTTTCGGAACACGTCACGCTTATGAAGTAACAGCAGATGGCGATGTGGAGCTTGCTTTCAAGAAGATTAGTGCCGGCGAGATGGATTACCTCTACGGTGTATATGCATATCGTCTTGTTACCTCTGTCTCTGCCACTGTTACCGCTGCTGGTTGGGCAACCTTCGTACCTAAGTATAACGTTGAGGTTCCCGCTGGTGTTGAGGCATATTACGTGACGACTGTCGCTGATGGAGTTGCCAAGCTGGCTCCTGCAACTGCTATTCCTGCCGAAGTTCCTGTACTGCTGAAGAATGAAGGTGAGTTTGAATTCCCCGTGGTTGCTTCTGCTGCTGCACTGGAAGGCAACAAGCTGGCTATCAGCACTGGTGCAGAGGATGAGGGTGTCAACGACTATGTTCTGTACAACGGTACCGAGGGTGCTGGCTTCTATAAGTGGACTGGCGCAGCCCTTGCTGCTGGTAAGGTCTATCTGCCTGCTGCCGCCGTTTCTGGTGCTCGCGACTTCATCGGCTTCACGTTTGGCGATGCTACTGCCATCAAGGGTGTTGAGAGTGCAAAGGAGAATGGTGCCGTCTACAACCTCGCTGGTCAGCGCGTTGCTCAGCCCACTCGTGGCCTGTACATTGTGAATGGCAAGAAATTCGTTGTGAAGTAAACTGTATTAACTTAAAGCAAAAAAGAAGATTATGAAAAAGACATATTTGCAACCGACAACAGAGGTGATTAACATCAAGTCTGAGCAGCCGCTGCTCAGCGCCTCACTGCAGATTTTCGACGGAACGGCCAACAATACCGATCTGCTGCTCGCTCCCGACATGCCCCACCTGCCTGGCGTAGAGCTGCCTGGTTTGAATCTTCCCGGCATGAACCTGCCTGGCATGGGCTTGGAGTAACAGCCCAGCGCTATCATAATGTACACACAATTAGGGGCGGCCAGACGGCCGCCCCTAATTGTAAGGTGTCGAAAACAGCTTATTGTAGGAATAATCGTTTTGTTTCTTTACTTTTTTGCAAATTAATTTGTAAAAATGAAAATTTTTACTTATCTTTGTGACGCAAAAAGAAAATCGTATGATAATTGCCAACAAGGAAGTTTTGGATGATTTTCCTATGAAAAAGTTGACAACGCGCAAGCAATATGATGAGGTGAAATGTCGAATGGTCGATTTTCCATGCCCTTTACCAAGCGTCTCCGTTCCAAAATGGGAATTGATGCCAACCTCATCCTTGACTACGCATGATGTGCATGCGTAGTCAAGGATGCCCGTTGGACATAATGTGAAAACGGGGTTAACTCTGCTCGTATTTCGCTATCAGTTCTAATAGCTTGTCGACTGCCTCCTCCTCGGGGATGTTCTTCTCGACACACTCCTTCTGCTTGTAGAGGCTGATGCGGCCACGGCCGGCACCGACGTAGCCGTAGTCGGCATCGGCCATTTCGCCGGGGCCGTTGACGATGCAGCCCATGATGCCGATCTTCAGGCCGACCAGATGGCTGGTGGCTGCCTTGATGCGGGCGATGGTGTCCTGCAGGTTGTACAGCGTGCGGCCACAACCGGGACAGGAGATGTACTCCGTCTTGGTGAATTTGATGCGGGCGGCCTGGAGGATGGCATCCGCGAGGGCTGTCAATTGTTCGCGATTCCACTGTGAACCACACTGGATGATGAGCTTTGTGGCCTTGCGGTCGATGAGCAGGGCGCCGACGGCCATGGCGGCTTTGAGCTGGAAGGTCTCCCAGGCGTCTTCGCGGGTAAACCGCGAAGCACCGTCAGGGACGGTGAGGGTGATGGTGTCGTCGTGGATGCTGGCCTCGGCCTCCTGGCGCAGACGGGTACACTCGGGGATGAGGTCCACCAGTTTGCGGGCGACGGGTATCTCACACTCCGGCTCCTCGCTGAGCGACACGCGGATGGTGTCGCCGATGCCCTCGGTCAGCAAGGCACCGATGCCTACGGCAGACTTGATGCGGCCGTCCTCGCCCTCGCCGGCCTCGGTGACGCCGAGGTGCAGGGGGTAGTGCATGTCCTCGCAGTCCATCGTCTTGACCAGCAGGCGTACGGTAGTCACCATGACGACGGTGTTGGATGCCTTGATGCTGATGACGACGTCGTCGAACTGCTCTCGGCGGAAGATACGCAGAAACTCCATGCAGCTCTCGACGATGCCTTCGGGCGTGTCGCCATAGCGCGACATGATGCGGTCGGAGAGCGAGCCGTGGTTCACACCGATGCGCACGGCGGTGTGATGCTCCTTACATATATTAATAAAAGGTACGAGTTTCTGCTCAATCTTCTTCAGCTCCTCGGCATACTCCTCGTCAGTGTACTCCAGGTGCTTGAACTTGCGGCCCGGGTCGACGTAGTTGCCGGGATTGATGCGTACCTTCTCGCAGTACTGTGCTGCCACGTCGGCGGTATGTGCCGTGAAGTGGACGTCGGCCACCAAGGGCTGTGTGTAGCCGTCGGCCTTCAGTCGTGCGGAGATGTTCTTCATGTTCTCGGCTTCGCGGGTACCCTGCGTGGTGAAGCGTACCAGTTCGCCGCCGGCATCGATGATGCGCTTGGCCTGTGCCACGCAGCCCTCGGTGTCGTTGGTGTCTACCGTGGCCATCGACTGGATGCGGATGGGGTTCGTGCCGCCGATGGCGATGTTGCCCACGTGGGCCACGCTGCTGATTCGTCTGTTGCTCATGGTGCTGTTGTGTTAGTTGGTCTTGTAGGTGTACTTCACGTCGGCCAGTTCCCTGTTGGCTTTCTCAATCTTCTGTTTCAGCCCGGCCTTGTGGTCGGCGAGCCGCTGGGCGACGGCCTCGTCGCTGATGGCCAGCATCTCGACGGCCAGGATGGCAGCGTTCTGTGCGTCATTGACACCGACGGTGGCCACGGGGATGCCCGGCGGCATCTGTACGATGCTCAACAGGGCGTCGAGTCCGTCGAGCATGCCCTTGATGGGTACGCCGATGACGGGTAGGGTGGTGCTGGCGGCGATGACGCCAGGCAGTGCGGCAGCCATGCCGGCGGCAGCTATGATGACCTTGATGCCGCGCTCCTTGGCACCACATGCAAAGGCTTCGACGGCCTCCGGCGTGCGGTGTGCCGAGAGGGCGTTGACTTCAAACGGTACCTGCAGCTCGTCGAGCTGTTTGCAGGCTTTCTCCATGACGGGCAGGTCGGAGGTGCTGCCCATGATGATGCTGATGAGGGGAAGCCTACCCCCAACCCCTCCCGAGGGGAGTGGAGTGTTATTTGTTAGTTTTTCCATAGTCATTATTTATTTTAAATTTATACTGCTGATGTTATTATTTATACTCTAATGTAACTTTCATTTCCCCTCCCTTCGGGAGGAGTTAGGGGTAGGCCGCTTGGGGTGGGCTGCTAAGGGTAGGCTCTTCCTAAAGAAACAGTATGGCGAGCGCGGCGCAAAGGAAGCCCACCCAGAAGCCGCCGACCACCTGCAGCAAGGAGTGCTGGCGCAGGATCATGCGGCAGGACCCCACGATGCCGGCCACGATGAATATGATGCAGAGCCACCACACGGGGTTGAAGTTAAGGTACTCGGCAAAGGCGAACAGCGCGCCGCCCATGCCGCCGATGGCTGCCGTGTGGGTGGAGATCTTCCACCACACGTTGATCAGTGCGCAGACAATCTGCACCATCAGTGCCGCCACGACGATGCTGCCCATGAAGTGGGGCATGTGTAGGTGCTCCATGAAGTAGATGCAGGCGAAGTAGCACAGGATACTGATGATGTAGGGAATCATACGGCGCTCGCGGTGGCCCAGTTCGATGAGCGTCCACCCCTGGTAGCGGCGGTAGAGGTGGATCATGACCGTCGGCAGGAGGATGGTGAACAGGTAGGCCATGATGAGCACCTGTATCTTGTACGACCAGGGGAAGATATTGAGGTAGCTGAACGAGAAGAGCACCGCCAGTCCTACCATCGGCAGGTAGAACGGCGTGAACAGCATGCTGATGATGCGGGCCGTGGTGATGATTTGCTTCTCTTGTCTCATTTCTATCTTGATTCAGGCGGGGGAACCGCCTGACACTCTATACAACCGCCTGATACTCTATACCACCGCGTGACACCCTTTTTGCCTAACTGCGGAGGCGGGCCACGGGGAAGCCGAACTGCTCGCGGTACTTTGACACCGTGCGGCGGGCGATGGGGTAGCCCCTGCTGGCCAGCAGCTCGCATAGCGCGTCGTCGGTCAGGGGGTGCTGCTTGTCCTCGCCCTCGATGAGTTCGCGCAGTGCGGCCTTGATTTCATGTGTCGACAGCTCCTCGCCGTCGGCCGTCTTATAGCTGTCACTGAAGAAGTAGCGCAGCGGGAAGGTACCCCACCGCGTCTGTGCATACTTCGAGTTCGACACACGCGACACCGTGCTGACGTCCAGTCCCGTCCTTGCGGCAATGTCCTTCAGGAGCATCGGGCGCAGCAGGGCCTCGTCGCCCTCCTCGAAGAAGCGGTGCTGCCAGTGGATGATGGCCCGCATGGTGACGGTCAGCGTGTGGCGCCGCTGCTTGATGGCCTCGATGAAGCTCTGTGCCGCGTCCACCTTCTTCTTAGTGTACAGCAGTGCCTCCTTCATCTGGCGGCTCATGTTGTCCTTGTTGTTCTGATACTCCTGCAGCGTGTCGGAGAACGACTGCGACACATGCAGTTCCGGCACGTCACCCGTGTTGAGTGTGAACGTCACCGTGCCGTCATCGTGTGTCTCGACGATGAAGTCGGGCGTTATCTGCTGAACGGAGCGTCCCACCACCTCGCTTGTCGCGCTGCCCGGCTTGGGAGTCAGCCTGCGCAGCTCGCGTATCAGCGTGTCGGCCTGCAGGTCGGTGAGCCGCAGCGCGTGAGCCAGCTTCTTCCACTGTTTCTTGGTAAAGAGCAGGAAATGCTCTTTCACCGTCTTTTCCATCAGGTCGCGCAGCCGTGACGGTTCGCGGCGGGCTATCTGCAGCAGCAGGCACTCCTGTAGCGAGCGGGCGCCGATGCCGGCCGGGTCGAAGTCCTGCAGCATGTGCAGCACGTCCTCTATTTCCTTCTCGTTGGCGTCGATGCCGTGGTAGATGGCCAGTTCGTCGGAGATGCTGTGCAACGGCTTTCGCAGCAGCCCGTCGTCGTCCAGCGAGCCGACAAGGTATTCCATGATGTACTGTTGCCGCTCGGTCAGTTCTATCATGCCCATCTGTTCCTTCAGCTGGTCGTAGAACGTCTCCGACTGTCCGTACACCATTTCCTCGCGCTCCTCCTGATTGGACATGCCACCGTGGTAGACAGGCAGCTCCTCGTCGTCGCGGCCTATCGACCGCAGCGCGTCGTCCAGTGCCGACTGCCGCTGCTCCTGCTCGTAGGTGTCTTGGGCGGCTGTCTCTTCAGGATTGTCTGGATAGTCAGGGTATTCAGGATATTCCGGATGCTCGTCGGCAGACGGCTCCAAGGCGGGGTTGTCGTCCATCTCGGCCAGGACACGCTCCTGCAGCTGTGCGATGGGCAGCTCCGTAAGCTGCACCTGCAGCAGTTGCTGCTGGGTGATGGTCTGCGTCAGCTTCTGCTGTTGTGCCAGCCGCTGTTCCTGTATCTGTTCCTGCCGTGTCATGGACTGTTCATACGTTTTGCGGGTGCAAAATTACTGAAAAACGTGCGCAAAACAAAAGAATTGATTCTTTTTTTTACCGTGTGCCAGTAATTATTTGAAATATTCCATGAACTGCTCCGCATCTGCTGCCAGCTGGCGGGTGTCGGCATTGCCGTACCGCTGCCATATCTGCTGGCATGGCATGAGCAGCTGGCTGATGATGACGTCGTGGCGGTTCAGGTAGGGGTCACAGTGCTGGTAGATGTCCAGCACCTCGACGACCAGCGACACCGGCACCTTCAGCAGGTGTGCCAGCTGCTGTACCTCTGGCGTCTCCGACACCATCGTGTTGGGGGTGAGCTGGAAATACAGGTCCAGTATGAGCACCAGGCTGACGGGCATGAGCCGCTCGTCGGCTTCCAGCGGTCTGAAGTCGCGCTCGAAGGTCTCCTCCACCTCGACACCCTCGTAGAAGTCGCCGCTGCTGTTGAATCCCATCATCGAGCGCAGCAGCTCGACGGCGCGGGTCAGCCGCTTGGGGTTGCGGCTGTACTCCTGCCAGATGCGCTCAATGCGTGGCGTGTCCAGCGTGTCGATGCGGCGCATCTGCCTGTTCAGTACCTGTGGGGTGATGTGCAACTCCAAGCTCAACTCCACCATAACCTTGCTGTAGAGAGGCTTTATGCCTACTGGCCGACGCAGGTAAATCTGCATCAGCAACAGCCAGTAATCATCTTGCCAATTCTGAATCTTTGCCATGACGAATGCTTTTTTTCTAAAATATTTTGCAAATATACAACTTTTTTCTTAATTTTGCAACGCAATGGGCAAATACTTTGTGAAAATACCGTTACTGGCGATATTTATTATCACTATTAGCAGCCTGAACGCACAGACGGTTCGCGACGACATCCGCCGCGACATCCTTTGTGCGGGCAATAACTACCGGCACTATCCAGAGCCGCAGAAAGCCCTGACACCTGCCCCTGCCGGCTACGTGCCGTTCTACATCAGTCACTATGGCCGCCACGGTTCCCGATACCACAACCGCCCCGATACCTACGAGGTGCCGTGGCGCATCCTGTCGGTTGCCGACAAGGCTGATGCGCTGACACCCCTCGGCCGTGACGTGCTGCACCGTCTGACACGTATCATGAACGATGCCGACGAACGTACCGGCGAGATGACACCCATCGGTGCCTGGCAGCAGCGCGAGATAGCCCGCCGTATGGTGGAACGCTTCCCGGATGTATTCCTCGACGGTGTTGATATCCAGGCTCGCAGCACGACGATGACGCGCTGTATCCTCTCGATGCAGTATTTCCTGATGCAGCTGTCCATTATGCGCCCGATGCTGGACATCCACCACAATGCCACCCACCGTGACATGTACTACCTGAACCAGCAGGACCGCCACCTCCATACGTTGATGGACAAGGCCAGCAAGGACGAGCGCCTGCTGGCATTCCAGCGCAGCCAGGACAACCCCGACCGCCTGATACAGTCGCTGTTCAGCGACACGGCATACGTACATAGTTATATAAAGGCCGTCGAGCTGGACGACGCGCTGTTCAAGATTGCTGCCGGCATCCAGAACACGCTGATGCGCGACAGCCTGACGTTGCTGGACATCTTCACCGACGACGAGATATATCGCCATTGGAAGAAGGACAATGCCTGGCGGTATGTCGCCTATGGCGCATCGCCCATCACTGGCGGTGTGATGCCTTACTCGCAGCGTAACCTGCTGCGCCGTATCATTCACGAGGCCGACAGCTGCCTGCGTCTGCCCGTGCCGTCAGTCAACCTGCGCTTCGGTCACGAGACGTGTATCATGCCGCTGGCCTGTCTGCTCGACGTGAACGGCTACGGCGTGGTCACCGACGATCTGGAGTCGCTTGAGCGACTCGGATGGGCGGCCTATCGCCTCTTTCCCATGGGCGGCAATATCCAGCTGGTGTTCTACCGCCGGCATGCCAAGGACCCTGACGTGCTGTTCAAGGTGCTGTTGCACGAGGAGGAAGCCACGCTGCCGCTGCCTGCCGTGCAGGGGCCGTACTACCGCTGGAGCGATTTCCGAGCGTATTACCTGAAGAAACTGGATGCCTATGTGGAGCAGTAGACGACATACCCCGACACGTGTACTCACGGCTTTTCCGCTGTGGGCGGTGCTCTGCGTCCTGTTGTCTGCGAGTCCGCTTTCCGGAAGTGGCCAGAACGCCTTTGAACTCATCTGCAAGAACCGTAACATGGCGGCCAGTAACTACTTGGTCTATCCCGACAGCGTGCAACAGCAGCTGACGCCGCCTCCTGCCGGCAAGAAACCGTTCTATATCTCACACTACGGCCGCCACGGGTCGCGCTACCTCAGCAATCGCAAGGGCTACGACGTTCCGTACAATATGTTGTGCAGGGCAGACAGCATGAACGCGCTGACACCTATTGGACGCAGGGTGCTGCAGGAGTTGCGCAACATTATCGAGGATGCCGAGGACCGCTGGGGCGACCTGTCAGGCATCGGCAAGAAGCAGCACCGCCAGATAGCCCGCCGTATGATGGAGCGCTTCCCGGAGGTGTTTGAGGGCGAGGCATACGTCGATGCCCGCAGCACCACGGTAAACCGCTGTGTGATGTCGATGGGCGCGGCCATCCAGCAGCTGGTGACGATGAGTCCCCGCCTACAGGTTTCGATGGATGCCTCGAAGCGTGACTTCGTGTACCTGAACCACCAGGACCGTGAGCTGCGCGACAGCATGAAGAGCCGCCGTGCCGCTGCTGTCTTCGATAAGTATTCTAAGTCCCGTGCATTGAACCCCCGACTGATGCGCCTGCTGTTTGTCGAGCCGGACTCCGTGCGGAAGGTGGTCAGTGAGGACTGGTTGAACTACTACCTGATAAAGGCGGCACTCATACAACAGAACACCCACATGGGAGCCGACAACGACTTCCTCATCGACCTCTTCACCTACGAGGAGATATATCGGTTCTGGCAGTACGAGAATGCCTGGTGGTACACCCAGCACGGGCCGTTCCCCATTAACGGCGGCCACCAGCAGTATAGCCAGCGTTTCCTGGTGCGTAAAATCATTGAGGAGGCTGATGCCGCCATCCGTTCCGACCGCCACGGAGCCAGCCTGCGCTTTGGCCATGAGACGGTGGTGCTGCCATTGGTGTGCCTGTTGGGCATCAACGGTTACGACTTCGTGACCGAAGACCTCAATCAGCTTGAGCCGCACCGTTGGTGGGCATCGCAGGTGTTCCCCATGGCCGCCAATGTCCAGCTGGTGTTCTATCGCAGCAGTCCCGACGACGATGATGTCATCTTCAAGGTACTGCTCAACGAGACCGAGGCCACACTGCCCGTGCCGACCGACATCGCCCCGTATTACCACTGGCGCGACTTCCGTTCACACTATCTCAAGAAGATAGATGCGTACGAAGAATGGAAGCAATTAAGCATTAAGCATTAAGCATTGCATTGAATGCCAGGGCGTAGGAGCGCATCTGCTTCACCATGGCTAACAGGCCGTTTGAGCGGGTAGGTGAGAGGTGCTCCTTCAGTCCTATCTCGTCGATGAAGTAGAGGTCGGCATCCAGTATCTCCTGCGGCGTGTGGTCGCTCAGCACACGGATCAGCAGCGACACGATGCCCTTCACGATCAGCGCGTCGCTCTCGGCAGCGAAGTGAACAACGTTTCTCGTTTCTCCATTCTCGTTGGTCATCCCGATGCGGTCGGCCTGCAGCCACACACGGCTCTGGCAGCCGTCTATCAGGTTGCTCTCTGTCTTGTACTGCTCGTCCAGCGGCTCCTGCTCGTTGCCTAAGTCAATAAGCAGCTGGTACTTGTCCATCCAGTCGTCCAGACCGGCGAACTCCTCGATAATCTCGTCTTGTATCTCGTTAATCGTCATCATGGGTGTTTTTTTTTTCAATATTTCGATATTTCGACATTTCGACACTTCGACATTTCGATATGTCGTTATTCCGACTTAATGATCTTGAACAGCTTGTCGCTTGGCCTGACCTTCTCCGGCACGCGGATGCTGACGCGCGTTCCCTGCCGGGCGGTCTGGATGCTGGATGTGTCGTCGTGTATCTCGTCGACGGTGACGTAGAGCGCGCCGGTCGTCGGTCCCGTGATGAGCATCTTGTCGCCGACGGCAAAGGTGTCGGCCTCGACGGTGAATTCCGCCACGCCCAACCGTGAGAAGTACTTCACGCCTTTGCCGATGTACTGCTTCCGCTCGGTAGCGTTCGAGCCGTAGTTGCTGTTCCACTCGCCCAGTGTCTGGCCCTGGTAGTAGCCGTCCCAGAAGCCACGGTTGAAGACGCGTGCCAGCCGCTCGTCCCACTCGTCCTTCCGCTCCTCCGTGAAGGTGCCGTTCAGCACGGCTTCGATGGCCTCCTTATAGCACTGCACCACGGTCAGCACGTATTCGGGACCTCGCGCGCGTCCTTCTATCTTAAACACTCGCACGCCCGCGTTCATCATACGGTCGATGAATCGGATGGTCTTCAGGTCCTTGGGCGACATGATGTACTTGTTGTCTATCTCCAGCTCCGTACCTGTCTCGCGGTCGGTGACGAGGTACGAGCGTCTGCATATCTGCATGCAGGCACCACGGTTGGCCGATCGCCCCGTGTTGTCGAGGCTCATGTAGCACTTGCCGCTGACCGCCATGCACAGCGCGCCGTGGCAGAACATCTCTATGCGCACCAGCTGGCCCGACGGGCCGCAGATGTGCTGCTCCTCTATCTGGCGGTAGATGCCGGCCACCTGTTCCATCCGCAGCTCGCGTGCCAGCACCACTACGTCGGCAAACTGTGCG
>JAEEGG010004633.1_pt1 | contig 33216 bp, 13 predicted proteins | sample 9134161 | NCBI WGS metagenome assembly JAEEGG01 (sample SAMN16246543, study PRJNA631951) | gut metagenome | biome: gut microbiome; feature: rumen; material: CR-attached | host: Bos | place: Iran: Karaj | collected 2018-10 | reverse complement strand
GGGATGGTTACGAAGAACTCAAGAGCAAATAGCGGCACGCGACTAACATAACCAATGCGGCACCGTCCTACTCAGGATGGTGCCGCACTGGTTTAGAGGGGTACGTCGAAAATGGGATGGTTACACTATGGTGGCTACTATTTCGCATAAGGCGAGACAGAAGAGAAGGATTGGTACGACTAGAGTACAAATGTTTTTTGTGCGAATCCTCTGCTATAGCGCGATGCAGGCCTTTAGGCCGCGCCCCAGCAGAGGGTTTGCAAAATGATATAGCAATTGACCCAGCCAGGATGCATCATCATCGTGTGTCAGTATGAGAGATGACACGATGAATGGTGTCTTTTTGACTGAACCGCTTGCGTATAAACTCAGCGATAATCTGTTCGGTCTCCATCAGTCCGAGCACGCTGCTGTCTATGCAGAGGTCATAGCTGGTGGCGTGGCCCCATCGCTTGCCCGTGTAGTAGTTGTAGTAGTCGGCACGGCGGCGCTCGCCCTGCTCAATGATCTTTTGGGCCTCGTCGGGTTCCACGCCCTGGCGTTTCACCACGTTGTCTATGCGGAACTGCTTCGAGGCGGTGATAAAGATGCTCACGGTGTTGGGAAAGTCGCGAAGCACATAGTCGGCGCAGCGCCCCACGAACACGCAGGGTCCCTCCTCGGCAGCCTTGCGTATGGCATCGCTCTGGAACTTGAAGAGTGCCTCCTGCGAGAAATTGTTCTGGTAGAAGTTGTTGTCGCTGATGTGAGGTGCACGTGTGTGGAAAACAGAGCGGAGGAAGCCGTGGCGCTCGTCGTTCTGCTCGAAGAACTCCTTGGAGAAACCGCTCTCCTGTGCGGCCAGCTTCAGTATTTCCTTGTCATAGTACTGGGCATTGAAGTCCGTGGCGAGCATGCGGCCGACGTCATGACCGCCGCTGCCCAGCTGGCGGCCAATGCAGATGATGATATGTTTACTTTCCATAAGCCTTCAGTTTCCTTAAATACCAGATGAGGATGGGTATGGTCATGGCAAACGACGCAAAGTCGCTGGCAGGCATGGAATACCACACGCCGTCGAGCTTCCAGAACATGGGCAGGATGTAGGCCAGGGGAAGCAAAACGATGAGCTGCCTGGACAGCGAGAGGAAGATGCTGATCTTCACCTTGCCTATGCACTGGAAGAAATTGGTGATGACGGCCTGCGAGCCCACGACGAAGAACACCAGCATGTCGAGCACGATGCCGTGGGCCGACATGTCGAGCAGCACAGGGTCGGTGGCAAAGATGCGCGCTATCTGACGGGGGAACAGCATGCCCAGCGTCCAGCCTATCAGCAGGATAGACGTGGCCGCAGCGATTGACAGCCACAGACAGCGCAGCATGCGGTCGAACTTGCGTGCCCCGTAGTTATAGCCCACGATGGGCTGCATGCCCTGGGTGATGCCCATCACAAACATAAACAGCGCCATGACCACCGTGTTGGCAATGCCATAGGCACCCACGGCCAGGTCGCCGCCATAGCGGAAGAACTGGTTGTTCATGAAGATGACAATGATGCACGATGTGGTCTGCATGAGGAAGGGCGACACACCTATGGCCACGATATTCTTCACCAGCTGCGACTTCAGGCGGTAGATGCCGCGCTTCAGGTGGAGCAGCTCTTTCTTATTAGAGAACAGGTGCATCTGCCAGCACATGGCCAGCGTCTGACTGGTCACCGTGGCCAGTGCCGCTCCGCGAATGCCCCATCGCAGCCACCACACGAAGGCGAGCACCAGCACAATGTTCATGGCCACGGTAAACAGCGTGGCATACATGGCATGGCGTGGCTTGCCCGCAGCACGCAGCACGGCGTTCATGCCGAAGTACATGTGGGTAATAATATTGCCGGCCAGGATGACCTGCATAAACTCACGGGCGTAGGGCAGCGTGACGTCGCTGGCGCCGAAGAAGCGCAGTATGGGGTCGAGAAACACCATGCACACCGCCATGAACAGGAATCCGATGACGATGTTGAGCGTCACCGTGTTGCCCAGCAGGTGCTGCGCCGTGTCGTAGTCGCGCTGTCCCAGCTTCACACTGATGCAGGTAGAGGCTCCCACGCCTACGGCGGCGCCAAAGGCGGCGCTGAGGTTCATGAAGGGGAAGGTGATGCTCAAACCGGCAATGGCGTCAGGTCCCACCACCTGGCCTATTGAGGCGCGGTCAATAATATTATATAAGGAAGAGGCCGTCATGGCCACAATGGCGGGCAGGGCATACTGCCACAACAGTTGTCCCACGGGTTTCTGTCCCAGTTCCAGTGCTTTCTGCTTGTTGTCCATTTGCGTGTGCAAAGGTACGAATAAGCGGGCGAAAAACAAAAGAAAAACACCTTTTTCTTTTAATAATGTAGTTTTTCGCACATATGTTGCTTACTAACGATAAAAAAACAACTTGGGATGAAAACGAGCATCAACCCACCATAACAAAACCGTTCCCCTAAAGATACTTCTGCTTCAGCTGCTGGGCCTTCTTCTCCAACCGGCGCACCTGGCGGTCGGGCTTCCAGTTGGGAAAGACGTTGCGCAGGGTGTAGCGGGCGGCCTGCTTGGCGGTGAGGGAGGTCTGCACCGACTTCTCGCCATCGTTGCCCACTATAAGCACGGTGTTGGTTAATGGCGTGAGCGAATGCCCCTGGCTGTCGACGGTGCCATACTCACCAAACTCACAGTTCGACGCACGTATGCTATGCGGGTCGAAGCGTTCCTTCTCCAACTTCTCTGGCGCCTCCAGCACGGTGTTCAGCCAGGTGCAGCGCGGATGTGTGTGCCAGCCGCGCGCAAAATGAAACGCCGACACGTTGCTGCGAATGGTACAGCTCTGGAACACGTAGCCCCACTCTGTAGTCGACGTGCGTGGTGCTGCGATGACGTCGCGTCCCCCTCCCTGCTGGTCGCGCTTCTCGGTGACGATGAGGCAGCGGTTGAAGTACACATCGCCGGCGCCGCAGATAAAGTCGACGGTGCCGTGTATCTCGGAATCGTCGAAGTAGTGCTGGCACTCCTCGTTGTAGCTGTAATACGTATCCTGATACGACAGCATGCGCACGCGCTTGAACATGGTGCGGTTGCCCTTGTCCTGCCAGCACACGGCTCGCCCTGCGGCTCCGCTGTGGTAGTAGTCCAGGTCGTTCTTCAGTGTCAGGTCCTGCACGTAGATGTTCTGTCCGCGGTTCAGCAGTACGGCTGTGGTGCCTATGCCCTCCTTCTCCACTGGCGGTGCGTTGCGTATGACGGTACCCTCCATGCTCTCGCCTATCAGTGCCACGTTGTTGCCCAAGATGGGTGTGAGCACGGTCTGCCCCAGGTCGTAGTATCCGTTGGGTATGAGTATGAATAGCCTTTCGGCCAGCGAGTCGCGGTTCAGCGAGTCGGCCAGCTGCAGTGTCTGCAGCAGACTCTGGGCATCGCCCGCCTTCACTATCAGGTAGCGGTCTTCGCCCCGTGCCTGCAGGGCGAAGGGCAGCAGCATCAGCAGCAGCAATCGCATAGTTCTGTTCATTGGTTTTAGCAGTTTACACATTTCAGCTTGCAAATATACGAATAAAGGAGTGAAAAACCAAAGGAAAACACTCTTTTTTCTTTTTATCTTAGTGCGCGCATGGCGTTGAGCACGGCAAGCACGGTGACGCCCACGTCGGCGAAGACGGCGAGCCACAGCGTGGCAAGTCCCACGGCGGCGAGTATGAGAACGGCCACCTTGATGCCGATGGCGAGCACGATGTTCTGGCGGGCTATGGCCAGCGTGCGGCGTGCTATGCGTATGGCTGTGGCAATCTTCGTGGGCCGGTCGTCCATCAGCACCACGTCGGCAGCCTCTATGGCGGCATCGCTGCCCAGTGCACCCATGGCTATGCCCACGTTAGAGCGTGCCAGCACGGGGGCGTCGTTGATGCCATCGCCCACGAAGCAACATGTACTACTGGTGTCGATGTATTTCACTTTGTCGGCGGGCATCAGCTCGGCATGCCACTCGTCAATGGCCAACTGGCGGGCCACATGGTCGGCCACCTCGCGGCGGTCGCCGGTGAGCATGACGGTCTTCTTCACACCCAGTGCCTTCAGCTGGCTGATGGCTTCGGCGCTGTCGTCCTTTATCTGGTCGTTGATGACGATGTGGCCTAGGTAATCGGCTCCCCCTGCTGCCCCCGAGGAAGCTTCATTGGTTTTGCAGGCGAAGTCAGCTGCCGTCCGCTGCATATCGTGGTCCGCTGCCGTCAGCTGCATATCGTTTTCCGCTGCCACGTGTATGATGGTGCCGGTGTGGTGGCAGTCGTGCCACTGCACACCGATGGCATTCATCAGCTTCGTGTTGCCCACCCATACGATGCGGTCGCCCACACGGGCACGTATGCCCTGTCCGGCTATCTCCTCCACGTCGCTCACCTTACATCCGTCGGTGGCTTCGTCGGGGAAGGCATCGCGCAGTGCAGCACCGATGGGATGCGTTGAGTAGTGCTCTACATGGGCAGCCAGATGAAGCAGCTGAGAGTGCAGGGTGCCACCCGACGAAGTGTTTGCCACCGCTGTTCTCTGCAGGGAACCACCTGGGGCGGCAGCAAACTCCACGCTCTCAGCTCTGCACTCTCCATTATTATGGTGTACTGCGGTGACGCCAAACTGTCCGTGCGTCAGCGTGCCCGTCTTGTCGAACACCACGGTGTCAACCTTGGCCAGCACATCCATGTACTTGGCGCCCTTGATGAGGATGCCCCGGCGCGAGGCCCCGCCTATGCCGCCGAAGAACGTCAGCGGCACGCTGATGACCAGGGCACAGGGACAGCTCACCACAAGGAACATCAGGGCACGGTAAATCCATTGGCTGTTGAACATTGAACCTTGAAGGATGTTCCACCATGTGGGGAGCACGGCGATGGCAAGTGCGGCGATGACGACGATGGGGGTATAGACGCGGGCAAAGCGGGTGATGAACGCCTCGCTCTGCGACTTATTGTCGGCGGCGCTCTCCACCATACTGATAATCTTCGCCACGGTGCTCTCGCCATAGCCCTTCGTAGTGCGCACGCGAATGACGCCCTGCATGTTGACACAGCCCGACAGAGCCTCGTCGCCCACCGTCACCTCGCGTGGCAGCGACTCGCCCGTCAGCGCCACGGTGTTCAGTGCCGTGGCTCCCTCCACTATCACACCGTCTAAAGGCACCTTTTCGCCTGGCCGTATGACGATGATGGAGCCTACAGCCACCTTCTCGGGGCTGACGTCGCTGAGTGTAGCGTCTGCGCTTTCAACGTGTGCCACGTCGGGCCTGATGTCCATCAGATGTGCGATGCTCTTACGGCTCTGCCCCTCGGCATAGCCCTCGAACAGTTCGCCCACCTGGAAGAACAGCATGACGAAGACGGCCTCGGTGAACGCCGTCTCGGCACCGGGCAGGAAGCCGATGGCCAGGGCGCCGATGGTGGCCACCGACATGAGGAAGTGCTCGTTGAATGCATCGCCGTGGGCAATGCCCTCCCATGCCTCATGCAGCGTTTCGTGGCCTATCAACAGATAGGGAACAAGGTAGACCAATAGCAGTTGCCACGTGGCAAGCCCCGCATAGTGCTCTACCAGCACGGCTCCTACGAGCAGCACCACGGTGATGCCTATGAGCAGCAGCTGGCGGCGCAGCCCACCCTCCTCATGGTCATGGTGATGGTCGTGGTGGTGTTCCTCCCCATGGTGGTGCTCCTCCCCGTGGTGATGATGGTGCGAGCAGTTGTCGCAGTGTTGATGATTGTGTGCCATATCTTTGCGTTGTATTTCTGATTACGGGTGCAAAGGTAGGCATAGTTATTTGCAATTAAGTTGCAAAGTGACGCGAAGTCCATTTTGTGTACACCCACCTGAAGAGGAAGTACATGGCTGTGCCGGTGAAGATGCCGGCAATGGCATCGATGGCATAGTGGGCTTGAATGTAGAACGTGGCGAAGAACATCAACAGCGATAGTACGGCCACGGGTATGAACAGTGCCCATGAGCGTCGGCCGTGGCGTAGCGTGGCCTTGGGATGGGCTTCCCATGCCAGCCAGAGCAGCACTACCGAGATGCCCACATGACTGCTGGGGAAGGCAGCCGTGGGCCGCTCGCCGGCGTTGTGGGCCTGCTGCACCAGGTCGTGGAACAGGCCGCCCTCACCGCCCGGTATGGGCACCATTTCCTGATGGTTGAGGAAGTAGTGTCCCATGTCGGGGAACACACCCTGCGCTATCTGGTCGAAGCCCACCGCCTGGTAATAGAACTGCGGTCCTGCCACGGGCAGGAAGATGAAGATGACGTAGAACAGGAAGAACGACGCCAGGATGACAAAGGCGGCATAGGTGAAACGCTCATAGTTGCGAATGAAATAGTAGAACGCCACGGCACCTATCATAGGGAAATAGCTGACGTAGCCCAAGCAGAGCAGCTCGCTGAACACGGGCGAGGGGAAGTTCTGCGAGAAGAGCAGTGGCGGCTGACAGCCGAAGAGCGCTTGCTCCCACCCCGCGAAGATATGGTCGAGGTTCAGAAAGAGACGGTTGAACTCGTAGGTGTCGGGATACCACCACCCTAAGAAGCACAGCTGCGCCGTGACACGCAGCATGGCCGTGAGGCGGCACGGCTTCCATCGGTACAGTTGCCACAGGCCGATGGTAACAGCCACAATGCCCACCCTTCCTGTAAGCATGGGCAGGGGGGTGACCAGCTTTCCCCAGAGCAGCGCCATGAGCACGAGCGTGAAGGCCGCGTATGACAGCACCGCCTTCTCAAACAGCCAGAGGCCAGCAGACTGCTGCCGGTTTTCACTTACAGCCATCCGTTCTCCTTGTACCATTGTATGGTGAGCTTCGTACCCTCTTCCAGCTGGTAGCGGGGCTCATAGCCCAGCTCCTGGCGGGCTGGAGTAATGTCGCAGCGCCAGTTGCGCTGCTTCAGTATGTGGTACTTGTCGTTGTTCAGTGCTGAAATCTTACCCGTGAGGTGGCCCCACTTGTCGCCCACCCACGTCACCACACGCAGCACCCAAATGGGGGCCTTTATGCGAATCCACCAGGGATGGCCCAGCTCCTCGCGTATGAGGTCGCTGAAGGTGGTGCTCTGATACACCTCGCCGTCGCTGAGGAAGTACTTGCGGCCCGTCGCTCCCTTCTCGCAGGCTAAGAACACGGCCTGCACCACATCGAGTACATAGACGAAGGTAATGTCCTGCTGCTTATAGCCCACGGCGAAGTCGCTGTGCTGCTTGATGCTCTTCGCCATGAGGAAGTAGTCGCGCTCGCGCGGGCCGTAGACACCCGTGGGGCGCAGGATGACATAGGGGAAAGAGCCCGCACCCTCACCAAGGGAGGGGAGTGAGTCTAACCACTGCTCGGCCTCCAGCTTGCTGCGGCCATAGGCGGTGTTGGGCTGCGGGGTGTCGTCCTCGCGTATGTCCTCATAGGGCTGCTGCTCGCGTATGGCGCCGTAGACGCTGAGCGAGCTGATGTAGACAAAGCGCTTCAGCGGCATCTGCAGTGCCATGAGTGCCCGCACCAGGTTTTTCGTGCCCTCGGTGTTGATGCGGAAGAAATCTTCCTTCTTCAGGCATTTCGTCACGCCGGCAGCATGCACCACATAGTCGAACTCATGGCCGGCAAGCTGCTTCTCCAGCTCCTCCTCACTGCTGAGGTTCAGCTCGATGAAGTGTATGCGCTCGTCCTGCAGAAACTGCTTCGAACTGGAGCGGCGCATCGCTGCCCATGTTTCCATGCCCCGTCGCAGGGCCTCCTCTACTATAAACGAGCCAATAAACCCACTGGCTCCCGTCACTAATATCTTCATGTTATTTCCTCTTTCGTCTTGCATAACTTCTTTGCGGGTGCAAAGGTACGAATAAGCGAGCGAAAAGCAAAAGAAAAACAGATTTTTCTTTTGTTTATCCGAGCGTAAGTACCTTCGGCAATAGCCAGAGGTACGAATAAGCGAGCGAAAAGCAAAAGAAAAACAGATTTTTCTTTTGCTTATCCGAGCGTAAGTACCTTCGGCAATAGCCAGAGGTACGAATAAGCGAGCGAAAAGCGCAGGGACTCCGTAGGCACTCCCCGCCCCTGTCAGGGGGAGGGGCAGGGGTGGGGTGTTGGCTGCTCTCAATGTATTCTTCTTCAAGCCCTTATGAAGATACTGACCCCACCCCTACCCCATTCCCGAGCAAGTTCGCCTACCCATAGCCTTTCCCCTACATGGGAGGGGAGTGCCTACGGGTTCCTCAGTCGAAGCCCGGGTCAGCGGCGGGAGCGTCGGCCCAGTAGTCGGTGAAATTCTGCGAAGCGACGGGCACATAGTCGGGCAGTGCCTCGCTGAAGAGCTGCTCCGTTTCGTAGTCAGCTTTCAACTCGCCCATCATCTCTTTATACTCTATCGTCCACTGGTAGGGGTCGTAGTCGTACTTCTCCACCCACAGGCTGGTGTAGTACGAGCCATAGGTGTCGGCGGCTATGCGGTCGTGCTCCTCAGTCCACCACGCCTCTTCAGGAAAACCCAGCGCCCGCCACAGGTCGCTGCGGCGCCTAGCCAGCAGCTCGCACTCGGCTTCGGAAAGAACAAAACGAATGCTCACCCACTTAGTGTTGAACCAAACGTAGCGCCAGTCGTTCCAGTCCTTCTCTTCAATGAGTCTCTCCGTCAGCCTCCACACTTTCATTGCCCAATAGAAGTGGCCTGTCTCGGCGCAGAGGTCGCCCATGTACATGCCTTTCTTATACTTCTGCTTGCACGTAGCAGCGCAGCGGATGGGATGGATGGCACTGTTCACCATCTGGCGGAGCAGACGGGCCTCAAGATGAGTCACGACACCGTTGGGCAGGCATTTGCATACCCGGTACGGAATTCTTCTTCTCATAAATGTGTTTGAATTTAGTGTAACAACAATAATAAAGAACACTGTGCGCCGGTCTTGGCGACCGGTGCTTGAAGGGCAAAAGCCCCGTTGTTACACTACTTTCAAATGATGCTTGCTACCTCATGGTGCTGTCCTTCTTTCATTCACGGCTGCAAAGGTACGAATAAGCGAGCGAAAAACAAAAGAAAAAGTCATTTTTCTTTTGCTTTTCCGAGCGGGAGTTCCTTCGGCGCCAGCCAAAGGTACAAATAAGCGAGCGAAAAACAAAAGAAAAATTCGTTTTTCTTTTGTTTTTCCGAGCGAAAGTACCTTCGGCGCCAGCCAGAGGTACGAATAAGCGAGCGAAAAACGCAGGGTGCCCGTAGGCACTCCCCGCCCCTATCAGGGGAGGGGCAGGGGTGGGGTGTTGGCTGTCCTCAATGTATTGTCCGTCCCCAAGAGTGTTGCAGCACTTGAGTAAGCGGATTGGGATAATACTGACCCCACCCCTATCCCATTCCCGAGCAAGCTCGCCTACCCGTAGCCTTTCCCCTACATGGGAGGGGAGTGCCTACGGGCTCCCTCAGGGCAGGGGTGGAATGTTGACTGCCCTGAATGTGTTGACAGAATGATCATCCCTATATATACGCGCGCGTGAGTGAAAGGTGCTTGCACCACTTGCACCACGCTCGCTCTCCACCGGCCATGTACTGTGTGTCGAGGTAACGGGCGTGAGCTGACTTTTTCTATTTGTCTCATGCTTTTCTCTATGTTTCATCCTGCATATTTATTCACATCGTGTGTATATTTATGCATAACGGCGTGCCGCTGACCCATGACGGCCCGGTTCTCCCACGCGGAGCCGCCCCGTGAAATAATGGAGGCGACTTTTTTTCACACGGCGGCCACTTTTTCTCACGGGGAGGCTCCCCAGAAATGCATATTTATGCATTTTGTGGTGGGGGCAATGAATGGGTGGTTGGGCAGCTAAAGTCTTGATGTGGTGCAAGAGGTGCAAGCACCTTGCAGTTATGCGCGCGTATATATCGCGTGCGCGCGCGAAGGTCTCCCGGCTGGCCACGAACATTGCCAACGGCATCAAGCGTATATATCGCGCCCACGGGCGCCATCACTCCCGCGCAGAGTATAGATTTAAGGCTCTCAAATTGAAGTTAATATAACCATTTCTATTTGTTATATGGAAGCGGGAGTACCTTCGGCGACAGCCACGGATATGAAGAAATAACAAAACTTTTGTGTGTATGCGCGAAAGTACAGCATAAAAAGTTTTGTAGTTTGAAGAAAAATTCGTATCTTTGCCGCAAAATTACACATCGTATTATGAAGGGATTAAAGACCATAACTACCAAAGCACTGATGCTATTGGCACTCCCCCTGGGAGGAATAACGGGAGGAGCACTCTTAAGCTCCTGCTCCGACGACCCAGACAGCGACCACTTCTACACCTTCACCGGCGAGATGATGAGCGACTATCTGCTCGCACGTGAGCAGTTCAGCGAGTTTGCCGCCATCGTAGAGCGAGCCGAACTCATGGACCTGCTCTCCACTTATGGCGCCTACACCTGCTTCCCACCCACCAACGACGCCATCGACGCCTTCCTCAAGGGGCGAGGGCTGAGCAGCGTCGACCAACTATCGAAGGCCGACTGCGACACCATTGCCCGCACGCACATCATGCAGAACATCTACTCCACCTACGACATGGCCACCTATTCGGAGGTGGGGCCTAACCTCGACCGCGACTACCTGCCGGTGCTGCAAGGCTTCGACGAAGACAGCAATGCCGTCATCTACCTGAACAACCGCGGTTGCTACATCGACTTCACACAGAAGGACGACTCCGTGGAGAACGGCATCGTGCAGCCCATCAACCAGGTGCTCGAACCTGCCAGCGGATACATGCAACTGCAGCTGAAGTACAACGACAGAACCGCCACCTTCTTCCGCGCCATGGAGGTGACGGGCGTGCTCTCCGACATAGAGAACACCCCGTTTACCGACCCCAACTACAATCCTGACGACTATCCCTACTATGACTACTCGTCTGACGGTTGGCAGGAGCGCGGATGGCCGCCCGAAACGAAGAAGACTGGCTTCACCGGCTTCATCGAGACCGATAGCGTCTTTGAGGCACACGGCGTGCCCAAGGGCGACATGAAGGCACTCTACGACCTGGCCTGCCGCCTCTACGACCCTGTATATCCTGACGACGTGAACAAGCCCGGACACAGCTACGACAGCCTGACCAGCAACGTGAACCCCCTGCGACGCTTTGTGCAGTACCACTTCCTCACCCGCAAGGTTATGGGCTACGACCGCCTCACGCCGAAGTGGCTCAAGGTGGGCAGCTATGACGGTGCCCTGGGCTTCGACTGCGAGCGCATGAACCCCATCGACTGGTATGAGACCTTGCTGCCCCATACCGTCATGAAGATAGAGCAGCTCACCGTGACGAAGAATCCCGACTACGGCATCAACTTCCTGCAAAGCGCAGTGAAGTACGACCGCTACATCAACCGCCGCGTGGACAACATCTATCCTGAGGAGCAAGACTGGAACAAGGGCCAGCACATACTGCCCGACTACGTGAAGGACGAGCAGAACTCGCTCAACGGCATCTTCTTCTATGTCGACGACATTGTGTCGTTCAACTACGACGTGCAGAACAAAGTGCAAGACATGCGCATGCGCATGGACTTCTGCACCCTGTTCCCCGAGCTCATGACCAACGACATACGCCAGATGGGCAAATGGCTGGAAGAACAGCGCGAGCGCGACACCGACCCCACACCGAAGTATGGCAAGGACTACTACTTCCCCGACGGCTATCTGGCCGGTCTGCGCATGCTCAACAACAACAGTGTGCTCGTGTACCGCCGCCCACACACAGGATTCTGGAGCTTCGAGGGCGACGAGATGAACATCTTCGGCGACTATGACGTGGAGATAAAACTGCCGCCCATACCCTACAGCGGTGAGTGGCAGGTGCGCATAGGCTTCTGCGCCCTTGGCGGCCGAGGCATTGCACAGGTATATCTCGACGGTGTGGCACAGGGCATACCCATCGACATGCGCGTCTACCTCACCGACCCGAACATGCTTGGCATCTCTGACGTGATGCCGTCGGACAACAGCGAGGATGAGAACATCAGGGCATACGAGGCTGTGCGCAAGGACCCGGAGGCTCTGGCCGAGAACCAGAAGGCACTGCGCAACCTGGGTGTGTATCGTGGCCCCTACGCCAGCAGCCATGTGGACAGGACTTCAGGCTACGCCTGGCCGTGGGTGGGCAACTGGCGCACCTATCGCCGCATAGTGAGCCAGCAGCGCATGAACGCCACTGAAGACCACTGGATACGCTTCCGCGTGGCTTCTGAGGCCACCACTGGCGAGCGCAACCTGTTTATGCTCGACTACCTGGAGCTGGTGCCGAAGTCGGTCTACGGCGTCGATGCCACCGGACTGGCCGAGGACGATTACTAAATGCCACACTGTGCCCGGCGGTACGCCCGCCGGGTGCTTCTTTACTCTCCACTGTGCCCGGCGTTTTGCCCGCCGGCTAAACGAGGTAGAAGTCCTGAGTCAGTTTCTTGTACTCCTCACTTCCGATGATAAGTTCCTGTCGCTCCAAGTGGGCGACAGAATGTTTTCTGTAGGCCAGCAGCACCCGCTTCGGCGGTTTGCGCACTGATGTCTTGAGCAGGCACTCGCGGCTCTTGAAAAACCCCATTAGTGCGGTCTCGGCTTCCATGCGCCGCTGCTGGTCGCAGGGCACCACCACACTCAGCTCACCGCCATCGTCGAGCAGCCGCCAGGCATGGCGAGCCAGTTGGGCGTAGGTCAGTGTGTCGTCATGGCGCGCCATGCTGCGCTGCTCGTCAGGGCTGCGCAGTGAGGCCGTGAAGAACGGGGGATTGCACACAATGGCATCATAAAGAGGGTGAGGAGCAGGTGGTGAGGAGCAGGAGATGAGAGGCGAGAGATGATAGGCCACATCTTCTTGCAGTATGGTGATGCGCTGTGCAAAGGGCGATGCCTCGGCGTTGGCCCGTGCCTGTGCCACCGCCGAGGCGTCGATGTCGATGCCCGTTACATGGGCAGAAGGATAGCGCTGGGCCATCATCAGTGAGATGAGGCCCGTGCCCGTGCCTATGTCGAGGATATAAGAGGGAAGAATGGAGGACTGAGCGTCGATAGATGGAACGGCGGCCCACGCTCCGAGCGTGGTGCCGTCGGTGCCCACCTTCATAGCACAAAGGCGCTGCTCTATCTTGAACTGCCTGAACTGGAAGTAGTCGTTGGCCATAGTGTGGAGCGGCTGTTCTTCAGTACTTTCCTGCCCTGCATAATGTAGAGACCAGCCTTTCCGCTGCCGTTGTCCACGCGGCGTCCGCCCATGTCGTAGACGGCAGTGCTGCTTGTGGGAACAACGTAGAAGGGAACGTCGATACCCGATGCCACCACACCCAGCAGTGCGCCAGCCTCGTTGTAGTAGCCTCCGTTGCGGAAGTCCAAGTCGGCGGTCTGGTTGCTGCCGTCGTTGAAGATGATGCCCGTGGGCAGTGTGGTCAGCGCTCCGTTATAGGTCCACTTCCACACCTTGCGCCCATTGCTGTTGGTGCCCACCTGCTTGCAGGCCACGCCGGGCCATGTGCCACCGGTGTAGTTATTCTTGCCGTCCCATGCCCAGCACCTGATGCTGCTGCCCCACGAGGCAGGACTCTCGAAGAAGGCGCACACCTCGCCCTCGGCCACCGTGCAGAAGCTGGGTGCCTGGAAGGTGTCTTCCTTAATGCTTTCGAGGGCTGAGAGGTCTACCGACTTGCTCACATAGAGCTTGAAGCTCGTTCCCTCCACAGCCAGCTTCCAGTTGCCTGAGGGCATGTCGGCTTCCGTCAGAGCACCCAACAGCAGCACAGCGGCTCCCTTCGTGCCTTCCGTCATCAGGATGTAGCCGTTGGTCTTCGACTGCTTCGTGGTGATGGAGCTCTCGTTGTTGATGCCCACGGCACGGCGTGTCAGCACAAGCTTCTTGATGGTAGTCTTATATGTCTTCCAGTGGCTCAGCCACACGCAGGGTGTGCCGGGCAGCGTCAGTATGTAGGCATTGGCGGCCTCCACATTGGCATAGAGCGGACTCTCGCCGGGCCGGCCCGTGTCGTGGTTGTCGACGAAGGTCACGGCATAGCGGCGGTAGGTAGCGTCGGTGCAGAGTGCATCCTTGTCGAGGCGGTCCCAGTTGCCGCCGTTGGCAAAGGCCTCGTTGATGTTGTACTTCAGGGGGAAGTCGAAGGCAGCGCTCTGTATCACACCGTCTATCTTCGTGCCGTTCAGCCAGTTGGTCACCACGGTCTTATTGCCGTCCCAGCACTCGCCCACGGAGTATTGGGTACCCGACACCTTGTTGTACAGCCCCACGTACTTCGCTGCATAGCCTTTCACGAAGTCATAGCGGAAACCGCAGTAGCCCAGGTCGTTGAGCAGGAAGTCGAGATAGGCATTCACATTTGCCTGCACGTTCAGGCTAGTGTGGTCCAGGTCGCGTGCCCCACCCCACGGCTCGCCGGTATCCTTGGCGCCGGTGGGAGTGAATCCGCTGTTCTTCGCCTCGTCGTCCTGGCAGATATCGGCAGCGGTGAGCTGGTAGGTCACACCCTTGTACTTCTCGGCAGGGAAGTGCAGCCAGTCGCCATCGACGCTGGCGCGGTGGTTGATGACCACGTCCTCGATGATGCCTGTGCCCTTGGCCTTGAACGTATTGATCATGCTGCGCAGCTGCGCCTCGGTGCCGAAGGCGCTCTTATGGTCGAACCAATACACGGGGTGGTAGCCCATGTTCATCGACAGGGCGTTGGCATAGGCCGAGTTAGGCACCCAGATGAGGTTGAAGAACTGGCTCATCTCTGCGGCCTGGCTCTCAAGCGTGCTCCAGTTGGTGTCGGCATACGAGTCCCAGTAGAAGCCCTGCAGCATCACGCCGCCATACTGCGACGGCCAACCCTGTGCGAGTGCCCCAGTGGGACAGAATGAAAAATGACAAATAATAAATGACAATGCAGTCAACAGTATGCGTTTCATAATGCTCAATTGTTAAGTGAAGTGATGGTGCAAAGATACGTAAAAAGCCGCTTGGATATGTGTCCAAGCGGCTTATATATATATAATGTATAGCGCAAACGTTTGCAGGAAGTTCTACCCTACTTCACGATGACTTTTGCTATACGCTTGCCATTGGCACTCTCAGCCTCAATGACGTAGGTGCCCTGCTGCAGCACGAACTGCACGCTGTTGCCACAGTCATACTGTTCATAGGTAGTGGCACCGCTGACGTTCACCGCCTTCACGAAGCTAAGGTTGCCATTTGCCATTACCGTCACCTTCTGCTCGCGCACGCTGATGATAAGGTTAGTGTTATCGTTAAGGTTGTCGTTAATATCAGCATGCACCGTCAGGAAATAGCGTCCGTAGTCGTTAGGCTGTATGCTGACGGTCTCCCCGTTATTCACAGCCGTCGAAACACCAGTCAGCGCATCGAAGACGTAGAGAGGTGAGGGGAGAGAGGTGAGAGATGAGAGGTGAGAGGCTTCCACTTTGACCCCCACAGGCTCACTGCTGCTGCATGTCACGCCGAAGGGCACCACCTTGAGTTCCGGCATCTGGTTGATGCTCACCGCCTGTCCGCCAGCCACGGTGTACACCATCGGCACATCGCTGAGGTTCGAGTCGAACAGCGTCTCCACGTCCTCACCTTCAAGATAGTCGCTGACGGCACTATCAGAGAACTCCAGTAGAGCGGTACTTGTTGCGCCGCCAGAACAAGCCTGCATCATGACATATGAACGACTTGAAGAGGGCTGTGTGCCATCGTTACCATCGACCATCATGTCGTTGATGAATCTGACTGGAGTGGTCGCATCGGCATCATCCTTCAGCTTCACAAAGAAGGCTTGCATGGGCTTCACACGGCCTGTAGGCTCACCAGCCACAGCATCTCCTGCCACAGGATTGCCGTTATCATCGATAGTCCACCATTCCTTTTCTAGGTGCGCATTGAGGCTCACTTTGTCTATCACGGTGTTAAAGAACTTGGCCATGTCGAGCGAGGACATGTAGGGATTGCCCACCAGGAAGTAACGATTCTGTGGGTGGCTGGTGTTCTGGACCAACTGCACAGAAATGTCGGCCTTATTGTTTAGTGGCTTACCATCGGCATCTTCGGTGACGAAGCGGCCATATTCCTTGTTGCCCTTAGTTACACCTTGATGCACTGATCCCACTACATTATCATAATTGTAGTAGTACCAGTCGGTATTGTTCGAACCGAACATGTCTGCCTTGGGCAGGCGTAGCAAGGCTGTTCCACTGGGTGTTCCCGTCTGCTTGGTACGGATGGCAAAGCCCAGCAGTGGGTTGTCGTATCTCACCTGCACGTCGTTGAACGCATGACTCCATTCTGCTTTTATAGTTGACAATGTGCCACTGTAAAGCAGGTCGGCATCATAGTACGGCTGGCGCGGGTCGGTGGTCTCTGTATAGACAATAGAGCCATTGGTGCCAGTGCCGTGATCCCACGAGCGCTGATAGAAGGGGTACTTCGTGCGGCTGTAAGCAGGCTGTGAGGTGGTGCTGAAGGTGATGGGCTGGAAGGCTTCAGTCATCTGGCGACCAGCCTTATTAGTCGGCGTAGCCATCGACAAGTCGCTCATCGTCACTGGTACATACATGTCGCCTGCATACGTAGCCTTCAGTGGACTCGACATCAAATACCACTTATTGGGTTCCAGCTCCTTCTCCACCCATGCCTTCTCGTAGGTGAGGCGCTGCTGGTTGATCAGCTCGGCACGCGGCTTGAAGTAGATTTCCTTACAGATGTTTCCGTAGAATTTCTCGCAGTCGTAGACCATGTCATTCTCACCTCCAAGTGTGTAGACTCCACCGCCATTCGTCGGGTGTCCTTGACAAGTATTCTCACTATAGCGCACCAGAAGGTCATAGACGATATCGGATGTGGCAGGGCTGTTCACCTTGCGCTCTGGATCGTATGGGCTGGGGTCGGTAATGAGGTTACCTGCCAGGATAGCACCGCCAGTATAGGGCGAGTTGTTATAAGCCACCAGGTTCATGTTGATGAGGCTGGGAGCGTGACAAGCCTCGGGCAGCGTCACATAGGTGAACTTCATGGGCACGAAGGCCTTGTTACTGCTCAGACTACCATTGATGTCCTCAGCATTTGTATAGTATTTGTTGCCATAATAGTAGTTGCCTCCCTCAGTCACTGTGTTGCGCCATGTTGTGGGTGTATTCTGCAGATGCGTGTCAGCACCGTCCATATACAATTCAGCACGTTCAGAGCGGTTCCAGTTAGCATCGTTGTTCCAGTTCACATTATAATAAGGCAAACCACCTGTCGTCGTAGTTGGCACCCACGTCTCGTCATTCCAAGTGCCCAATGGCTGCGGATTCCATGTGACATACTCTGGCACTACCTTAATGGTGAAGTACATATCCTCCTTACAAGCAGCAGCAGCATTCTCTACGTCTTCATAATCGTAGAAGATGGTATGCGCTTTGTACGAATAGCCCTCATGGAAACTAACCTGACAGTTCTCTCCTGAGAAGTTGAGAGGCAGGAACATGTGGTCAGCATCGACAAAGGTGTGATCACTATAGATTTCATGCCCACTGTGAGGCGAGGTCAACGTGGCTATGTACAATACATTTTGCGACAGGTCTGCAACGGTGGGGTCATCGGTTTCGACCAAACGCAGCCTATTATCATCAAAGTAGAGCGTACCGGTGTTACCCTCTTTCTTCTTATTCTTAAAGTCGTGAATGGGTATGTGCAGCATATAGCCATTATTGCGCAGGTTGTTCAGCTGCTCTAAGCCGATGCGGATAATACGGTGTGAGCCTTCTCGGCGTGGATACTCCACGTCGGAAAAGCCTAACTCCATCTCCGGCCTGTGCCATACAATATCGAATTTCACCACGAAGGGCGAGCAGACGGCAATTTCGGTACCAGGGATATTCTCTTCTATAGCCAGGCACACCACGGTGTAATCCTTTGACGGACGTGTATTGAAGTTGTTGCTAAAGGTTGTCTTATAGCCTAACTCCAGCAGATTGGCGGCAACGGCAGCTCTTAATACAGCCCCCAAGTCCTTTCCATTGTATACATCGGTATAGTCACTCGGCAGTGCTGTTGCAGTACGGTAAGTGTCGCTCCTACGGTAGCGCTGATAGGCAGCCCTTAAATCCATAAACGAGTACTGAGTGCCATTGTAGGTGAATGTTTCGTCGGGGTCATCGGTTTGCCACTGGGCAATGGTGCCGAAGAAATAGTCGTAATGCAAATCGGCATCAACATTCACAAAGCCGGAAGGCTGCGTGAGGTCGGGTTTCTTCAGCCTCATTGACATGTCAGTTACTACTGGTGCATCGTCGCAATTATTCATCCAGATGTAACCACCCTCCATCGACTCATTGCCAGTGTTATTATAATAGATGACAAACTGCTGGCGGGGAACGAAGTCAGAGCTGAACACTGAGCACTTGCTGCGGGCAGCGGTGTGCAGACCGCCCCAATAAGAGTTATTCTCAGGACTAAAGTCGCCAATCAGCGTGCGACCGGGGTCGTAGATTGACACGTAGTAGGTCTGTCCGTCCAACAGACCGGGCAGGTTGCGGTAGGCAATCTTGCAATACACCTTGTGGTCGTCGCCCATGAACCAGTACAGATTATCATCATCCTTCACCATATCCTCTGTGACAACTGAAGTCTCATGCTTCAAATACTTGGTGTAGTCAAGATCCAGGTCTTCAATCATGCCATAGATATGTTCACCATTGGGATCGGTGTCATCATACATATTCTCTTTCGTAACCACCTCGCCGTGTTCATCGTGGATGCGCCAGTAGATGTTGGTCTTACCCGTCCTGCCGAAGAGGGCCTGAAGGCCCTCTGCTTCAGCATAGATAAACATCTTGTTAGTTTGATCGTTACACCCGCCTTCGGTCTGGCTCAGTTTCACCTTTGCCGTGCTGGTGTAAACCTGCAGCTGGTCGATGGCGAAGTCGGCACCGTTAGTGTTGGCAGCATAGTTCACCACCTCACAGACGAAGCTCTTAATCTCGTCGTCGAAGGTGGCGGGAATAGTGCTTTCACCATATATCTGATACCATTCGCCCGTAGAAGCTCCAGTGGTACTGATGTCGCAGGTATGGAACGACACCACACGCACTTGGTTGCCTTCATCGTCAATGCCCACGATACGGATGAGCAGCTGCGGCTTGGTTTCGGCATTTGTCATATCGGCCACGGCTGCAGTGACATAGATGGAGGAGCCGCCACACAACTCAGCTTCGAAGGGAATAGTAATCATGGTACGGCTCTCGTCAGAGGCGTCGGTGTAAAGGAACGAACCGTATTTGCTTTGATCTGTATATACGTTGGTATAGTCATAGAGTTGTGACCCCCACCACCACTGTAGTTCGTATGGGTAACCCTGCCGCTGATCTGAAATCCCAGGAATGTTCATCGACTTCAAGATCATGTAGTCACCATGGCGCGGTGAGAGGAAGCGGTTGTAAACCCAGTAACCAGTACTGGAATCTATGACATAGTCGCACAGCTGCGGATAGCAGTAGGAATACTCAATGTCAGACCATTTACGTGGAAGCCACGACATATTGTTCTCACGCGCAGTCGGTGCGTCGAACCAATTCTTGGTATTGTCATAGACACTAGAACCATTCAGCTTGCTAAAGAAATAGTTTTCTCGCTCTGGTTCAGTTGTGATATTCTTGTTCGTCTCAGGGTTGCCGTCGAAGTCCACTACTGCCTGCAGGTCATAATGCTGCACCATGTACTCGTCAGTACGCACTATGTTATCAACACGCACATTGTCAGCATTACTCTTCAGTTTGGCCACAGGGAGCGGGGGAGCCACAAGGAACTGCACCTCATAATGGGTTACGGGGGCATAGATGCCCGTACCGTAAAGGGTATTCGCATCGCCCGATGTCACATAGCCTATCACATGGAACTTCATGCCGTCTTCAACCGTTTCTGATGCAGTTGTCGAACCTAATGGATAGTAATTCCCCGTAAAGTTATCATAAGTAAAAGACTGAATACGTGAAGTGTTCTCCATCAACTGCTTACGCATTACCATACCCGTCTCCACGTCCTCGTAGAAGGCCACCCACTTCACTTTGTCAGCATCAACAAGCGCAGTCTTACCTTCATTCCAAAGCTTATAGTTCTGCAGTAAGGTCTCGTCCAAACGCAGAGAGAAACGGCCCGACTTGCCTGCGCCAAGCGACACCACCATACGCCCTTCGTTTTCGGGCAGGTCAAACATCGGCTTGACGGTATAGTTACCTTGTCCATCTCTTATTCCGAGGTACTCTAACTTAGTGTACAATGCAAGTTTTTCATCTCTGTCTGTTAATGCAGGATCCTCAAGTAGTTCACGAGCAGCACTCAGGTTGGCTCTTGCATCTGCCAGTTCGTCGGCAATCTTCTTTCCAGGAAAGATGTGGAAGATGTAGCGCTCGCTCAGCGTGGGTTCGTGCTCCAAGTAAGCGTTGGTGCCGAAGATGCGGATACCGTCGTTATACTTACTCACGTCGCAGGCAATGTTGAAGCCGTTGGGGAAATTCGTCTCGAAATTATCGTCAAACAGGTCATCCACCTGAAGCCATACACCCACTAGTCCCTGCGTGGGATAAGTGGGATCTATGTTCAGGGCTATGAGACCACGGTCGCGCGTTGCCCCACTCACCGTCTCAGTAAACGATTTCAGTATGTTGGGGTCGCAGGCCGTAAAGGTGTAGTTCTTTTGTTCGGGAACTACAGCCAGGTCGGTATCCCAGTCGTACCAACGGAAGTAGGCACGCGGCTCCAAGTCATTACCTGAGGCATAGATACCAGTCTGATAGCCATACATATAGTTCTCAAACGGGAGTACGAGTGCACGCCGTCCGTCGCCGGGAGTGATATATACGTTGTACTCCCAAGTATGGACACCTTGGCGGATGTCATCTTCCACCGACGATACATTTGTTGGTATTTTGCTTCCCTGCACAAGATTCCTCTTCTCAGGGTCATTGGTGGTAGAAGTTGGCAGCAGATTATTGTAAGAACCATCAATAGTCCATATATCCTGTGTCATCTTATTCGGGCTGTCGCTACCATTGGGTTTCTCCCAGTCGCGTCCTGTTATGCCCTTGTAATGGCGGAAGGGAAGATTCTTGTATTGTGCCTCATTTTTATCCTCAAAGCTAACAATATATTTGTGCTTGATGGGTGATGGATCTTCACCAATTCCAGAATCTCCATATTGGTCAGTAGTTAATGCCACCACCTCCACGTCATCTTGCGTTAAACCGTAGGCAGTTAGATCTACTCGTACTACGAGTCCCTTGGCAGCATTGGCACTTAGCTCGGCAGAAGGTGAGTTGGATTCCATCCACCCTCGGCGTAGGTACCACAACATACCGATATCCTCGTGGAATATCATTGTGTTATAATCTGTACCGCTGTTCGGATCCTTATAAGGCATAAGTACTGGTTCGTTCAGCGATATTGGATTACCGTTCTCGTCGACTATGGGTTGATGCGTCACCTTGTCGGCCACATACCAACGAAGGTAGAAATCATCGAATTCAGAGAAACTATTTTTTTCATAGTGAGTGAGTATATTATTTTCATCATTTTTAGTAACAAGGCTATGAAGATTTACCTCGAACGACGATGCACCAGTATTTTCTTGGTACACCTGATGTACTTGACTCGGATCAGTCGGCTCTGTACCCACCAACCAAAGTGTATAGTCGTAGGTTTTCTCTATTTCTGGTGGGTTATTAACGCCATAGGAATTGTCGCTATAGCGCGCGAGATAAATTTTAATATGACTTCCCCTATAATTTGAGCGATTGGTTTCTGATATTTTGAATGTGAAATGGCCACTACTCACCAATAGGCCGTCATACCATTGACCTAATGATGCGCTGGCATAGGCACCAGTTCCTACGTTTGTATAAGTGTTTTGCTTATCACCAAAACTTGATTCAACTCTGAAAATAGCATTAGTCGGATTTGCTTCAGACATGTTTTGCCCATCCGCAGCAGGATTCAAAGAAACAGTATGTCCATCGCCATCCACCAGTTCTAAGCGAATATAATTATAAGGAATATGATTGCACAACAGGCTACCATTCAACTCTATACTATTATCATTACCCACAGCGATAGTCTTGCAAATGGTGACAGGGCGCTCAACATGCTCCAGACTGATGCTGGTGATTTTGCTGCTTCCACCCCACGGAGCCTTGATACAATTCAGATGAGCATAACCACCATTGCCGCTTGCCAACTTAGCCAGATGAATGATAATCTTGTTACCCTCAATTGTCATATAGTCACCTTCGGACTCTACAGTAATCGTTGTGCCATCACCCGCCTTGTTAAATAGGAATCGGGGCAAAGCCTTTGTGTTATCGTACGTGACAACAAGATTATCGTACTGAGACAGGTCTGCGTATTGGTTAGAAGGCACACCGCCACTACTTTCACCATAGATAACCTGACCAGATGCAACATCCTCATCAACATGCCAAACGAAATTGTCGGGGTGCTGGACAGTAATATTAGCATTTGCTCCTGTTCCATCCCATTCGTGGTACATACCTGTAAACGACTGACCGCTGAGAGTAGCGGAAGTGATGGTGACATTAGCCCAGTTTCCTTTTATACAATTCAAGTGGGCATATCCATTTTCACGGACAATCTTCTCAATGTCTATAGTCCAGTCGTTACCACTGACCGTCACGTATTTACTTGAAGCCGAGTTTATCTCTATATAATCATTACCAGTATCCCCTTGGCGATTAAACAACAATCTGGGGGTACCAGCTGTTACAGTTAACACAAGCTTTTCATAACTAGACAAATCCGCATAATGATTGTCGTCCACGCCAATGTCGCCGTAAACCATTTCAGTAGAAGTGCCAAATTCGTATGAACATCCCGTAGTAGCATTCTCATCAGGTTTGGCATTTGCTCCTGCGCCATCCCACGTTTTAAACATGCTGGTAGAAAGTGCTTCACCTTGCGGCGAAGTATTATCGCTGGCTTTTCGCAACTCTGGCATGGTAAAACTCATCCACTGATGATTCTGTTGATCATCCTTTGTCGATCCTCCTATTTGAATGGGCACACTGGTATTGTCAGCAGTCACCTCGAACTTGATATATCTGTATTCCCAGCCAAATCCTTGATTACTGTTAGCATAAGTACCGCCACTAAAAGAAGCATTCCCATTGACATCTATGCCTGTACCCCTAGCACCTTTAGCAGGAGCACTTATCTGTTTGCCGTTGACACTGATATAGGCATTGACATTTGTCGAGCAACGACATGCACCAATGATGATGTAGCGGCCTTTCGGAAGAGTAACATTCACCGACTGATGGTTTTCCCAATTATTTGCGCCCCATTGAGCTCCTGTCTGTTCGTAATATGTGCCACTCCCACTCCAACACTCATAACCATTATTCGTTGCCATTCGTCCTGTCCAACTACTCCAATTGGGCATTGAGACATTATTTGGATAGGAACTCAACAGCTGATTATAATCTCCCACATGGGCTTGGTCTATCGCGCCTGTAGAGATATTCGTAATCTGCCCCCACGCACTGCCTACGCTCATACAGAGTATAGCAAATACTATTAATGCCCGGCGGGCGACACCCGTCAGGGTCTGTTGGGTGTTATGATGCCTTTTCTTCATCGGTGTCATTGATTGTATCAATTCTACAGACTGTTTCATTGCATTATGTCGTTTTATGTCGTTACACATTATTGTTACTTTCCTTTTCTTCGCGTTCCAGCTCGTAACGCTGCTTCACAGCCTCTACTTCATCCATCAGCTGCTGCAGAGTTGGCAGATAGAGTTGGTACTTACTAGTAAGGATTGTATTATTATCCTCTGGCAGAGACATCTTTACCAGAGTTTCATTCTTCTCTGTACAGAGGAGAATGCCTATGGTGGCGTTTTCCCCTTCCACCTTTTCCCGCCGGTCATAATAATTTACATACATCTGCAACTGCCCGAGGTCTTGATGGGTCAGTTTGCCTGTCTTTAGCTCAATTATTACGAAACAACGGAGTATACGGTTGTATAGCACAAGGTCTATAAAGAACTCATCATCCTCGATGAGAATGCGTTTCTGCCGAGCGGAAAACAGGAAGCCATTGCCCATCTCCATCAGGAATTGCTCCAGATGTGAAATGATTTGCGACTCCAAGTCCGACTCGTAATATGAAGCCTTGCGCTCAAGTCCAAGGAACTCAAGCACCATCGGGTCTTTTATGATTTCCTCTGGCTTCTCTGGCAAACGCTCTCTTCTTGCCACGGCGAGAACAGACTCTTTGTCGTTACTCAGTAACAACCGCTCATAGAGCTGCGAATGGATTTGACGTTCCAGCTCACGCCCAGTCCAAGCATTGTTGACTGCCTCCAATTCGTAATACTCGCGTTTGTCCTTGTCGGGAATGGAAATCAGCAGTTTATATTGCATCCAGTTCAATTGTGTCCGCAGTGCGGACACAATTGGATATGTGCGATAGAACCTGCGTGCATGAAATAATTGTCTACGTCCAAATCCACTGCCATAAATGGGTTCTATCTGCTTAGCCAAATTATCAATCAGATATGTTCCGTAGTCTGCACGCTCTTTGCTTTGCTGTTCTTCTTCAAAGATACGCTGTCCTATCTGCCAATACATCTGTACACGGCAGAAATCGACGCTGCGCACAACGTTCAGTCGGGCATCATTAATGATTGTCCGAACGTCACAGACAAACTGCTGCGAAAGAGAGTCCGTTATATTTGCCTTATCAAGCATCAATTGCTGTATTACGTTGTGTTGTCGTTTTAATCCTTTCCTTTTCGAGCAATCCTACAACTGTACTGCTTGGTATCGCGGTCATAGTTAATGCCCACGAGCAGCAGGTTTTCTGTATATCTGTTGTGCTACTGCCAATGGGGGCGACGGCACGCCCCACCCCTGCGTGCACCGAGCATCTGGTCGGCCGAGAGGGTCATATAGAAGCGGTAGGGCAGGTCGCGGCGGTATTCGTTGCCGACATAGAGCTTAACGCGGAACTCATGATAGACTTGGCGGTCAGTACGGCTGGCTGCTGGCGTTGACCACCACTCAGTTGGCGGTTCAGCTATATAGCCGAAGATGAAGGGGACGTATGTGGTGCCGCCGGCGGGATCCCACTGGGGGCCTGCCGTTCCGTCATTAGCATACCATACAGGCACGCCGCCAGCCTCGTCGGCATCGGCGGTAGCCGTCTGGTTGCGGTAGAAAAAATCGTCTGTTGCGACATTTGGGTCAGTATTCATGTTGGGATTGCCGTCTGCCACCCATGCGCCGCCCTTGGTGGCAGCGGTCTTCCACGAGCCGGCGAAATCGGTGTTCAGCGTCCAGTGGGGGCCGTTTCCTACGGGGGTACCGTAGGGCACACTGACAGGACCGGTGGTCTTCGTCACCTTAGGCACCAGATGGAAGTGGCCGTAGTCGTGGAACGTCATCTCATAGAGTTCGTCCTCTATCTCGCGCACCGAAACGGGATACACACCAATGGGCGGGAAGTCGTAGGGCACGAGTTCCAGCTTGTAGTCATCGAGAATGATGGGGATGATGCGGTAGTCGTTGCGGGCTATGTAGTTCCACTTGCCGTAGTCATCGTCGCCAGAAGCTTCCTGGTCGATAATGGCGTAGCGATACTCCGTATTATTCATCTTCAGTGTCAGGTAGAACAACCCTTCGGCGTTCGTCGGCGTAGCACTCTCGTTGACGTAGAAGGTCTTGGTGATGGTGGCATCGTTGGCTACCTCCTCGCCAACGGTAATGACATAGTCGGTGGTGGCGGGCGTGCCGTTCAGGTTGGGCTGCAGGTCTCCGTGCTGCACCACCGCCATGTTGTCCTTACCCGTTGCGCTGGTCCACGCGGGCAGCAGTTTCAGGTTATTGTTGGCCGTATTGCTGGTGATGTCGCTGATAATAAGCGACTGCACAGTGGCAGCACTACCCGTCTCGTTCTTGATGGTAATCTTCATCTTCGCCAGCATGCGCACCACGATGAGGTCTTTCTCATTCTCGGTGATGCTAACGGTCTGCACGTTGCTCATGGGGATGCCTGTCTCGCCAAAGCCGTTGTTAGCAGCGGTGGGGTCGAAGCCGTTGCCATTGACGGAGACGGTCTTGGCAGCGGCGTTGGTCACCTTTGCCGTGGCGGGGATGCCGGTAATTTCAACAACCGAACCGTCGGCGGGGATGGTGGGAATCGTTGTGGGGGCGGCGATGCCGAGCAGTGTAAACACATTGTTCACCGAGATATTGGCAAAGCTATAGATGTTGTAGGCGCCTCTGATGATGCGGGCCACATCGTCGATTTCCTTTTCAGCTGCTGTCTGCGGGCGGCAGGCAAAGCATTTCAACACACTGCCATCAGAAGCATTGGTGACCACCACCACCCAGAGGTTCATCATCTCCTCGTCCTGGGCGTTGGCATCATTCCACTCGGTTGTTCTTGCACGTGTGGCAGCGGGGGTGTTGGTAGCTATACGCAGAGTGAGGTAGCCATCGGTGTCAGGGCTGGCGGGTTCTGTCTCATCGCCAGAACAGGCTGCCATCAACAATAGCGCTACGCTAAATGATAACTGATAAATGATCAATGACAAACGTCTCATATCTCTCATATATCTATTTTCAAATCACATTATTGTTTCGCCATCACCTTCTTTATCTTGTGGTCGGCTTCTGTCTCTGCCTCTATAATATAGACGCCAGCCCCCGGCAGATTGAAGCTATATTGCGGCGATTGCGGATTAGCCTTGTGAATCAGACGCCCACCGGTGTCATAGCAGCGCACACTTCGGATAGGCTCGGCAGTAGAGGCAATCACCTTCGCCATCAGGCCCTCGGTGAATATCTGCAGATGGGTCTCTTCGGCGGCCTGCTCCTGAATGAGCGTGCTTACAAGATAGTAGCGATTCTGCGTCTGTCCACTCACAGCTATCTGCATACCCGACTCAAGCGGGGTCAGTTTCTTCTCCACGGCATCGTAGAGGGCCACGGAGTCGCCCAGCAATTCCACGCCGTTAAATGTCAGCGTACAGGGTGCACCGCTGGCCGACTCCACGCCAAGCGGCAGGCTACGGAAGTCGCGAATGCTGTTGATGGTCGTTGCCAACCGCCCGCAGAGCGTATAGACCGTGGGTACCTCCTTCAGGTCTGAGGTGATGAAGGTCTCCGTATCCTCCGAAGGCAGGAAGTCGTTGCTGGCCTCGCTGTGCTGCATCACCAGTGCACTGCTCTGACTGTTGCCACGCTGGGCAGTGATGACGAGGCCGGGCAGAGGTGAGAGGTAAGAGGTGAGAGGTGAGAGGGAGTCTGCACGGGTTGGGCGTGACTTCAATGGGAACTCCTTACCATCACCAGTATCCTGCACGTAGCTGTAGATTGTCACATTCTCCGTAACATTTTCAATCTCTTGGGTAGTCTCGTTATATTGAGTACCAATAACGACAGTATGTGACGTACCGTTACTCTTCTTGCCAAAGCGCGTCTGTGCCTGCATGCCCTTATTAAAGGTAATGGTAGTGGCTTGTCCAGCTGTATTTGCCTGTACGAAGAATCCCTGTCCAGGAGCCACCACGGCATTATCAGCCGCGAAGGCCGTGCCGCTAAGATTTATCCACTCACCATCTCCAGCCCGCTGCACCAAGTGCTGTCCTGTGGCGGTGAGCAGCCAGTATTTCGTTTTCAGTCCATCGTTCTCTTCAAAGAACTTGTCCATATTCAATCCACAGGGGAATGGGTTTTCCACCAAGTAGTAGCCCAGGTTGGATTCACCGGCAGAGACCGTCTCGGTGTGATCTCTAATGCCCGACAACATCGCGCTCAACTCACTCTCCCTAATAGGTATGCGAGTGTATGTACGAGCATCACCATAGATGCTGGCCTCAGTCTCCGTCCTTTGTGTAGATACCGGCAACAGCAAGTCGGTCTTCAGACGTCCGCGGTTCAAGGCTCGCTTTTTCGGGTCCCCTTGAATAGCACTCAGTTGCGTATCGGTTCCACCATCATTGGCACCAGTCTGCGAGAACTCATAGTAGTCGTACATTGTATCCTCCTTGGGCAGACGGATGATAGAAACGTCATTGCTGGTATCATTGTTCTTCAGGTGGTTCATCACCATCACCGAGAAGCCGCCCAGCGTGTAGTCGACTGTAGCATCGTTGTAAGTGTTGCTCCAAAGGCCCTGTATGGCCACGTTAGCCTTCTTACCGCCCATAGGCTTGTAGCCTAATCGGTCGAGGTATGCATCGGCAGTACCGCCACCTTCCACTGTCCATGTAGCGGCGTTTCCTTCGCCAGACCATGTACCTTCGTTGGCAGAGCCTAAGTTCTCCGTCTGGCTGTCGTCGGAGGTGCTATAGATGGAACCCACCTCATAGAGCACGGCCTTAGCCTTGTCCCAGCTGCGCTGGTAGATGGCGGGGCTGTAGCGGTCGTAGCCAGTACCGAAAGTGACGGGGTCGTAGTAGGTGGTCTGCTGTTTAGCGGTGCCGGTGGGGGCATACCATTCGCCGGAGATAGTGCCCTGCAGGGGCGAGCCGAGCAGATACCAGCGCTTATTGTCGAGCTGATACTCCACCCAAGCCGAGTTATAGTTCAACAGGTGGGCATTGAGCAGTTCTGTAGCCGGCTGGAAGGCTATCTCGTCGCAACTGTTTATCTGGTACATCTCTGCTATAAGGTCGCCTTCACGCCCCTTGTCCGGAGCGGAGCCGTATGTCTCACTCCATTTGTTATAGATGCGCGCCTGCATGTCATACTTCAGGATGTTGTCCTTCACTTCCGTCGTAGTGAAGGTAGCATCCATCAGTGTGCAGAGAGTGAAATAGGTGGGGTCATCGTACTGAGCCCAGGAATTATCTTTCAGATATTTAGTTGTTCCAAAATTCTTCAGCGCGAACGTTCCGCTTCCATCTGGATTTGGTTCCAGTATCCATACAGCGTGGTTTAGTGCGTCTTGACCATTTTGATTACTCAACCCTAAGATAAAGCTGCATTGTTCAGTTTTGCCAATTGGCTGTGAGTTCAGGTAGCCAGGGCTGCCCCAGATTGAATATGGCTGGCCAGCAGGTGTCTGTAGGCGGAAAAGGTGGTATTCTTTTGTTTCACCATTATCTTCCACCTCTACGCTTTCGAGTTTGAAGTAATAGCCGGTGTTGGTGCTCTTATAAGCGGTGGCGTAGTCAGCATAACCCAGGTTCTGGAAAGTAGTGCCATAGAGGGCTTTGCCATCTGCATCTGCCTCATTGACGATGGCGAAGGCCTGTCCGCTGCTGACAAGTGCGTCGACATCAGTGAATCTCTTGTTGACAACGGTTTCCAAAGTCTTCACGTTTTCGCTCAGGTTGGGGAATGGTGCGGCAACAAGTGAGTTCTTATCGGCGAATGCATCATAGAGCACTGGAGCGTTGCCCCACTCGTCGCTCTTCATCAGGATATGTGTGCAGTAGAGCGGTGCAAAGCCCTTGCGGAAGAGACGGTCTTTCGGTGTGCGGTAGTTCCACTCATTGGTCTTGTATTCATACAGCGGCGAAGTGCTTGCAGCCGCACTCACATACAGTTCATCCTGATTCAGCCCACTATTGGCTGGGTTGCCGTCGGCGCGGCGCCAGTTCTCGTCGTTGTTCCAGTCGGTGTTGCCGGCACCACCCGTCCACACCTCGTAGTCGGGCACTATCTTCAGGTGTATGAGCAGCGTGCCGTCGCATGCGTTAGCGTCGCCGTCTTCCCTGAAGGGCAGACTGAGTGTGTAGTTATAGCCCTCACGCACGTCGAAGTTCTCAGTGAAGTAGATGCACAGACGGTTTTGGTCTTTTTCAGTCATCCCGCTGTTCTTGGACGTGTCAATGGCATTGAGTTTGACTATCTTTCCGACGATAGGCAGCGAGCCAGCCCATACCATCTCGCCATCTACCTCTCTCATCTTTGTCATCGCCGTAGAGATGGCCTTGTCCAACTCCGGGTCATCGGTAGAGGCTAAGTAAATATTATAGTCGTCAGACTTCACAATCACCTTTGAAGAGGTGGTTGACTCCACCTTGGCGTCACGGAGAGGCATCCACAGGTAATTCAATTCAGAATGGCTCTCCCAGGCTTGTGGTTCCTCGGCCGTTGTACCATGCCTTACCGTTTCAAACTGGGCCTTCTTGGCCAGTCGGATACTGAGAATGAGATCGCCATCAGGATATTGATAGGTGTCAAAACCGTTCTCGTTGGGCACGAAGCCGCACTTCAGCGAAGGAGCCTTATCGCTCACTTTCATGCGCAGGCCCTGCGGCTCGTCGCAGAAGTAGGCCACGGTGTTGGAACCTTGAATATTCAGGGCTTTGTCGAAATACCCGTCATGGATGGGACAGGCTACGAGGTAGAAGTAGGGGTCGTCGTCAGAGACCTTCTTAGCAGGGATGCTGATAGTTCTCTGGTGCAGTATCAACTGCCCACTATTAACCAGGTTCTGCAAATAGTAGATCATCTCTGACGTGAGATGCTGCGTTTTTGAATTCTGTTCAGTGACACCTTCGAGCGAAGTGACATCCGGGTAATAGACGCGTAAGGTGGCCAGTGCCTCATCGAGCCTTACAGTGCCTGCTGCGTTAGTCTGACTATGATAGTTGTCCAGGGTTGCCAGCACCTTCGGTGTTGCCGACAGGTTGCCTAACCACCAGTCGAAGCTCAGATCTTTCAACGACACCTCCACTCCGTCGACGGTAAAGCCCTTCAGGTCGGTGAGCAATGTGGGTATCTTTCCCTCGCACACTTCTAAGTCCTTGGTTACATCCGACGACTCCATACTCAGGATGTTCAATGGGGGCTTTATCTGGAACACCTTCTTCTTGTTACACTTAGACCAGATGTTGAAGTCCACATATAAGGCATCGCCACTGAGAGCAGTGACACCATGATCATAGGGAACAATATAATAGTCGGTGTTAACCTTCCACGGCAGTTTGTTTGAGTAACTACCATTCATCACAATCATGCGCTCGCCCGTTTCTGCATCTGTTTCAGCGAAGACAGCCCCCTGTTTGGTCACAGCATTGGCGAAAGAATAGGAATTCATCTTGCTGAAATTGGTATTCCAATGGTAATTCAGCACGGCAGCATCTGCGGTGTTAGCGTCATTGCGGTCATTCGAATCCCATATTTTTGTAGGATCTCCCAGCACTGCAGCATCAAACGCTGCCTTATAAGCAGCCAAATAATCAGTAACGGCCAAACCTTCATATTCACCAGTCTTGATGATACTTTCCAGTTCTGCAATGGTTTTATTTATATTGTATCTGCTGGATAGTTCTCTCTGGAAGGTGTTAAGGAATACATTTTTGTCGAGATACACAAAGGCGTAGGATTTGTCCTCACCATTAGCGTCACCGGTCACCTCGGTTTTATCTATGGCCGAGAGAATCTTCTCAAAGCCGAGGGAAACTTTCAGGAACTGCAGTTCACTGGCCGTCTTGTTGATACAGATGGGTGTGTTCATCACTGGCGTAGCCTCTGGCACAAAGGCATACACCTCGATGTTGTCGAGCATGAAGTCACCACCCTGCGAACTCACGCAGTTGTTGTTCACCTCTACCCAGTATTGCTCGTATTTCGTGGAAATATTAAACTCGAAGTAGAACTGCTGCCAGTTAACATACTCGCCTTGGTCCAGCTCATAGCACTGGCCCGGGCAGAAACGGTAGATGGGCACTTCATCCTGTCCAGTGTTCTTACCCTTGACGGTAAGGATGACGCTGCCAGGACTGTGAAAGGCAGAAGCGTTGTTAACCTTATTTGATCCGGAAATCCAGCCAGAGCACATCAGTTTGTCTTCTGCACAGAACTCTCCATAGAATGGTACGGAGCATATTTCTCCCGGCTGCTCAGAGGCATCAATATAGAGGAAGGCCGATTCCATACCTTCGTCCTGGGCAATGTTATATCCAGTAGTAGCATGGTTCACAGGATTGGCTGTTTTATTGTATCCATTTACTGTCTTCATGGAACTAACGAGAGCGTATGAACCCCAGCTGGGGTTGTCGCCGTCAAAGCCATAGTTAGTCTTACCAAAGGTCAAGGGCACAGGGCTGGAATTCGCAATCGTTGACCATTGGCCATACATGTAACTCCTGTTGTGCAGAGCTATCTCTGATGAATTCTTGAAGGTAATACCCTCACCTTTCGGATAGTCAAAGGTAATCTTTGCAATAGGTTCGCCAGCCTTCTTCACCAGATTCTTCGGATCACGGGTACTACCCTGCACCTTATCACCTGTACCCGTCCAGGGCAGCGTGGAGGTGTTCTCGTCAAAGATAATTGTAAACAGGGCTATCTGGTAGCGTGTTCCACCATTATTGAAATATACTTTGATATATGCCTTATGGTCTTCACCTGCTTTAGTGACAGTTTCTCCGGGATAATTGAACACGATGAAGCGGCTTTCGCCATACAAACGCGTAATGGTTCCTCGTTTGTTTCCTTCATCATAAAGATAATAGCCTTCATTGTTGTGGCCTCCCTTGGTGATGCCAGTACCTCCTTTTTTCAGGGTAGCATCTTCCACATCATCAATCTCCACTTCTATTCTTCCTGAAGTATTATTGATGACAGCCGACACCAGATTGTCACCATCATACACCCAGTAGTCCTTGAAGTTATGCCTGATGCCGATGAACTCGCCCTGATACTCTGCTTGCTTATCGGTTTCGTAGGCCAGGCGCTTGGCCGGGAAGTGGAAGGTCTTTTTCTCAAGCCAGTTATTAGAGCCTTCGGTACAATCCGTCAACATTGTTGCCATCACCGTGGCATCCCTCATGTCATAGATATAGCGCATGGTGAGCGAGGGCTCTTGCAGATTGCCATCGAGGTGCGATGAGCTATTCTGATAAGCGAAATCGTTGTAACGTGACACATCGGCAGCAAGTATAAAATTATTTCCGTCGACGTTTTTGTAGGTGAAGAGGTGCGACACGTATGTATTCATTCCTGGGAATACCGCTGGCCAGTCGAGCAACTTACCTTCGGCATTGTCCTGGAGACTAGCTGGAAGGTCTGCAACCCTTACGCCAGTCACCATACCGTTGTTATAGAGATAGTCCATCACGGTGCCGGCACTCGAGCTCACGCTGAAACGGTTCTTCAGACCGTCAAGGTCTCTGTCGTTCTGATAGTTATACCAGCGCTGATAGAGGACAT
>JAEEGG010004631.1_pt1 | contig 33224 bp, 28 predicted proteins | sample 9134161 | NCBI WGS metagenome assembly JAEEGG01 (sample SAMN16246543, study PRJNA631951) | gut metagenome | biome: gut microbiome; feature: rumen; material: CR-attached | host: Bos | place: Iran: Karaj | collected 2018-10 | reverse complement strand
GATCGTACGGTACGTGTTGTACACGTCGTAGTAGTAAGCAAAGCGGCAGACGGAATAAGTCAGGTTGTCCAGCACCGGGTCGAAGAAGACCCCGAACGGAGGACGGCTGATGTAGTAGTGGCCTGCGTAGTAGCGGTAGTAGATACCGTCGAGGATGTAGTAGGGCACGCCCCAGTAGACCTCGCGGACATAGCGGGCAGGCAGGTAGGACACGCGGTAACCGAAGTAGTGGTGGCCGCCGTCCCAGAAGCGGACTGCACGGTTGAACGGCATCGGGTCGCGGTGGCGCGGCGGGATCCGCTCCATGTTGTGGCCGGGGCCCGGACGCATCCGGATCTCGCGCGGCTCACGGCTGCCGGAGTAGTTACGCGGGGCGCTCTGACGGCTGCGGACCGTACCGGGCGCGCTGCGGTCGGCACTCATGCCGGGCTGCGGCTGGTTGCGGTTGACGCTTCCGCCGGCAGGGCGGGCGTTCTGCTCGCGCACGACGGCACCGGAGGTGGTGTTGGCGCTGCGGGTGTTGGACCCGCCGCGGGCAGGCTGTCCGGCGCTCTGGCGCGGCTGCGTGCTGCTGGCGGCAGAGCTGCCAGCGGAGCCGGTTGCAGAACCGTTAGCGGGAAGCCGCTGCTGGCGGACCGTGCCGGAGTTCGTGGTCCTGTTGCCGCTGCCGGTGGCAGGGGTGGAAGGACGTGCGACGGTGCCGGAGCTGGTACCGCTGCTGCGGGTGTTGGATCCGCTGCGGCTCACCTGGCCGCTCGAGCCTGTGCTCGGGCGCGCCGCCGGGCTGGCGCTGCGGCTGGGGGAAGACATGGAGGGCTGGCTGCTGCGGGGAGTCGCAGTGCCGAGTCCCTTGGTATTACCGGCGGAACCGGAGCTTCTCATCTGGGGAGACGGAGCTGACATCGAAGAGGAAGGACGGCTGCCGCCGCTGCTGCGGGAGTTGCCGCCGCCCGACCCTCCACGGGAATTGCTACCGCCCCTGGTCTGAGCGTCAAGAGGGACCGCGATCATAGCCGCTGCGGCTATGGCGATCAGGGAAAGAGTGGTCAAGCGTTTCATGGTTGTGTTATTTTAGTATATGTAATATTTCCTGGACAGCTGCTTGAATTCTTCTACTTCCGCGGACCAGAATCCGGAGATGTCGGAGACCTTCATCGTCTGTCCGAACTTCTTACTGACAAAATCAGTGCCGCAAACTTTGTTGAACATCGAAAGTCGGTCGGAATTGCCCGAAAAAGGGTTCTTTTTGTAGAGTTCCCAGACCGCCTGCATAACGTAAAACTGTGTGAGTGTGATAGTTGCAGCTTCGTAGTCGGTATAGAAATATTGCACGCCATGAATCAGCTTTCCGGCCAGCCGGCCCGAGATCGGCTGGTAGTGGATGGTCCGCCAGGCCACGCCGGGGACGTGGTAGCTGTCGAGTTTGTCCTTGAGTTTGTCGGCGTCTACCCACTGCTCGGCGAAGGTGGCGAAGGGAAGGGTGTAGCCGATGCCGATGTTGAGATAGTTGTACATCTCGCCGCACAGGCCGGCCGAAGGATAGCAGATAGCGGTCTCGGCGTAGGGGATGTTGGGTGAGGGGAGGATCCACGGGAGCCCCGTGTCCCCGAAGAGCATGTCCCGCTCCCAGCCTTCCATCGGCACGACGGTGAGCTTGCATTTCAACGGCTCGAGCTTGCCGTTCTGCCCGCGGTTCATCCCCTCGTCATTGATCATCCGGGCGAGTTCGCCCACGGTGAGGCCGTAGATATAGGGGATCTTGTACTGGCTGACGAAGGAGTGGAATCCGTCGCGGACGAGCGACCCCTCGACCTTGCGCCCGCCCAGCGGGTTGGGGCGGTCGAGCACCATCACCGGGATGCCCATCTCGGCGCAGGTGCGCATCACCAGGCCGAGGGTGGAGATGAAGGTGTAGGAGCGGCTCCCGACATCCTGGATGTCATAGACCATGATGTCGATGCCCTCCAGCATCTTGCGGGTGGGCTGGCGGGTGTCGCCGTAGAGTGAGTGAACGGGCAGGCCGGTGCGGTCGTCCTTGCCGGATTCGACCTTGCCGCCGGCATAGATGTCGCCACGCACGCCATGTTCCGGTGCGTAGAGGGCCACGAGTTTGACGTTGGGCGCCTCGTAGAGGATCTCGATCGTGGATTTCAGCTGGCTGTCCACCCCGGAGGGGTTGGTCACCAGCCCTACGCGTTTGCCTTCCAGGCCTGCGAAATTGCGCTCCCGCAGGACTTCGATGCCGGGCTTGACCCGGGCGGACGCGGACAGGCCTACGACGAGCAGCGCCGCCGCGCAAAGAATGTGACGAATACCGTTGCCAGACAACATACCATTACGATTATAAAGAATCCGACATAGCCGAGCCGCTCCTGCATCCAGCCGGCGAACAGGCCCGGGATCATCATCGACAGGGCCATGAAGGCCGTGCAGATGGCGTAGTGCGAGGTCTTGAACTCTCCTTCGGAGAATTGCATCATGTAAAGCATGTAGGCGGTGAAACCGAAGCCGTAGCCGAACTGGTCCACCGCTACACACAAGTAGATGCTCCACAGCTGGGAAGGTTGCACGAGGGCGAGGAAAAGGTACACCGCGCAGGGCAGCGCCAGGGCCATGGACATCGGCCACATCGCGCGCTTCAGGCCCACGCGGGCGGCGTACAGGCCGCCCAGGATCCCGCCGACGGTAAGCGCGATCACGCCCACGGTGCCGTAGACCAGGCCAGACTGAGCCGTGCTGAGGCCCAGCCCGCCGGCCTCGGCCGGGTCGAGCAGGAAGGGCGTGAGCATCTTGACCGAGAACGCCTCCGGCAGGCGGTACAGCAGCATGAACACGATCGCCAGCCAGACCCCCGGTTTCTCGAAAAACGTCACCCAGGCCCGTCCGAACTCCTTGAAGATCCGTCGGAACTGCCCTTCGTCATTCCGGGCTTGATCCGGAATCTCCTCCGCTTTCGGCAGGAAACGCCAGTGCCAGAGGGTGATGAGGCCGAAGAGGACTGCTGAAGCGATGAGCGTGATGCTCCAAGCCCGAGGGATGGCTCCCAGCCGCTCCTCGAGCACGCCCGCCAGCACCACGATGACGCCCTGGCCGAACACCGAAGCGATGCGGTAAAAGGTGCTGCGGATGCCCACGAATACCGACTGCTGCTTCTGGTTCAAGGCAAGCATGTAGAAGCCGTCCGCTGCGATGTCATGCGTGGCGGAGGCAAAGGCGATGATGTAGAAGATGACCAGCAGAAGCCCGAACGCGTTGGGGCTGACGCTGAGGGCGAGGGCGGCAAAGCCGGCGGTGCAAAGCAGCTGCATCAGCAGGATCCACCAGCGCTTGGTGCGGATCACGTCCACGAAGGGGCTCCACAGGGGTTTGATCACCCAGGGCAGGTAGAGCAGGGAGGTGTACATGGCCAGGTCGCCGTTGGACATGCCCAGGCGTTTGAACATCGTCACTGAGATCACGTTGACGATGAAGTAAGGGATGCCCTCGGCGAAATAGAGCGTGGGCACCCAGAACCAGGGGGAGTTATTCGATCGTTGCACCGGGATAGTAGTGTTGGAGGATTTGACGGTAGTCGAAGCCGCGGGCGGCCATCACGGCGGCGCCGATCTGGCAGAGGCCGACGCCGTGGCCCCAGCCGCGGCCGCGCAGGACCCAGGCGCCCGCCGGGTCGCGCTCCACCTCGAAGGCGGAGCTCTTGAGGTGCGAGCTGCTGAGCGCGCGGCGGATCTTGAGTTCCTTGCCGATCACCTCGCTGCGCTTGCTGCCGCGGATGCGCAGGAATTTGATGCGGCCGGACGGGCCGCGGTCCAGAGGTTCCAGCGCGAGGATCTCCCCGAAGTCGATTCCGGTGCGCTCCCGCACCAGTGCGGAGATTTCCTCTGCGCCGTAACGGACCGTCCAGTCGTGGAAGTCCCGGGTGGTCTGGTCGTAGTCGTTGAGGACCTGGGAGAGGATCGCGTCGTTCTCGCAGTCGCACCACGGGTCCTCGACGCTCTGCAGATAGGGGTAGTCGATGTCCTCCCAGCAGGTGCTGAACAACTCAGTCCTGCCGCCGCAGCACTTGGAATAGCGCGTGTCGCAGAGCGCTCCGTCATAACGGAGGACCTGCCCCCAGGTCTCGTCGATGGCCGTGCGGACCTTGTCGCCCACGGCCATGGTCAGCCCCTGGTATCGTTGACAGTGATCATCCGCACAAACGTTGAAATTGTCATGGGCCGAATGATCGTGCATCCGGGCGAGGAGCCAGGAGCGGGAGATGACGGCATGGGCCTTGAGCAGGTCGGGGGCGGCGCTGGATTTCATCTCGGAAGAGATGACGCTCAGGAGGTAGTCCTCCATGCCGACGAGGTTGACCGCACGGATTTTGTCTCCCTCCACGATGAACTTCAGCCCGCCGGCGAACTTGAGGGTGCGCTTCTGCTCCCAGTGGAAATCGATGCCGATCACCACGTCGTGGAGGATGAAAGAAGGCTCCGCGAACAGCGTGGAGCGGGTGATGGAGTCGAAGTAGAGTTCGTCGTAGAGCGTGCCGTTGTAGTCGATGCGGCCGTCGCACCAGCGTACGAGCTGCGGGCCGGCGCCGTCGGAGATGATTTCGAAGCGGATCTGTTCAGCCGCCAGGATGCCTACGGACACGCGCGGCTGCGTGCGGGTGAGCCGCCACTCGATCATTTCCTGCTCATGCTGCGGGATGGTGACCTCGTCCAGGATAGCTTCCAGTTGAGCCGCGGTGACTTTGTCGAAGTCCTCGCGGTACGGGGCAATGAATACACCGGCCATATCGGCGGCGCCGGGGCTGATGGTGAGGTGGTCGGCGCCCGCCGCGTCGTAGTGGTGCGAACGCTTGGCAGAGCGCATGATCACGAAAGCACGCAACTCCGGACCCTTCTGATAAGCATAGAGGTTGAACTTGGGCTCCGTCTCTCCGGGCAGGCGGTCGGTACAGTCGAGCAGCTGGTAGAAGAGCTTGGTCAGAGACTTAGAGGTCGTGGACTTGAGCGCGAAGACGCCGCGGCAGAACCCGCGGTAGGCGTAGAGCGTGGCATCCTTGACGGAGGCCAGTGGTGTGCCGGGATCGTCCAGGAAGGCGTCAACGGCTTCTTCCAGCGGGAGTTTGTGCCGCGGGACGGCCTGGAAGTGCAGGTGGTCCGGGGCGGAGGCGCCGCTCTCGGGGCCGTTGTAGAAGACGGTCCAGTCGGGGTATCTCGCGGCGAAGTCCAGCATGTCCGGAAGGTGGTGCCAGATGGCCTGCGGAAGGTGCTCGTCCCGGACGATCACCAAGTGGTCGCGGAAGATGGGGAAGGGGTTGACCTGGACGTTGTAGCCGCGTCCCTTGCGGCCTTCGAACTTGATGTGGTGCTGCTCCGGCGGGCGGTTTGCCACGCACAGGAAACAGGGCCGCGCCGCGATGGCCTCCGGGGAGGTATCGGCGGTCGAAGAGCCGGCGCGTTCCGGGTTGAACTGCACGTGGCAGGGGAGTCCGGACACGGGCAGATCCTTGGTCCTGACGGTCTTGAGCGCCCGGAAATTGGCCGAGGCCAGGGGCCAGACGGACAGTTGGTCCTTGATGAATTTTCGCAGTTCTTGCATTATAGCAGGGCTTGCAGCGTTTCTTTGATACGGGCGTATTCGCCTTCGAAATTCGGGGTGAGGATGCCCTTGCCGTAAGCCTGGTCGATCTCCTCCGGAGTCCAGAAGCGGCCGCCGGCAAGTTCGTCCGGATCCGGACGGATCACGTACTCGCCCACGGCGGCGAACACGCTGACGAGCTCGCGCTCGCTGTCCGATTCGTAGACGTAGTTGAGGAGCCCGACGGGCTGGAAATCATGCAGCCCCAACTCTTCGGAGGACTCGCGGTAGAGGGCTTCCAGGATGAATTCCCCGTAGGAGACGTGGCCGCCGACGGCGGTGTCCCAGTACAGCGGGAGCAGGTCTTTGTGCGCCCCGCGCTGCTGGAGGTAGATATTGCCGCTGCGGTTGATGATGTGCAGGTGGACGACCGGGTGCAGCGGCTTGTCCGGATTGTGGTGAAAGCGCGAACGGGGTGCCTGGGCGATGACGTTGCCGTATTCGTCGATGACCGGCAACATCTCTGCGGCCTTGGCGCGCTTGGCTCCTTTGAGCAGCGGCGCCGGGAACGAAGGGTAGATCAGTTCAAGCAAGGCCTCAGTATTTTATGATCCGAAGTTCTTCGGGAGTGTACAGGATGGAATCGATGAAATCCGGGGCCACGCGGGCCAGGATCATGAAGACAGCCAGTGCCACTACGGCAGTGCCGGCCACTGCAGCGACCGGGATCCACCAGCGGCGCATCTTCCGGCCGGACGGCAGCGGCTTTTCCTCCGCTATCGGAGCCACGCTTTGCTCCTCCGACCCTTCCCGGGCAAACGCTGCGGAAAGGCCCTGCCGCTCCGGCTCACTTACGGTTTCTGCAGGTGCGGGTTTTTCTTCTAAGACCGGGATCGGGACGTTGATGACCACCGGGTCATCCGGCATCACATGGCTCTTGAGGGAGACGGGTCGCAGCCCGATCCCGCCCGGGAAGATGTCCAGACCCTCCTCCGGGACGAAGAAGATGGCATTCTCGCGCGTGGCGCGCAGGCGGCCGAGCCCCGGGAGGGTGATGCTCTTGCGCTCCTCCAGCACGGCCCGCATCTCCGCCAGGAACTGCGTGATGTAGGTGGCGGCCGTCTCGCGGGGGATGGGATTCGTCGAGGCGTAGAAATCGATCAGCAGTTTATCTTCCAGGCACTTGGGCCTGAATGAGAGCCGCCGGTAGGGAGGGTTGATCGTGAAACCCTTGTCGGAGAAAGACGCCGGGACCATCTCGGCTACGAAAGTGCCGACCCCGGGCAGTCCCACCTGGTCGTGGTCGACGATCAGTTCGCCCACCATCCGTGACAGAAGATCGATATCCATAATTATACAAAGATAAACAATCTTGCCCGAACTGGCAAGTCCACCCGCCCGGATCCCCTTTCATTCCCTCTTCTCCTCCGCCTCTTCGTCCGCCGTAGCCCTTCTCACCGGGTCGGGTCGGTTTTCCTCCTCTGAAAAGCCCGCGGACCCAATAATAGTAAATAGAATACTGAGAGATGCAGGACGATATATGAAACGGCACCGGAAAGTAAATTATATTTGCAAATATGTAAAATATGCTTTACTTTTGTGGCGTCAAACTTTACATCGTATGGAACCAGACAAGAAATTGTATCTTCTCCCTCATCGCTTCCAGCTGGTGGGATGGATCGTGGCGGCGATTGCTGCCGTGTGCGTTGCATGTGCCTTACAGCTGACCAAAACCCCTTACTTGGAGAGTCTCCCGGCCATCCTGGGGACGGTCTTCCTGGTGATGGGGCTGTTCGTGGCCGGATTCTCCCGTGAGAAAACCGAAGATGAATTCACCCTGCACCTGCGGGTCAGTTCCGCGGTGACCTCGCTGCTTGTCGTTTTCGGTTTTTGGATCCTCAAGACGGTCGCAAGCGTGTTCCTCGTCCGGCTTCTGCCCTTGGAGGTTTTCGGACCGATCCAGACAGCACTGAACTGCCTGACCGGTTTCGTGGCCATCTTCGTCCTTTACCTGGCGCTGTTCAAGATCCGACTGGCAATCTTCAACAAAGAGAGCGCGTATGAAGAATAGCATCCGGGTCGAGCGGGCTGTGAAACGCATCTCCCAGCAGCAACTGGCCGAAGCTGTCGGCGTGTCCCGCCAGACCATCTACGCCATCGAGAACGGCAAGTTTATCCCATCCACCGAGTTAGCCCTCAAGCTTTCGGCCTATTTCGGCAAGACGGTCAACGAGATATTCTCGCTGGACTGAAAAAAACGCAAAAAATATTTGCGCTTTCGAGATTTTGCCGTATATTTGCAATCCCAAAACGTGAGAGGCGGGAAACATTCCTCTTTAGCTCAGTTGGTTAGAGCACCTGACTGTTAATCAGGGGGTCCTAGGTTCAAGTCCTAGAAGGGGAGCCAAAGCGGACAAATCATCGGAAACGACGGTTTGTCCGCTTTCTTTTTCCTATTAATTATTTAGTTTTAAGCTGCTTGAATTAGGAAACCCGTCCCGGAAAGCAGGTTCAAAACCTTCGCGGGATGCATAGCGTCAAGGAAGTCGGAAAAACGTCGTCCCGCGCCAGTAGATATAGTCTTTTTTAATGATAACCAATTCGTTGTGGATCTGATATCGTTCAAAAAAAGCAGCATCTAGTTCGGGGACGGAAATGTGTACCTCAGCTGGGGTTGCGTTAATTACGCAATCCAAGTATGCCTTGACAATTCCGAAATAACTTCCCGCGATATCCTGTGGCTGGATGTCCTGCGGTGAAAAAGAGAAATGGAAGCCGCCTCCATAGCGTTTTTTTGGAAACAGGATGCTATTGTTATGCCTATCATAGATGAATCTGACTCCCGGGTCATCAGGCAAGGATGATACCTCTATGACCAGTGGATAGTCATAAGGTAGGTGCAACACAATCAGGATACTGTCTTCTACCGCCGGAGGGGCTGCGAGTTGTTCCCCTGATGCTTTATAGGAAAGATCATAATGCTCGATCAGGTTTGGGAATGGCCGTGAGATGATTGTGGCCTCATAAACGTTGCCGGATACTTTCCGCAATGAACATACGGAGGAGGGAATCTCTCGGCCGGAGTCCAAAGCTGTTGGACACACTGTCAGGGTATCTCCGGAGACAGAGATGCTGCATGTCCTTAAGGCGTCCATATATATTCTTCTCCCATCTCCTCTGGAATACAGCGAAAGTGGGATAATCAACGCCAACAAAATGAACAGTATTCTTCTCATAAGACTCTATTTGCAATCAAGATAAACATTTCCCCGAATATTTCAAATAACTAACCGGTTTGTTCAACTCGCTCCAACAATGGCAAGAGCCAATCCTTGTTGTCGTCAATGAACTCAGCAACCTTCTTAAAATCCCGCCACAGGTTCAAGAGTTCGACGCTCGGGTGAGCAAAAAGAAGCACCGGTTTTCCGGTGCTTCTTTTGTTTCTGTTGCTGTCTGTCGTTCCTAGCGGATGAACTCTTTCAGGAGCTTGTGCAGGAGCTCGCTGACATCAGCGGTCTCTTCCGGGTGGGAGGCCAGGGTCGGCACCTCCTGGACGAAGTGGACCACGCGGTCCTCCTCGCCGTCGATGACTGCGCAGTAGAGGATATTACCGTAGGGCGAATTGACGTTGTAGTTCTGGCTCGGATTGGTCAGGCCCTTGATGCCGGTGAGCGCCTCGACCGCCTTGTCGATGACGCCGGAGGCGGCCTTCTCCAACTTCTCGCGCTGGTAGCCGGCCTTGGTCTGCTCGTATCCATAGGAATAGATGACGATGCCGTAGCGCAGGCCGCTCTTGTCGATCATCTTGCGCAGGGACTTCGGAACACGGAGGCGGTCCGCCTTGGAGGGATCCACATCCGGGAAAGTCCGCATCCATTTCTGGATGTCGGCATTCTCGCCGTCATAATCGGCCTCGATCATATCGGAGAAGGGGAAACGCTCCGAGTTGATGATGTTGGCGATGATCTTGGTCGCTCCCTCCGAGGAGGCCTCGTTGTAGTAGCCCTTGCCGTCGTCGCCGTAGAGGACGATGTAGGAATAAGGCTAGATGAAGGCGTACTCCCGGACGGAAGAAAGATCCGTGGAGGAATTGGTGTACCGTGAGGGACCGCAGGCGGTCAGCAGGGACAGGGCGGCAATGCCCAGGATCAATCTAGCTCTCATATCGATATAATGAATAGTTTTGGTTTGCAAATATACGTAATCAGGGCCGTTTCTGCAACGACTGTACGAACGGGTGTTTCATCTGCTCAGTCCAGCAGGCGCAATTCCTTGCCGGCGAGATATTTCTGCAGGAGGTCCCGGGTACGGATTTTCACGAAACAGGTGGGCGTGCCGTCAGTACAGGCGAACCACTCGCCCGCGGCCACGCGGCGGTCCATCACCAGATGGACCCCGGCCGCCTGCGGCAGGATGGCGCTCAGCACCGTGGTGGCCCCCACCGCCACGCCGGTCAGCTCCCACAGCTTCTCCGCCGAGGCGAAAGATACCCGCGGGACGCCCAGCGCCCCGCAGAATTCCCGCGTGACGAAGGGCTTGTCGTCCGTGGTGACGTAGAGGTAGAACTCCGTCTGCTGCCGGTTGCACAGGAAGAGGGTCTTGACGATGCGCACCCCGATCCGCTCGTCGATATGCCGGCAGTCCTCCATTGTGAGGCCCGGGTCGGTGTCCACCCGCTCGAAGGGGATCCCGAGCGCCGCGAAGGTCTCGTAGACCGTCCGCTGGAGCCCGGTCTCATACGCCGGCGGGGGCGTGGAGACGGGCTCGCCGACCTTGAATCCGGCGGCCTCTTCCTTTTCCATCATTGCCGCAAGGCTGCGCCAACAGCGCTCTCGTAGACGCCGACCATCCGGGAGAGGAGGGCTTCCTTTTCGGCAACGGCGCAGCAGCTGATGACGGACCCGTCCACCAGGGCTGCTTCCACGTGGCAGGTAAAGGAGGAACCCTCGCCATCCTTCCCCTTGAAGGTGGTATAGGCGTTGGGATAGAGCCCGCTGCCGTCAAACCTGACGCTGTAATTCCTTGTGAGCCCATAGTTTTTCAAGATGACGTCGGCCAGTTTGCCCACGGAACTCTTCAGCAGTTCCGACAGCTTGTCCGCGGAGACGCGGTCGGCGTTGGGGAGGACGTCCGGGAGGATGAGCAGGAACATCTGTTCGCAATCCGCGTGCTTTCCGTCCGGGACGATCAGGATGTTCTCGCCGGGATCCAGGTCTTCGCGCCGGGCGATGGAGAAATCCTTGTCCATATTGAACGTGATACCGGCGGCGGAAACGGGGCGCGTAGGCACGAGCCCCTGGGGGACGTCCCGGTCCCCGGCCATCAGCTCCTGATAGATGTCGACCAGTTCGTCCAGGTTGTCCCGGTTGTTCGCAATGGCGCAGCTGCTGATGAGGTACCCGTCCGTCAGTGCGGCTTCGGCGTGGAGGAGGAAACGGTTTCCATGCTGGTCCTTGCCGCTGAGGTCCGAATAGGCGATGGGGCAGTTCGCGTCGTCTTCGAAACGGATACGATAGGCCTTGTCCAGGGTGTAATGGGAATCCTCTGTATTTGCGATGACCCCGGCCAGCTTGTCCACGGCGGCGGTCAGCATATCGGAAACTTCCTCCGAGGTGAGGCCGTCGATGCCCTCCAGGGCGTTCGGAAGGACCTTGAGGACCAGCCTGAGGTTGTCGGGATTGGGATCCGGTGCGATCCGGAGGGTCTCCCCGTCAGGCAGTTCCGAACGGCCCCGGATGTTGTATCCGTCAGCAAGGTAGAACGTGATGCCGCCGACGGAGACCTGCTCCTGGGCGGATAATAGGGCGCTGCAGGAAAGGAGCAGCAGCGCGATAAGGATCTTTTTCATATTCGGTGTCATTTGTTTGCAATGCGTAGGATCCGCCTTCGACGGAATCACTCCAGGATGTAACGACAGGTCTCGCCGGCTTGGGAGAAGATGGCTGTGCGCCCGTCGGGCAGCAGGACCAGGTGGGCGCGGAGGAGGGAGTCGGCGGGATTCTCCAGCGCATAGGCACCGCGGCCGAACGGGGCGCTGGCATAGCTCTCCCGAAAATCCAGACTGGGGTAGACCCGCCGGACGGATCCGGAGCCGTCTTCCGCCATTTCGAACAGCAGGTAGACGCCTTCGGGATCGAGTTCTTCGCGGTATTTCCTGCCATTGACGGCCCGCGTGTCGGCCGTCAGGCGCGGCACGGAAGGATCCCAGCTGCCGTCCGGGCCCGCATAATAACCGTCGAAGGCATAGATGTCGTGGGCCTTGCAGCCGCTCTCATCCACAAAATAGCATTTGTCCTCCGCCACCCAGACGCTGCGGCGCTGCAAGCCGTCTGCGTGTCGCACATAAATGGCCTCGCCGGACTGGAGCGTCTCAAAACTGCCGTTGCGGATGGCGTAGGTGTCCGGGGTATAGTTCCCCTCTTCCCGGCAGACCTCCCGCGGATCGCGGATTCTCAGGCCGAAGGTGACGAAGGCACCTCCGTCCATGCCCGTGTGGGCCGTCTGGTCTTCGTAGGCCTCGTATTCCGTCAGCCAGGGGTCATCGTCCCCGCCGGGCGGCCTCTCCGGGCGGGAGCCCAGCAGGTAGAGGCCACCCACGATTGCGGCTCCGAGACCGAGCAGCCAGCCGATGATCTTACCAATGGCGCTCATAGGGCGGATTAACGGTTCCTGGCTCCCTCGACGACGTTCTCATAGATGCCGACCATGCGGGAAAGCATCTTCTCGCTGCCGGCGACGGCACAGCTGCCGATGACGGTCGTGCCGTCCACGAGGGCGGTCTCCGCGTGGCAATAGAACGGATTTCCGCTGTCGTCCTGACCGTCGAAAGTGGTGTATGCGATGGGGAAGACCTTGGATTCGTCGAACGTGACCGGATAGTCCAGGTCGACGCCAAGGTTTCCGGCAACGTTATCGGCCAGCTTGCGGACCGAATCTTTCAGCAGCGCCGAGAGCTGTTCGGTGGACAAGTCTCCGGCGTCGTCCAGGATGTCGGGCAGCAGGATCAGCTGCATCATATCGATGTCGGAGCCGCTGTCATCCGGAGTAAGGACGACGTTCGCACCGCCGTCCAGCGGATACTGTTCGGCGACGGAGAAGCCGTCGTCCAGGTCGAAAGTGATTCCTGCGAGGGTTTCGGGATGGGTGCTCGCGGGCTTCAGGGAGTCCAGGCCCCCCTTCAACTTGCCGGTGAACTGCTCGATGTAGGCCCTGATCTCGGGAGGAATACGGGAGGAGAACTTGGGATACAGGTAGATTCCGGCACCGATCAGTGCGGCCAGGACCACGAGGGTGGTGAGGCATCCGCCTCTCTTCCTTCTCCGCGGTGCAGGGGGCTGCGGGGGCGGATAATAGGGCTGCTGCGGCCCGTAATAGGGCTGTTGTCCGTAGTTTTGATAAGGATTGTTGGGCATGGTGAAATGTATCTTAAAGATTTAGAATCATTAATTGTCTTCTTCTTTCCAGGTTTCTTCAAGACCGCCCTTGATGGTCTCCCGGACGGCGCCGTTGAGGTCGTTGGGGAGTATGCGGATGTTGCTGGAATACGAAGGGCCCTTCTTGATGATCTCATCGACTTCGGTGATCAGCGAGAAGGCGTTCTCCGTCTCCTTGGCCAGAGATTTCCCCTGGACCCGGAAGGACGCATAGAACTCGATGAGGGCCCCGCTGTCGCCCCTGCCGGAGCGGGAGAGCATGTCCTCGATACGCCCCCGGAGTTCGTAGGCGGAGCGGACTTTGTCCAAATTCAGCTTGTTGAACTCGCCGAAGTGCTCGACCACCTCCAGTTTGGACTCCAGGGTGCGGTCCATCCCTTTCGGATACTGGCGGGCGGCTTCGCGCAGGTGGCTGAGCGCTTCCTCCTCGTAAACAGCCTTCCATTCGGGGTCTGCGGTTTTCGAGGCCTTATCCATGCAGGACTCGAACTGGTCGATTTCCTGCCTGACCTTGTGGGTCTGTACTTTCTGGACGAGTTTCGCGTCGTCGAAGGCCTGGGCGGCCGTCTCTTTGGGGTTGACCACTTTCGACACGTCGGAGCCGAAGGATTCGGGCCCGTCGAAAGAAACGGCGGTCTGCTCCGCCTTGAAAGCGAGCTTGTCCGCGTCCCAGGGCGAGAAATTCTTGCTTCCGGTGGCCTGGAAGCAGTATTCGTCGTTCCAGAAGCGGCTGGCCACCTCCTCGGGCAGGTCTTTGCCGCGCACCCGGATGGTGAAGTCGTGGTCCATGCCCACCTTCTTGCAGGAGAAGGCGGACTTGGCGGAATTGCCGGTGGCCTCGAAGAAGGTGATCTCGGATTCGTGCACGCCGAACTTCTGCGCGAGCTGTTTCTTCAGGGCCTGTTTCACGTGTCCGTGCAGGATCTCGTTTTCGGTGGTAAAGCGCCAGCGGTATTTGTCGATGCCCTTGACGGAGTTGAAATAATTCTTCGCGTATCGGTCGCACTGGATCGAGAGCACCAGTCTCTTGAGCTCTTCCGGGGAGATGTCCGGCGAATTGCAGGCTTTGATGAATTCCTTCACTTTCTTTTCGCCCATCTTTATGGCCCGCTCCTCGATCGCCTTCAGCCCCTTCAGGTCCGGCGAAGAATCCAGGGCGGCCTTGCCGAGCTGCATGTTCTTCCTGCCGAGCAGACGGCCGTCGATGCGCAGGGCGCCGATTTTGCGTGCGCCCCGGGAAATCTTGCTGACGAAACGCACGGAAGAATAGCTCCTGCACAGACTCCGTTCGATGGCGCGGATGTCCCGGTGGAATTCGTGCCCCATTTCCTGGAGCGCCTGGCCGAACTGGGTGCTGGAGACCTTGCTCAGGCCCTTCTGCCAGGCCAGGCTTTCCAGGATTTCCTCGCCGGCGAACTTGGCGCCGACAAAGAAGTTGTCGAAGAAGGTGTTGTCGTAGTTCTCGCCGGCCTTCCGGCACTCGAGCAGGAAACGTTTCGGCGTATAGTACAGCATCTCGGAATAGCCCAGCGTGACGAATCCGAGCACCATGCGGCCCATGATGGTCTTCGGCTCGTGTTCTTCGAACGTTTCCATGCACATGTTGAAGCCGTCCCCGAAATAGACCTCTTCCCAGACATAGGTGTTCTCGGCGACGAACAGGGGGCCGACCTGGCCGGTCACGGTGCGTCGGAAGAGCTTGTCAGCCTGGTAATAATCAGGCATATAGAAACCGAAACGTTCGTCGAAGGAGTCGAGCATCAGCTCGCATTTGTAGATCAGGGCCTTGAACTCCTCGCTGTCCTGCAGGCCCGTCAGGCGGGTGATCATGTGCAGGAGTTTCTCCCGGACCTGGTTGTCGAACTTGATCAGTTTGTTCAGCTCGGCGATGTCGTCGACCATGCGGATGGGCATCGAGATGACCATCGAGGTCTGCTTGGCCTCGAAACTGCGTCCCTTGTAGCTGGCGGTCGCCGTGACGGCGGCTTTGCAGCGGTTGGGAGGCAGCATGATGGAAGCCGGGACGATCTCGTAGACAAAGGTCATCGTGCTTCCCTTCACGTCTGCATGCTGGCTGATCGGACGGGAATCGATGCCATACTGCTCGAGCTGGAAACCCAGCATGTGGACCGGCTCAGTGGTCTCGGCGCCTTTCTTCCCGAACCATTCCAGCGACTCGGGGATGTCTTCGAAGCGGACCTCCAGCCTCTCGGGGGGCGGGGAGCCGATCATGTTCTTGTCCCGGTCCCAGACGAACAGGGTGATGTCCATCCGGGTGTGGGCGGGGACGAATTCCTCGTCGTAGCTGGTGGGCTGCACTTCCGTGGTGTTGATGCCCTCGGAGCCCTTGACCACCGGATAGGCCTTGATGTGGCCGAGTTCCATGCGCAGGCCCTCGTAGAAGCGGTGGACGGGCAGGCGCTCTGTGATCTTCCGCTCCTGGGTGCCGACATTCTGCCTGGCGGTGATGCTCAGATAGCAGTTGTCCATGCAGCCAGCCATGTTGGCCGGGATTTCCGTCAGGCAGTCCGTCAGGTCCACGCTCCAGGAATTCTCTTTGTCCGGCCGGACACGGGAGGACAAGGAGAAGGTCTTCTTCGGGTCACCCTCCAGCACGGCATCGAAAGCGGGTTCCTGGGCAAAGCCGTGGACATAGAAATAGATGGTTTCCGTGTTGCGCTGCCCGGCCACGAAGGTGATGTTGTCCTGGCAGAAGCGGATCTGCAGGTTGTCCTCTATGAAGAAATTGAGTTGGTTGCGCAGGATGCCCGTCGCGGTCTCGAAATAGAAGACGATCGAGCCTTTGGCCGGGACGGGACCTCCGGTGGGCTCCGGAACCCGGAGGGAGGCGGACTTGTACTTGCCCGACATACGGGTATCGAGCACTTGGATGTTTTCGCCCTCGAGGATGCGGATTTGTGCCGTGAGGTCCGGCCGCTCCCGGCGCTGCCCCTCGAAGGTGGTCTCCTCGATGCGGGCGCCGACCACCTTCGGCTGGTCGCCCACCCGGAGGGTGTCGCCGAATTCCTTGTAGAGGATCATCCGGAAGCTGCTGGGATGGTGCTGCGGCTTCTCTTCCTGCGGCTTGGGAGGCTCATTGCCGCCTTTCTTGTTCTTCCGGTTCTTCCGGAGCCGGTTCACGGCCAGGATGCCGACCACGGAGCCGCCGATCCAGAAGAGGGCGGGGGGAATCTCGAGCCCGCCGGTCTCCCCGGGCGTGTCCGTCGCGTCCTGTTCGAAGTCGTATTCCGGCTTGTCCCCGACATATTTGTACTGATAGATCCGGCCTCCGCTGACCCCGGAGACGGATTTCCCGTCCACGGTGATCGGGGTGTTCAGGCTGGCCACCACCGAGATGGTCAGGGTGGATTCCGCCGTGGGGGTGAACAGTTCCTCGTGCATATCCACCTCCGGCCGGCGCGACACGGTCCCGCTTGCGGTCACCTCCGTGCGCCATTGGAAGGGGTTGTTGTTGCGGGTATAGTCCCGGCATTCATACGGGTCCCACATGGACACCGTGACGGTCAGGCTCATCATTTTCGCCCGTTGCATCAGCCTGGCCGTGGCGGGGTCCGGGCAGTTGATCTGCACCGGGATCCCCAGTTTGGCTTCATCCCCGAACTTGATCTTGTCGGCAAGATCCGGCCAGCTGAAACTGGTGCCGTTGGCGGATCCGCTGGTGACGACGGTCACGGAATTCTTCCCGACCTTGAATTGGAAGCTGCCGCCGGATCCGCCGGTCGTCGTGACTTTGTCGAGGACCCAGTAGCCCTCGGCCGCGCGCCCGGGCTGGGCGGCGAGCAGCAGGATGATAGCGGGAAGCCAGTGGCGGAGTCGGTAAAGGAACTTCATAAGCTTCAACTTTCTACGCGTAGTTCGATTTCCTTGAGTTTCCCGGGAATATCCTCAAATCTGAGGCCGTAGTTCTCTTTGAGCATTTTCTTGAGGTCCGTGACACTGAGGCTGAAAGGCCCCTGGGTCGAGACCTCGCTGTGCCTGATCAGCTGGAAGGCTTCCATCTCCTGACGGGTGATCCGCTCCACGGTGCCATTGTACGTGGAGCGGGGTACGGTGCTGTTGAAGAACAGCTTGTTCGCCTGCCGCATCGCCTCTTCCTCCTTGGCCAGGGCTTCGCCGATCAGGCCGCTCTCCTCCAGCTTGGCCGCCTGATCCAGCCAGCCCTTCGGTTTGTGCTCGAAGGCCCGGGTGACCTTGTCCAGGTCGACGAACTGCTCGGAGAAATGCTCGGGCTTGAAGGCGCGGCCGAGGTCTTCCGGGCCGTTGCCGATCCGCTCGGGGGAAGTCGCCTGGACGACGGCCTGGTCGCCCTGCTCCATGGTCAGGCCTGTGGTTTCCTGGTATGCCTGGCCATAGCTCTCCTCCGCCAGCTCCTGCGAGATGTCCTCGGGGACGGGATGCGGGTTGGACTTGGTGGGTCTCTTCCGCACCGAGATGGACACGTCCCGGTCCCGGGTGAGGGAGAGGCCGTTCTCGAGGGCCTCCCGGTTGCTGTTGGTGGCGCCGTAGATGAACACGTCGTCCTCGTCGACCACCTCGCCCATCCCGCGCAGTTTCTCGACGACGTTCTGCTTGGTCTTGAGGTCGATCAGGTCGTAGTCCTTCTTCAGGATTTTGTAATAGCCGGAACGGACGTTGGTGGCCCATTCGCCGTTGTAGAGGGCGAGTTGCTTCTGGGCGATCTTGTCCGTCTGGATTTCGTATGCGAGCCGGCGGAAGGCCTCTTCCGCCTCAGGGGTCTTGTAGCGGCTCATCTCGATGTAGTTCCGCTCGAGTTCCTTGACCTTCCTGAGCCCCTTGATGTTGGCTTCGCGGCAGGCGAGGTCCTCGGCCATGTCCTCCGGCGACCACTGGGCATTCTTGCGCCAGTCGCGGATCAGGTCCTCGACGCTCCGGCGGGAGCTGTCGAGCGCCTTCTTGGCATTCCCGAGCTGGGCGATGGTCTTGCGGCCGAAATTCTCGGTGGCGAAGGAGTGGAGGTCGTGCGCAATCACGCGGAGGTCCTTGCCCAGGACACCGAGGCTCTGCCGGACGTCGCCGATGACCTTGGCGGCGAAATTGGCCGCATTGGCTGCCAGTTCCGGGTGGTAGTGCGCGATCATCTCGCCATATCCCGCCAGGGTCGTCTTGATGAAGTACTCGGTGGCGAATTCGATGCCGACGACCTTGACGCCCGCGAAGAAGGCCTCCCACGCACCGCCCGGGGCCTTGGGGTTGTTGACCGCTTCGATCATCTCCCGCGGGACGCGGATGGCCGTCAGGGCCGTCTCCGACCAGCCGAGCGAGAGGATGCCGAGACTGAGCCGGGTCCAGAAGCCGCCGTGGTCTTCGAGCCATTGCTCGGCCTGCGCGCTGGTCTGGGCCAGCGCCAGCATCAGGTCGGCGGCCAGGCCCATCTCCTCGACTGGTTCCGCATCGGCGTTGGCGCCCGCGATCCGGCCCGAGACGAAGTCCAGGAAGGTGCTGCGGACCAGGTAGACCAGCCCCGGATCGTAGCCGAAGCGGCGGTCATAGCCGTGCAGCAGCATCTCTGCGAGGCGGAAGACGGGGCCGATGTTCTTGAGCAGGCTGTGATCCAGGATGTAGCTCCGGATGTGTATGAGATTGCTCGTGATGGCGTCGTCGGACTCGCCGGAGTCCGCTCCTTCCTGGCGGAGCGGCTGGCTGGTGAGCCAGGCTTCCTGGTCAGCCGTGTACATCTTGCCGTCCCAGGGGAACTCCACGTGGATGTTGATCTTGCGGCGGGCGGGGGCGTCGAGCACAGCGCAGGAATAAAGGTAGCAGCTGGTGCTGTTGTCCGGCAGGATCTCCTTGACGAAATACTGGAGCCGGACCTTGTCCACGACTTCCTGGTCGCTCATCCCCCGGGTGCCCTTGCTGAGGTAGTCCGTGGCCGCGGCGTCCGCCTCGGCGCCCAGCGGCTCGGCGCGGAGCACGACCTGCCTGGGATCCGGCACCATCCGGGTGAGACGGTGTTTCTCCTCGTCCCAGTAGATGAAGGAGAGGGTGGCGGGCGTGAGGGCGGGGGCATAGCTCTTGCCGTTCGTGGAGACCTTGAGCTCTTCGCGGTGCACGCCCGGCTCGTAACGCACGAGGAAGCAGGGCACGAAGTAATCGGCCTTGAAGGCGAGGCCCATGTTGAAGCGCAGGATCGGGAAAGTGCCGGAGACCTCGTGCTCGTCGGAATCCTTCGCTTCGACCTTCAGGGTACAGGGGATGTATTCGCCCGCCGGCCCGCGCGTCTTGTCGACCTCGTCGATGATGGCGTACCACAGCCCCGGTTTCTCGCCCTTTTCGGCGGAGACCCGGTAGCACTTGTCGATGGAGACATCGACCTCGGCGTCTTCGTTCACGCCGGACACGAGGAAGGGGAGCCGCTCCTGCCGGTCGTGGCCGGACGGCAGGGTGAGGTTGGGCTGGAAAAAGTCGACGCGCCCCTCCTGGATCTTGAAGACGGTCTGCATCCGCAGGGTGCCGCCGGGGCCGCTGAAGGAGAACACGATGAAACCTTCCGCCGGATCCTCCTTGGGATACTTGTCCACACAGATCTGGGCGGTGCGGTAGCGGGGGGACATCCCGGTGGCGAGGATGCGGATGTTGCGGCCTTCCGTGATCTCGATCCGGGAGGTGTACTCCTTGCACTCGATGTGTTTCCCGTCCGGGGTGATCTCCTCGATGCGGGCACCGACGATCTGGGGCTTGTCCCCGACCATCAGCGTGTCGCCGAACTCCTTGTAGAGGAGCATCCGGAAGGTACTGGGTTTCTTCGGCGCCGTATTTTCGGGCTGCGGAGCCTTCCCGGCGGGGGCTTTCTCTTTGCGCTTCCTGTTTCGGACGGAACGGACGAGGGCGCCGAGGATGGCGGTAAGCCCCAGGCCGATGGCTGCGGGGATGATCCAGGGCGGCACCTCTCCGAGCGACTGTTCGCCAATGCCCGAATCCGGCCGGATCGTCTGCGTGATGTCGCCTCCGTTCGGATAGCACTTATAGAGATAGTATTCGCAGATCTGGTGCGCCTGCCCGCTGACCCCGGTCCGCTGTCGGATGTCGATCCGGACGCTGACGATCATGAAGGCTTCCTCTCCCAGCTTGAGAGACTGGTCCCAGGAGCGACCGGAGTAGGCAAGGCGGTTCCTGGAGCCGATGTCCCCGTCGACGTACCACCGGGAATCCCCGTCGTAGTCTCCGAAAATGTCCTCTGCGTCCAGCTCCTCGTCGATCTGGTCGGCATACTCCTCGAAATCGTCTTCGAACTGCGTGATGCTGTCGCTATGCGTGAGGAAGTACCGGACGGACGTATAGTTCAGGGCATATTCGCCGGCGCGCAGCTCGGGCATGACCTGGACCTCCAGCGCGTATTCGTACGATTCGGTGCCGCCTGCGTACAGGCCTTCCGTCCTGGGATTGAACGCGTCCCCGTCCCACTGGGCCGTCAGGTTCAGCACAATCTCGTTCTCCTTTCCGACCTGGATGTATTCGGGCGGCGCCGTCCACCGGAAGGACAGGTTGTGCATCTCCTCCCAGGTCTTGGCGGGCCAGTTGGGATCCGCGATGGTACGGACCAGGTTGAAATCGAGCGCGCCGTCCCGGGCGGTCGAGATGCCGGTGTCGCTGCCGTCCGAGCGCTTGCCGTCGAACAGGACCACGCGGTCCTGCAGGGCCCAGTGGCCGTTGTCAGCCCGCGCCGGTCCGCCTGCCGCGGCAAGCAGCAGGAGACAGAGCAGGAACCGGAAGCGTCTCATGGCGCGGGGCGTCTACCAGCCGAGCTTCATCGCTAGGAAGACGAGGCCGCCCAGGATGATCAGGACCCATACCAGCACACCCCTCTTTTTCTTCTTCGGGGGAGCCGGGGCAGGTGCCTGCGGATAGGGCTGCTGATAAGGCTGCTGCTGCGGATAGGGCTGCTGCGGGTATTGCTGCTGGGGGTATTGCGGCTGCTGGCGATACGGTTGCTGCGGCTGCTGTGGCTGCTGGTAGGAGGGCCTTTGCGGTCGCTGGTAAGCCGGCTGCTGGGGCCGGGGCGGCTGCTGCGGCTGTTGCGGCTGCTGCGCCGCCTGGGACCCCGGCTCGTCCCAACTGATCATCGTGAACTCGCCGGACTGGGCGGGGGCCTCCATGCTGGAAGGCGCCTGCGGCCCGTCGGAGATACTCACGGTTGAGCCGGGAGGGGCGTCGATGACGATGCCCCCCTGCGGGGTGGTCGTCGCCCGGACGGGATCCGGGGCCGTGGCAATCGGTGTGCCACACGAAGTGCAGAATTTGGCGCCGTCGGGAAGCTGGGCACCGCAGTTAGTGCAGTATTTCATCTTATTGTGTTTGAACTGTTAATATGCATCTTTCTCTCCTTTGAGGGCATCTTCCGTCACGTGGGCGCCCGTCATTTTCAGGCCGATGGTCTCGATCTCGGGCAAGCCTTGACCCTGGGTAATCAGGTTGTCCACTTCCGTGATGAGCGAGAAGGCCTTGCGGCTCTCCTCCGCGAGGCTCTTGCCCTCGGCTTTGTAGGAAGCGTAGAACTCGATCAGGGCCTGGCTGTCGCCTTCCCCGGTGGTGGCTAGCATCTCCTCGATGCGGCCACGCAGTTCCTTCGCGGCGTTGAGCTTGTCGGGATCGATCTTATCCGCCATACCCCACTGATCCAGGAGCTTGATCTTTTCCTCGAGGGTGCGGTCCATTCCTTTCGGGAGCTGGCGGCAGCCCTCGCGCAGGTGATGCAGCGCCTCTTTCCGGTAGGTTTTCGCCCAAACGGGATCCGGCTCGATGGCGGCCTTGTTCATGTAATCGTCAAAGTGCTTAAGGGGCTCTTCCACTTTGTAGGACTGCACTTTCTGGACCAGATCGGGATCGTCGAAAGGCGTTGCCGCGCTTTGCTTGGGCGTGACAACCTTCCCGACATCGCTGCCGAAGGATTCGGGTCCCGTGGCGGACACGGCGGTCTGCTCGGCCTGGAAAGCCAGTTTATCGGCATCCCAGGGCGAGAAATTCTTGCTTCCGGTAGCCTGGTAGCAGTACTCGTCGTTCCAGTAGCGCCCGGCAACCTCTTCCGGCAGGTCACGGCCCTGCACCCGGATGGTGTAGTCGTGGTCCATGCCGATCTTCTTGCAGTTGACGGCGTTGACTTTGGTGGCGTTGCCCGTGGCCTCGAAGAAGGTGATCTCGGATTCGGGCACGCCGAACTCCTTGGCCAGCTTCGCCTTGAGCGCCTTCTTGACATTCGAGTGCAGGATCGTGTTCTCCGTGGTGAAGCGGAAGCGGTATTTGTCGATGACGTGGGAGGAGTTGAGGTAGTTCTTGGCCCAGCGGTCGCACTGGATCGAGAGCACCAGCTCCTGGAGTTCCTGCGGGGAGATGTCGGCTTTGTTGCAGGCTTCGATGAACTTCTTGACCTTCAGCTCGCCCAGGCTCTGGGCCTCCTTGGCCAGGTCGCGCAGTTCCTGCATCGCCGGGGAATTCGCCAGCAGATTCTTGCCGGCGTCGAGTTTTTTCTTGCAGAGATTCCGGTAGTCCACCTTCCACCGGAGGACCTTGTGGGTGGCACGCGCCATCTTGCTGACGTACGCGACGGAGGAATAGCTCCGGCACAGGCTCTTCTCGACGGCGAGCAGGTCTTGCTTGACCAGGTCGGCCGTCTCGGCGAGCGCCTGGCCGAACTGGGTGGTCGAAAGCTTGCCCAGGCCCTTTTGCATCCCATATTGGAAGGCCGCCGTCTTGGCGATCTCCCAGGAAGCGAACTTGGCGCCGACCATGAAGTTGTCGAAGAAGGTGGCATTCTCATTCTCGGACGCCTTCTTGCACTCCAGCAGGAATTCCTTGGGCGTGTAATAGAGCACTTCCGAATAGCCGAGGGTGACCAAGCCAAGCATCAGCCGGCCCATCAGGGTCTTGGGCTCCCGCTCTTCAAAGGCGGCCATGCACATGTCGAATCCGTCCCCGAAATACACCTCCTCCCAGACATAGGTGCTCTCCGCGACGTACAGCGGACCCACCTCGCCGCGCATCAGTTTCAGGAAGAGCCGCTGGGCGTTGTAGTATTCCGGCATGTAGTATCCGAAGCGCTCGTCGAAGGACGCGAGCATGATGTCGCATTTGTAGATCAAAGCGGCCAACTGGGCGGCCTGGGGCCGGGACAGCAGGACATTGCGCATGTGCGTGAGCTTCTCCATGACCTGCATGTCGAACTTCTGCAGCTTGCTCAGTTCGCCCACGTCGGCAACGAGGCGCACGGGCATCGAGATGACCATCGAGATCTGCTGCGCATCGAACGTGCGGCCCTGGAACGTGGCCGTGGCCTTGATGGCGGCCTTGCAGCGGTTCGGCGGCACCATGATGGCGGAGGGGACGATCTCGTAGATATACGTGCGCGTGTAGATTCCCGCGGCGACGGGACGGCAGTCCACGGCGAAGTCCTTCAGCTGCAGGCCCAGGTTCACGACCGGATCCTGGATCGGCTCATCCTTGCGCTTGCCGAACCACTCCAGCGACTCGGGCACGTCCTCGAAGGTAATCTTCATCGTGTCCGGAGCCGGACTTCCGATCATGTTCTTCTTCTCGTCCCAGGCGAACAGCGTCACCTCCAGGCGCGTATGGGCGATGGCGAGCTTGTGCTCGTAGTCCTGGGGCTGCTGCTCGGTCATCGCGATGCTCTCCGAGCCCTGGACGACCGGGTAGGCCTTGATGTGGCCGACCTGCATCCGCAGGCCCTCGTAGAAGCGGTGGAGCGGCAGGCGCTCCTTGACCTCACGCACGCCGTCCTTGACGGGCTCGCTGGCCTTGATGACCAGGTAGCAGTTGTCCACGTCGCCGGCCATCTTCTCCTTGACCGCCTCGTCGCTCACACAATCGGTTACTTCCACGCTGTAGGACTCTTCCTTGTCCGGCCGGACCTTGGAGAGGCTGAAAGACTGCTTCGTGTCGTTCTCGATCGAGGCCTCCACGTCCATGTTTTCGGTGAGCCCCTCGACGTAGAAATAGATGGTCTCTTTGCTGCGCCTGCCGGCAACGAACGTGACGTTCTCCTGGCAGAAGAGGATGCGCAGGTTGTCCTCGATCTTGAAGACGACGTGGTTGTTGAGACGGCCGCTGGGGCCCGTGAAGGAGAAGACGACCGAACCCTTGTCGGGGATGGCCTTCATCTGCGGATCGGGCACCTGGATCTTGGCGCAGCGGTACTTGCCGTTGTTGCCGGTGGCGAGGACGTGGATGTTCTCGCCCTCCGAGATCCGGATGGTCTGGGTCAGGTCGGGACGATCCACCTTGTACCCGTCGGCGGTGGTCTCTTCGATGCGCGCGCCCACGATGACCGGCGGGTCGCCGAGCCGGAGCGTGTTGCCGAACTCCTTGTAGAGGATCATCTTGTAGGAGCTGGGCTTCTTGGGCTTCGGATCGTCGTCGCCCTTGTCTTTGTTCTTGCCCTTTTTCTTGCCGCCGCCTCTCTTCCTGATCTGGTTCACGAGGACGGCGCCGCCCACCGTCCCGCCGCCGATCCAGAACACGGCGGGCGGGATGCCGAGCCCCTTGTCCTCACCGGGATCATCCGAGGCGTCGGTCTCGTAGTTGTATTCCGGCAGGTCGCCCACGAACTCATAGGTATACACCTGTGTCGCGGTCGACTCCCACAGGAACGAGTTGAAGCCGGTAGAATTGAGCGCGTCGGGGCCGCCCGGGCGGAAGATCCGCATCGTCACCGTGATGGTGAGCCGGGATTCACGGGTGGGCGTGAACGTGTCCATGTGCATGTCCTCCTCGGGCATGCGCCGGAGGGTTCTGGTGACGTGGGTGCCGTTCGTCCTCCAGGTGTGGTCCATCGAACTGGGATGCCCGAATTGCTGCATGTAAAACTGTTCCGTCTGTCCGGTATGGTAGGCCATCACGGTGACGGAGGCGCTTGCAGACATCGCCTCGAGGGCCGGATTGGGGTCCGGGAGGCGCTCCGCATTCCCCATCAGGACTGTCATGTGGAAGACGAGGTCCTCCTCCTCGCCGAGCCGGATCCGCTTGGGCGGGTCCTCCCAGGTGAACGTGACCCCGCCGTCCAGCGTGGCCCTGCCCCGCTGGATCTTCCATTTGAGTTTCTTGCTTGCTTTGGTCTGACCGGAGCTCACGGAGCTGTCTTTGAGGACCCAGTAGCCGTCGGCATAGGCGGCGGGGACTGCCAGGGCAAGCAGGCCGCAGAGGGACAGGAGGAGGAAGCGTTTCATGGCGTGGGGCTTACTTGGCTTTGGGACAGTGCTGGCGGATATAGCCGAGGACGAAGTCGAAGTCTTCCTGGGGGACGTATACCTGGTTGCGGTCGAGGAGCATGTTGACCTTGATGAGCTCCCGGCCGCGGCGGGGCTTGATCCGCCGGACATTCGGGAATACGGAAGTGGACGTGGTGCGCCCGGCGGCCAACATGCCGGCGCCGACCGTGGAGGGCCGCTTGGCAAGGATGCCCACGAGCGCGGTCAGCAGGCCGAGCTTCTTCGAGCGCTCGGCCTGGGCGGGCTCCTGCTCGTGGATCAGGGAATCCTCGTCCATCGTGAAGTGGACGATGTACTTGCCGCCGTACATCCAGACCACGATCAGGTAGGCGAGCAGGATCAGGACGGCGAAGACGGCCATCACGACCAGCCAGACCTTGGGGTTGCTGCCGCTCCAGAGCCGGTCATTCCATTCCTTCTGCAACTCGCCTGTGCGGGCCAGGGCGATGACGTTGATGATGAACGGGATGCTGAGCAGGACGCCGAATATCTTGTAGACGACCACGATGATGGAAGGATTCTTCAGCATGTCGAACTCGTAGGTCCAGCGGTACTTGCCGTCCTTGCAGAGGGCGACGCGGCTGCCCTCGTAGTTGTTGTCTGCCAGAGGGACCGAAGGGGGAGCGACCGGGTTCATCCTAGGAAAGTCCTAATGGGTTCAGGGCGATCAGTATTGCGGAGCCGATGCCGATCAGGGCCCACATCCACCACTTGATCTGGCCGTTCTTCTGCTTCTGGGCTTCGCGGGCGGCCCGGACCTTGTCCATATAGGTCATCTTCTGGGGAGCGGGCTGCTGGTAAGGCTGCTGGTACTGAGGCTGCTGATAGGGCTGCTGGTACGGAGACTGGGGTGCCGCCCCGAAATGGGTGCCGCAGGAAGGGCAGAAGTTGGCGTTGTCGGGGATCTGTGCCCCGCAGTTGGGACAAAATTTCATAACTTATCTGGCGTTGGGACAATGGGAGTGGAGGAAGTCGAGGACGAACTGAAAGCCCGCGTCATCGACGTAGATCTGATTGCTCTTGAGCGCGCCCTTGACGTAGATGGTATTGCGCGAGGGTGCGGCCTTGATGCTGCGGACCTTTCGGAACTGGTTGGTCAGCTTGTTGCGGCTGGCCGCCAGGATACCGGCGCCCGTCGCGGTGGGATTGCCGGCGAGGACGCCTGCCAACATCGCGATCCAGCCGGCCACCTGGGCCTTCTTGAACTGCCTGGGGAGCTGGACGTGGGCGATCTGCAGCTCGTCCATCTCGAAGAGGACGCAGTATTTGCCGCCGTACATGGCGGCCACGACCAGGTAGGAGATCAGGATCAGGACGAGGACGCCGGCCAGGATGAGGGCCATGATCTTGGTGGTCTCCAGGAAGCTGCTGAAGCCGTCCATGATGTTCAGCAGCAGCCACATGCCGCCAATGATCGCGCCGAAGATCTTCAGCAGGGTCAGCAGGATGGCCGGGTTCTTGAGCATGCTGAGCTCGTAGACCCAGCGGTAGACACCGTCCTGGCAGAGCTGGACCGTGCCGTCGAGCTGCTCGGGCGAGGGGGCCGGGGCTTCGTAGGCCGGAGGCGGCGGGGTTTGGCTGAATGCCCCCGGAGCGGGGGCCTGGGACGGCTGGTCTGCGGAGACAGGCGTGCCGCAGCTGCCACAGAATTGTGCGTCGTCGGGGAGCTGTGCCCCGCAATTACTACAGAATTTCATATGCAATCCGGATAGAGTGTCCCAAGATACGAATAATCCTTCAAATATCATTGCAGGATACGGCATTATCTTCCGCGAAAACGCGAAACTCATCGGAAACCTCATCATCCGACTGAAGCACGGTGAACGGGGGACCACCGCGCACAACGTCCGGAAAACGCGGACGTTATGCACGTTTTCGGCCATTTTCGTTCACAACGTCCCTGATTCCGGGACGTTGTGAACACTTCAGAAGCGCCCCGGCTGCTGGTGGTGCGGCATCACCCTGCCCAGCGGCAAGCGCGGCTGGGCCATCTACCGCGACGGCAAGGTCGTGGAGCAGTATGCGGTGATGTAAAAATGTAAACACATCGGACGGGTTTTTTGCAATAATCCCGGGGATTATTTATTTTTGAGATGGCATAGAATACACCCACGATGAACGAATTCAAAGAATTGATGACCGAGATAGACCGGTTCACGGAAGAACGCGACTGGGATCAGTTCCATAATCCAAAGGACCTTGCGCTGGCATTATCCATAGAGGCTTCGGAGTTGATGGAGCTTTATCTCTGGAAAAACCCGGAGGAAGCAAATATCGGCAAAGTGAGGGAAGAACTTGCAGATGTTTTCAACTATGCGTTCCTCATTGCGAGCAAATACCAGTTTGACGTCCCCACGATCGTTCGCGAAAAGTTGGCGAAGAACGCTCAAAAGTATCCTGTCGAAAAGGCCAAAGGAGTGGCCACGAAATACGATGAACTCTAGCGAGATCAGAACCTTTCGATTTGATAAAACCGGCCTGGAGGAAGTCCGGCTTCTTCCAAACGGCACGGATTGGCCCGTCGTGTATCTGATCACCAACTCAAAGGATGTTTATATCGGAGAAACCAGTAGCGCGGGCAACCGTATGACCCAGCATCTGGACAACCCCGAGAGAAAGTCCTTAAAGGAGATACATATCCTGTTTGACGACGAATTCAACAAATCAGCGATTCTGGACATTGAGCAATCACTGATCCAGTTGGTGTCTGCCGACAATAGGCTGAAACTTCTCAACAGGAATGGTGGTCAGTCCCAAAAACACAATTATTTCCAGCGCGAAAAGTATCAGGCGAAAATCAGTTCAATCTGGCAGAAACTCCAGCAAATGCAGCTGGCGTCCAAGAACTACGATGACATCCTTAATTCCGACTTGTTCAAATTCTCTCCGTACAATTCACTGACGGAGGGGCAGTCGGTTGCTTGTTATTCCGCTTTGGATGATGCCATTGATAAACTTCGGGCTGGTGTAAAGAGCTCTTTTGTTTTGCACGGGTCTGCCGGAACAGGCAAGAGTGTCGTGCTTGTTAACATTATGAACCGGCTGATCAACGCGACGGCTGTCGCGATGGATGAGACGGATGATGAAGAAGAACTGTCCCCGTATCTTCGGATTCGCAGGAAGATAGCAGAGTACGTTAATGAGAACGGCCCCTTGAAAGTCGCCTTGGTTATGCCCATGGCGTCAATCCGGAAGACACTGAAGGCCGTTTTCAAGCAAACCGGCCATGGTTTGAAGGCGAATATGGTGATAGGCCCCTCTGACATTTCTAATGATGAATATGATATCCTGCTTGTAGATGAAGCGCACCGCTTGCCTCAGTATAAGAATATCAGCTGGATGGGGTCGTATAAGCAGACGACGGAGGCCATATTCGGAGAAGGAGCAGACCCCCATGATTACACTTCTCTGGATTGGATCTTGAATCGCAGCAAGTACTCGATTCTTGTATATGATTCGGCTCAGACCGTCAAGGGAAGCGACATAACGGAAGACCAATATCTATGGGCGTTCAACCGGGAGCAAGTCTCTGTCAGCAATCATTGGTTGTTCTCGCAGATGAGGTGCAAGGGCGGCCAGGCATATATAGATTATCTGTCGAGGATATTCAATTGTGAGGAAGGTTTGGAGAGGAAAGATATTTTGAACTATGATTTCAAGTTATATGATCACATCCGAGATATGATCCAAGCGATCAAACGCAAAGACAAGGAGATTGGGCTTTGCCGTTCGGTCGCGGGTTATTCCTGGGAATGGATTTCAAAGGGCTGCAGATCGTTGGAAGAGGTAAAGCGTCGGAATTTGGAAGACATTACCATTGAGGGGCATAAATACATATGGAACATGAGCAACATGGAGTGGATTCTCCGCCCGAGTTCCATCGATGAAATAGGCTGTATCCACACTACGCAGGGCTACGACCTTAATTATGCCGGTGTCATTTTCGGAGAAGAAATCGATTACGACAAGGATAGGAATCAAATCATTATTGATCCATCCAAGCATTTTGATTCGAATGTTCAGCGTGGCGCAGACGCAGAAGAATTGAAGAAATACCTGATTAACTCCTACAAAGTAATGATGTCCCGGGGAATCAAAGGTTGCTATGTCTATGCTTGCAATCCGTCACTTCGGGAATACTTGTCTCGATTCATTCCGAGATAACCAATCTGCTTCATAATATGGTCGGGAAATACCCAGTCATAACCCTCTGCGGGAGCACGCGCTTCAAGGAGCAGTTCCTGGAGGCGCAGAAGCGGTTGACGCTCGAGGGCAATATCGTGATCAGCGTCGGGCTGTTCGGGCACTCCGGCGACGAAGAGGTCTGGACCGAGGGTACCAAGGAGATGCTCGACGACATGCACAAGCGCAAGATCGACATGGCCGATGCCATCTACGTAATCAACGTGGGTGGCTATATCGGCTCCAGCACGCGGAGCGAGATCGAGTATGCGCTGCGGAATAGGAAGCAGGTGTATTATCTGGAACCGGTTGAGTGATGAGAACCCCACAAGCAGTCGGGGCCTGCTTTCATGATGATTCGTTCAAATTCCTCGCATAGTCGCTCCCTGGCGGCCTTGCTCTCCGCCCGCCCGGGAAAGAGCATATCGAAGGCGTGGGTGTCCCCGTGGAAGACATCCATGCGCGCATCCACACCGGCTGTTTGGAGGTTCTTCACATAGGTGAGGGTCTCGGCATAGAAAGGCTCCCCGTCGGCGACGAAGGTATAGCAGGGAGGCAGCTCTGAATAGTCCGTCTCCCGGGCCGGGGAGGCATACTTGCTCACGGAATCCGTCCCGTACTGTTCGCCCAGATAATGCTTCCATCCCCAGTGGTTGCGTTTCGTGTTCCAGACCTTGCCGTGGTTATCCCTTGATGACTCCGTGTCTTCGCAATCCAGCATCGGGTAGAGCGGGATCTGCATGGCAACGGGTACCGAGCCTTTGTCACGGTTGTACAGGCATACGGCAACGGTCAGGCCCCCGCCAGCGCTCTCGCCGCCCACGACGATACGCTTCCGGTCGATGCCCAGTTCGTCGGCGTTCTCGTACATCCACTCCAGTGCGGCATAGCAGTCCTCCAATGCTGCGGGGTAGGGTGCCTTTCCGGCAAGACGGTAGTCCGGGCAGACGACGACGGCTCCGTACTCTTTGGCCAGCATCTTGCCGCAGGACATATCCAACATGTAGGACCCGCCCAGCATGTAGCCCCCTCCGTGGATCCAAAGGATGCCCGGCACGGGGCCATCGGCCTTCTTCGGCCGGAGGATCCGCGCCTTCATCCGTCCGTCCTCAGTATCGATGTAGGCTGTACGGGAAACAAGGGGCCGCCCGCCACCGGAAATGATGGAGAGAAGCAAAAGCAGCAGCGACAGGAGCGTCTTCATGGATTCCTTGCAGGCAAGTTAATCAAATTGTACGACGATCGCAAAGAATAGGTGTCTTGTCTTGTTCTCGAATTATCATTACATATGTGACAAAGCAGGTTTGAAACAGATATGGAACGGAGATCCAAAGAATTCTACGAATCACCTTTGACGACCGTCGTCGAGGTGGAGCAGGAAGGCTCGTATTGGACTTCGACAGAGGAAGAGGAAGACGCCTCCTTTGCCTATATTTATGTCTTCGATGGCGATTATAGTCTCAATGCGTATAACTTTGCCCACAAGGATGATATGCTCGCCGTACGTCCCATTCAGGATTAAAAAAGCTGGTCACCAGCGGTCTGAGACGCGGGTGACGTGGGTGAGCCCCAGGTCGAGGCAGAACACCTTGTCATAGAGCTCCAGGGCGCCGTCCGGATTCTGCGCCTTGAAGCGGTGGTGCGTCATCCAGCCGTCGTGCTTCAGTTCGTCGGGGGAAATGGGCGGGGTCTGGAGAACTGCTTCCCCGGATGCCTCCGGCGCGCTCGGGACGTAATTCGGGTTGCTGTACGTCTCGGAGATCTCGTCGAACGACACGGGCTCATAGCCGGGGAATTCGTCCGGCCGGTCCAGGCAGTACTGGGTGATCGTCTCTTCCGCTTTCTGTTGCTTGCAGGTGGACACGGCCCCCAAGCTCAGGATGACCGCAAGTAGTAGGAGTATTCTTTTCATCGTAGTTCTTCTCGTCAGGAGGTGTATATGCTGTTTCGGATGGCTGTCTGCAAATATAAAAAATATTACATCTTTTTCTGTATCTTTACGATGGCAGTCAAAAACTCACGGTTATGACACGAAAAAGATTATCTGAAATCGTCGAAAGGGGAGGACAGTCGGACAAAGTAAGCCTCGCCTATGACATCTTGATGTTCATCGCGATCACGGTCAGCATCTTCCCGTTGATGTTCGTCGAAGAGTATCCGGTCTTCAAGTGGTTCGAGATGGTCACGGTCGCCATCTTCATCCTCGATTATCTCTTCCGGTGGAGCACGGCTGATTACAAGCTCGGCAAGGGCGCCTTGTCGTTCCTGTTGTACCCGCTCACGCCGATGGCGATCATCGACCTGCTGTCCATCCTGCCTGGGTTGAGCCTGATCTCGCGCGGGTTCAAGATCCTGAGAATAACAAGATTGTTCAAAGTCTTGAGACTGTTCAAATTCCTGCGGTATTCCGACAAGATGGAGATCCTCTGGAACGTGATCAAGCGGGAGAAGGGGGTCCTGCTGACGGTGTTGGGCTTCGCCATCTTCTATGTGTTCCTCACGGCCCTGATCATGTTCAATGCAGAGCCGCATTTCAATCCGGAGACCGGAGCGGCAACCTTCCAGGATTTCTTCGATGCGCTGTATTGGGCGACGGTCACGCTGACGACCGTCGGCTACGGCGACCTCTGCCCGGTGACGGACATCGGCCGGTGCGTAAGCATGCTCTCATCCCTGTTCGGCGTGGCGGTGATCGCCCTGCCGTCCGGCGTCATCACCGCGCGGATCTTATCACCGGGAAGATCTGTGGAATTCAGGTGGAGACGATTGAGGATCCTTTGATGAAGAGAATACGACAGCTTGACAAGTTGGTGGATGAACTTGCAAAGGGCAAACCCATGGAGCAGATTCTGAGATGAACGAACCCAGAAAATATGAGTATGACGCGATCCTTCATGAGGATCCGGACAGCGGCGGTGCTTATGTGATCTTCCCGTGGGACCTCAAAAAGGAGTTTGGGAAAGGAAGAGTCAAGGTTCACGCTGAATTTGACGGAACTGCCTATGACGGAGGTATCGTCAATATGGGTGTCAGAAATCCCGATGGCAGCATCTGCTACGTCATCGGTGTAATAAAACGGATCCGGAGCGCGCTCAATAAAGCGGATGGGGATATGATACATGTTGCTATCCAGGAACAGGCTCTCCGCGGCGCAGAAGAAAACGCATTGAAATGGAAATGTCCAAAATGCGGCCGGGAGTTCAGCCGACAGAATCAGGATCACTACTGTGTGAAACCACGGAGTATCGATGAGTACATTGCCGCACAGGACGCTGAGGCGCAGCCGAGACTGAAGGAAGTCCGCGACATTTTGAGGGCTGCGTTGCCGGATGCCGAGGAACGCATATCCTGGTCGATGCCTACTTACTGGAAGGGGAGAAACATCATTCACTTTGCAGCCGTCAAAAAGCATATCGGTCTGTATCCCGGTGACGAGGCTGTCAATGTTTTTAATGATGAACTGGGAGGGTTTGATGTGAGCAAAGGGACAATCCGGCTGCCGTTGAACCGCGCAATGCCTGCGGACCTGATATCAAGAATCGCCAGGTGGTGCTATGAAGCGTACTGAAAATGAGAGAAATAATGAAAGAGCCAGATATTGACACTTTGCTGTTTTTCGATAAACACCCTGATGTTCTCCCGCTGTACTTACGCTTTGAGGAGGCCCTTCGCTCTGTTTCCCCTCATCTGGAAAAACGTGTACAAAAGACACAGATCACCTTTTCAAACCGACATGTATTTGCCTGTGTATCTTTTGCAAAGGTAAGAAAGAAAGCCGCACTTC
>JAEEGG010004629.1_pt1 | contig 33226 bp, 29 predicted proteins | sample 9134161 | NCBI WGS metagenome assembly JAEEGG01 (sample SAMN16246543, study PRJNA631951) | gut metagenome | biome: gut microbiome; feature: rumen; material: CR-attached | host: Bos | place: Iran: Karaj | collected 2018-10 | reverse complement strand
ATGAATTTGAAAAGCTCATCAAAAAGTTTATTGATGATGGATATGAGAAGGTTGAGGAAGGCAATTTGCCTTTTGAAGAATCAGACAGCTCTGACATCTATGATGACGATGAGGTAAACATAGAGGCTTTCCCAGATGGAAGCGTCCATAAGATTGAAGACCTCTCATTTCCAGATGGTACTATTGATCAGAATGACAAAATCAGTGTCAAGGTTGAAGTACTTCGCCCGATTGCTAATCCACGAGAGGAACTTGATAAACTAGTAGGATGTGATGACATCAAACGCCGCATGGATGAACTGGTGGCATTGACAGGATATAACAAACTGATGAGCAAGGTGTTCCCTAACAGCAAACAACATGAGGTGTCGCTGCACAGTGTGTTCCTCGGACGACCAGGAACAGGCAAGACAACAGTGTGTAAGATTTTCGGCTCTCTACTGCGACAGGCTGGGGCATTGTCAAAGGGACATGTCGTAGTCTGCGACCGGGGAACCTTCATTGGAACTCTTTGGGGTGATGAGGAACGTTCCATGCGACAGGTCCTTGAAATGGCACAAGGAGGAGTACTTATGGTTGATGAAGCCTATCTTCTGAATGGCAAACATGAAGGCGATCCTGGTAAGCTCGTAGTACAACTGATGATGAACATTCTGGCAGACGAAAAACAACGTGATATTGCTATCGTCTTATGCGGCTACAAAGAACCAATGGAGAAGTTACTTGAAAGCAATCCTGGCCTTCAGTCGCGTTTCCCGAATAAGTTTGAGTTCGCAGATTTTACTATTGACGAATTGTTGGAGATTACACGTCGTAGGGTGAAGGAATACGAATATGACTTTACTCCAGAAGCTTGGGATAAGTACAAGTCGTTACTGACAAAGGCATATGGCCAGCGTGATCCAAAGACATGGGGCAATGCCCGCTTCATTGCCAATCAACTGGAACGCATCTATATCCAACATGCTATGCGATGTGTCAAGAATAGACCTACAGACAAACGGCAGTTGCGCTTACTAATCCCAGAGGACATCCTGCCCATAGAAGTGCCAAAAGAGAAGAGACGCATCGGTTTCTGACAATGTCTGTGGTATGGTGATAGTATCATTCAGTTTGAAAGCTCTTCTATAATAAATGACTAACAGATGTATAACGAATTCATGAACAAAAGCGACATCTCCATCTTAGACTACATGGAGAAACTTGGTAGGGATCCTCTTGTCTATTCAGAGAAACGGCGAGGCCTTGGCCCTTTGCTTACCCAATACGATTTCTATGTCTATGCTACGGAAAGAGAGTTGGCGCTTGTCCTAATTGACCTGGGTACAGAAGACGAAGTGAGTCCCAAGAAGGAATTGATTTGGGATTTGGCATTCACTTGTGAACTATACCGTAATCGCTTGCTACGTCTCACCAAGAATATTCCACATGTCTATGGAGTTCTTTTAACATCAGATATTGTATCAGATAACAGAGCCACTAAACAATTGCGGGAATTGCTGGACATTGGACTAATCTATGGTGTGAAGGGCATGGACAATATTTCCATCCCTGTTAATACGGACAAAGAGCATCCTTTGGCCTTTCCCATGATGTTCCTGTATGAGGCAGAATATAGTGAGTCAGACATATTACATGCCTCTCATCATCTTCATTACTTTGCAGAAGAAGAAAAAGAAGAACCGCTTTCTCAGGAAGAAATAGCTGTTGAGATGGGTGTCAACCTGGCAGATTTTGGATTAGGCCCAAAAGACAGCTAATAAATGATTAAAAGATCAAACAACATATATAGAATTGGATTATGGAACAGAAAGTAAAATCGCCTCTAAGGGCATTTAAGGACAAAGAGAGTGGTAAATGGGGATTCAAGAACAATGATGACGAAGTTGTTGTTGCACCTCAATGGTGGCTTATTTGTCATCGATTTGATGACGGAAGGTGTGCCGTTGTCAATGACGACAAGAAGATTGGTTTCGTTGACGAAACAGGGCAGTTAGTTATACCATGCAAATATGTGTCCCACTCATATTTTAGTGAAGGATTGTGTAAAGTCGAGGAAGATGAGACATATAAGATTGGCTATATCAACACCAAAGGTGAAACGATTATTCCTTTTAAGTATCTGCGTGGTGGAGATTTTGAAAACGGAATGGCTTTTGTTATGGGAACTAACGAGAACTGGGGAGCAATCAACACCAAGGGAGAAACTGTTATACCTTTTGAATTTGGCTATATAATTGGTTTCCATGAAGGACTGTCTGCATTCATTGGCGATAATCACTTATATGGGTTTATAGACGAATCTGGTAATCAGGTGATACCTCCAATTTGGGATTTTTGTTCAGGCTTTGAAAATGGTCTTGCATGGGTTAGAAATTCAGAAAAAAAGTATGGATATATCGACAAACAAGGAAATGTGGTTATTCCCTGTCAGTGGGCTGGTGCTGAATCCTTCTTCCATTCTCCATCATTTGCCATTGTTAGGGACGAACAAAATAATTATTTTAAGATTGACCGCCAGGGCAACGTCGTTTGTCAATTTGGCTCAAATCATCCATATAGGAGGAATAATCAGCCTGTTCCATGGAAGAGACATCTGAGGAAACAGGGGGTGAGTTTTTGAGAATTTGATGATTTAACTGATAGAATGAGCTGCTTCGGCAGCTCTTTTAGGGAAAAGACTTTAGAAAGAATGAAACGATTTCTTGAACAGTTAGATTTACATCAGCGTTTTCTCCAGCAGGAACGCGATGTTGAGCGTGATTGGAATCAGGTTACCTCCGTATGTCTTACGTTGCAGTTTCCTGAAAAGGATTCAGCGATTGGCATGGGCCAGATTGATCTGGTAGGAAGAGAGAAATCCTTCTTCAAATTGGACCGATTCAATGCATTCATCTATGCCGCTGATTCCACCTTGATGGCTGATACAAAGACAGCCAGCCTTTCTTATGGCGCATGTTCCGGACCATCTATAAAATTCCCTTTCTGGTATATAGAAGACTGGGCTCCTGGCATTTACAACCTCCTCATTCATGATGACGATGATGATTCTATGCTCGTCGTAGATTTTTCCCTTGATGATGACAGCCTTCCTGCACATAGCTTCGTTTGGCGCGACAATGAAACAGAAGAAGTAGATGTCCGCTTTCACCTTTACACACATGGCGAAACCGCAGGCTGGCCAGATAAACTTTAATCATCTTCGACGAAAGCTAACGATGAATATTTGTTTGAATTGTGGCATTTAAAGAGGATTTGATGGCTAAAAGTGAGGCCATAATGCATTTTTTCTTTCAATCTGACTCAATTATGCTGTTTTTTTTGTAATTTTGCCACATAATAATTTATCAATAACAAAAGGCAAGAAATATGTTTAAGGTTTATATATCTGAGTCTTCCTATAAAGGTATTACCGGTTCATCAACGACTGGCCAGTCTTTATTATACAAGCTTTTGAAGCAACAGCCGTTGCAGTTGTTAAAAGAAGATGACACTAAAAGGTATATAGCGCATCCGGAAAACGTGCTAAAGAATCCTTCTGCATTATATATCCTTGACATTCCTTCTGCAGATGCTTTGGCTATACAAAGAATGTATGGTGTCATGTGTCTAAGTAGTAGCGCTCCAGATATTACTCCGCTTATTGATATATATGATGAGCACACAACCGAAAAGAAAGTACCACTTGGAAGAGGATGGGATTCTGTACTTGACAGTGTTGAGTATCTGCCATCCAATGCATTAATATTGAATGACCGTTATTTTTTTAAGACCACGAACGCAGTTTATGGTAATGGATTTGACAATATCCGCAGTATTCTCACAGAACTGCTACCTCGTGAGTTAAATACCAAATACCATGTAATCGTTATATTTGATAGAGACGAGATTGATTCACTGTATAATTTCAACAGCATTGCCAAACGGTTACATGATATTGTACTGGAATTCAATAAACCATATGAAATAGTCACGGAGGTACTGGGCCTTTCGGAAGGGAAGGAGATTTATTACAAATTCCACAATCGGCGTATCGTTTCAAACTACTTTGTTGTCAAGATGGATTATTCCTTGGCTGCATTCAACAAAACTGAAGGAACATCAGAACAGACAATAACTCCCCAGGTGCTGTTTACAGAAGAAAGCTTAAACAAGCGTTCATCTGCACCATTGCAATCCATGCAGCAAATAACGAAAGCCCTACAATCCTTCTCAGATTCATTAAAGTCCCCCTCAATGGATCACAATTCATACAGCTATGCGGTGAATGGTCTGCGTAAAGAGCGGTGTCTGACAATAACGAACAGGTTAATCAAATAGTTTAAGTCTAATGTAGGCTGAGAATAATCAATTACCATTTTGTCATTAACAAAACCAATTTCAAAAGGTTATCAGTTTTTTACAGATGAGCCAATCCTTTGTTCGTTTCTTTTCTTGTTTGTTTTCGGGATATGATTATTGATCATTTTCCATATGATCACTCCGAAACATATTGTTAAGATAATAAATACAAAAAGATATCCTAAGGATTTATGTGGTAACCACATATCGAAAGGTAAAATGTTGTCGAATAATTGGCTGGCATCTAAAATGGCTGAAAAGATGGTAAATAATGAGAGTAAAAAAAGTACTTGATTGAGAACTTTCGTATTAGAAGCCTCAAATTGTTTCTGCTCTGATCCAATCAGCCTGTACACCTCTTGACGTTCCTGTGATATCTGCATGCCTTTGAATATACTCTTATATAACTCCATCGTAAAAGTGTTATATGAGATATTGTTAAAGACATAATGATTCTCAAAATCATCCATTTCTTTAGTAAGGTGTAATATAAGAGAATCTTCTTGATTAATAAGCTGTTTTAAATATTGTAATGTTCCTTTTTTTTTCTTGGTGTTTTCTTTTTGTTGCAAGACCTCCAAATGATTGTTATTTAATTTAAAGAGACAACATTTCTGAAATAGAGCATATATATAGAGAATTCTGAAATGCCAAGACCACTGATCGTATTCTTCCACATCTGCATTTCGATTCTGCTTCTTTGTAATGATGCCATCTGGCATAGGCTCGTAATATAGTACAGTAAAAGAATCTGGTAAAGAAAGAGCCTCCCATTGTTTAAAAACAGAGAGAGAATATGACATAAAGGTTTTCTGTATATAGTCAGATGTCTCGTCTGTTTGAACGCCACTATCGTTAGTCTTAGAGTCTGCAGTACACAAATTGTACAATAGACTTTTACGTTGATTAGGCTCTAATTGCATATATCCTTCATCCGACCATACGATTTTCATAATTTTCATCCTGTCACTATTTTCTACAAGATCAATATATGAAGCCTTTTTATTGGCTGTTAAGAATTGACAAACATCTTTTAGTGGTCGTACAACCAATTGGGTCCAAGCGTCTGATAGCTTACCATATCGGCGGCAATTACGAAGTAACCGTATTATTGAGCATAAATCTTTTACACTCTCGGATGATTGTTCTACTTCTATAGAAAACAATACAACGTGAAGAGGTAAAATGTAAAGCCTCAATTCATGTACCAATACTATATTTTTCCCAAAACTGATTCTTTCACCAATTTGTTTGCAAAAAGTATAACATCCCTGCGACAATGACTTAGAGAACATGAAATATTGAAAACTTGAGTAATAGCCTTCCTTTACATACTCTTCCACCGTAGAGTTGCCTTTCTCCCACCCCCAATCTATTAGTTGTTTAGTTAGACCACTGACCGTACTAGATGTAAAATGGCCACATAAAAACGAACGTTGATGTATCATTTTGCTGAGATAAAATAGTAGTAATGTTATTAAAAAAATGGGGGGTCCTTTAGCCCCCCTTTTGCTTTTCACGCTAAATGAGAATTAACTCATTAGCAATGCCTCTTCCTTCAGTGCAGGTCCTTTACGGTTGCAAAAGAAGGATAATTTTTTGTTCTTTAAAACTTTTAAATTATTTTGAGTGCTATAAAGCACTGCAAATATAGTAATAATATTTTAATTAGCGTCTATACATCAATTGGTTTAATGTTTTTTCAACTATATTAACATGTTTAGACGTTTGCTGGCATCTTCACTATCATCGGGCAAGAAATAGTTAGTGAGAAACAGAATCAACAAGTTAATCGCAATAGCCACGATAGTAATAAACTTCTGTCGGGTTGCCACCTTGTCGATGGTTTGCTGAACATTTTTGTTATGTTCTTCAATCTTTCGCTGGAGTCTGACTAGCATCGGGTTAAACTGTGCCATTTGGATTATGATTCGTAGCGAAACTTATTATAGAGGAGTGAGATGAATACACCGAAGAATATCCAGGAAATGATGATGTGGAAAATGAGAATCCATTCAAACAAGTTACTCTTTTCCTTGTCTAAAGTCGTATTTCTACTCTCCATTCCGGCATTATGTACAGTCGCAATGTTCAACAAATCTGTAGGCTCTTGTGTTAAAGTCGTCATGATAGTGCTTTTCCACACCTGAACAAACCCTATGCTTTGATAATGTAAAGTGTCAATTGTTATATGGACAACAGATTCCTTAAACGAGATAGTGTCAAGTTGGTGTTCCAAAAACATTGTGTCACGTTTTTCGGAGATTATTGCTATATCTTCCTTTTCATTATTGGCAAATAGTTGATAATCAAGGTGAGGTTGGTTTACATCATATGAGATACCAGCATTTTTGAAAAAGGCGAGATAATATATCCCAGAAAATAAAACCGTTATAAATAGAAAGTTGAAAAAGAACAAACGAATTGAGCCTGTTGTTCCCATAAGCCCATAAACAGCATTCATTGGACGAATTAAAACTAGCGCTGTAAGAAGGGCCAATATTATACCGAAAAGCGTTATTGAGAGAGACCAATTGTATGGAGCAGAAATTGCTATGCCGAGTAAAGCGAATAGTAAAATCCAAATATATGGAAACTCTTTAAAGTGGGTTATAAAACTATGTTTTCCTAGTGTATTTCTGACAACCCATTTAGTAAAAATGATAAGTGTATTAAACATAATCGTCAATGCTAATATGATTTTTCTTTGCTTTCCAACTATTCCAACATTTTCTGAAGATTCGTATTAGTTCATGCCAAATATCAAAAAGGGTAAAACCTTCGTTCACATGTGCCATTGCACTTATAAAACAGTCTTCAGCAGAAAAATGCTCTTTATCTTTGCAAAACTTACGGCAATCACTATATATTTGGTTGAGAATATTATACTTGAACTCCGTTCTGTCTTCATCACCTTTGCCATTCTCTTTTGGTCTACGAAGTATTCTTTCTATCTCGTAATCAATCTTGCGAATTCTGAAAGTAGCATCTTCTTTAAGAGCTTCTTCATCACCTCCAATAGCATTCATTGCTATAGCGTTTTCGCTGACAGCCAAAATATGATATGCTTTAAGAAGCAAAGATTCATGGAAACCATTAAGAACTTCTATGGTCTCTTGTGCCAAAACAGCCGCATGGATATACCTTTTTTCCTCCGAATAATACTTCCATGCTCTGTCAACCATACTTTTAATCATATAGTAGATATCTAATGGCACACCATGATACCCTTTTTTTCGTGTCGTATCAATGTAATCTTTACTGCTATTTGTCTTGCTATATATTGCATCTTTATATACTTGACCAAACATAGGTAATAATGATATGTATACTCCGGATACAGGTTTCTCAACGCCTGGTAGCGTCAAAAGTAATTGATTTTTGGGATTACGGCCAAAAGGGCCATTCATTTTTATTGATAGCCCAGGGACACCTTTAGAAATATAATAAACACCATTTAGCCCATTTTTTAATGTCGGTTCAATAGGCGTATCTATAGCGTTTATGTTGCAATAGTTGAAAAGATTACACCAGTATTTATTTGATGCATCTAATGAGCACTCCCAGGGAATTCTGGTTCCTTGTTTTTTATTTCTCCATCCACGAACCTTGTGTATTTCTTTGTCTCCAGATTCATCTGGAAACTGTAAATCATAATCGCGTAAAATAATCTGGGGGGTTATATGGTTGTTCCACCAAATCAAGCCGCTTGCTGTTGTTACTGGTATACATCTATACCCAGATGCATATGCAGAGTAACTATTAAAGAGACTTTGGCTACGTTCCTCCTCTACGACCATCGCTAAATTTATTGCTCGTGAGAGTTGTGTGCGAGAAAAATTAGGCTTATTGACAACAAGGTTATGATACTTTTGTGCCTTTAAAGCAAAGCGTAGATTTGAGGCATCAAAAAGATTATCATTAAAGTAGCAGAGTCTAAGAATGGAATCTTTATTATCTATGTCAAAACTATGAATGTCTTTGTTGATTAATTCTTTTACGGACATATTATGATCTTCCATAAAACTCTTCTGCTTGTCTTTATCGACGAAATCTAAATAATCTAAATTGTCAGTTGTGATTAAAAAATCCACAAAAGAAGCATCTATGTTATATTTATTCGTCAAATGTTCATCAAATGCAAAATTCACTTCAGGATACTTAAGAATCAGCTCACGTATTCTGAATGAACTTGCAAAAGAATAATTCTTACCATTACAAAACGACACATAATCTATTATTATATATAGTTCTGATAGTTTCCCTTCATAAGAATCAAGATAACTGCCTAAATCACCCCTAAAAATATGGTCTTTATACTCATCTTGTACATTTTCATTATCTTTGGATGGGATGATAAAACTATCAAGTATAATAACTTCGTCAAATAAAGAACTTTTTGCTTGTTCGGCAATAAACTCTTCATCTTTTTCATATTTATCATGTAAGTAGTCCTTTTTTAGTCCTGCTAAAATAGAACGAGCCTTTTCCTCAAACGCAGTTGCATGAGATTGGTTTCGCGAGAAATATAGAATATTACATTTTTTCATATCAATACTCAATCGAATTGTCATTTAGAATAGAGAGTTTATCCCACCATCCTACAACATCTTTAGGAAAGAAATAATCTAATTCACAAATTGTACTACTATTTTCATTGCCAGTACACAGGGGAGCTATTATCTTATCATAAATAGCATGACCAACAGTGTGATGATATAAATAGAGATGTCCACTATTTGCTATGTCCTCTAAAGGAGCACCTTTTTTTTGCTCTCCACATTTTATTACGCGTGATTCCATGTCGCCACCTGTGATACCAGTGTCTCTTGAATGGATAATTACTAAAATGTTTTTCCTCATAATATTCTCACATTTGCATATGAGATTAATACAATTCGAGGTGTAAGCTTGACGCAACAAAGTATCTTGTTCTGTATCTCCTATGTAATGAGTTCCAGTACATGGAAGAATGTAAAAGGTAACCGCATCGTTTTTTCTTCTTAGAAGTGGCACGTCATTACTTTTATAATCATTAAAAGTCCAGCCAATATTTTCATCAGTATTATTAGTCCATTCTGCCTTTTCATCTTTATAAAGATTACCTATTTTTTTCCTTTTTATCAAGACATCAAGGCTTTTCCCTTCTGTAACTTTTTCATTTAACCTATTAAGCTCATCTTCACTAAACATTCCTAATGAGCTAATACATTCTTCATAAACGCTTATACCACTAACTTGTTCAAAACTCGTTAAAATATCCCGTCTATATGGATAATCACGTGTTGTGATAAGGACAACTTTTCTCATAGTTTATAACTTCGAATGATTGTTAATCTTTCCCTTACCAATATAAAGCGTATTATATAACAATTGAGTAAGAAGGAATTTTGAATTGTTAAATGCACTTTCAAGAGAGGACATGGTTAGGAAAGGATAGCCTGCTAATGGTCCCTCAAGTTCTGCGCTGAAATTGCCTCTTCCAGAATGAATCGTAATAAATACTCCCTCTCCACCAAAGTACTCTTTTAGGAGCAACATAAAACGTTTAGCTTTATCGTGTGTAGATATGTCACCAACATAATTCGAAAACTCTGTACTTTGGATAATCTTTTCTACTAGTCCTAAATGGATAGACAAAAAATTAGTATTATCTTTATTGTCTTTAAAAGAATTGCCTTCAAACAAATCGGTAAAAGATGTTATAACTTCTTTGTCACGATAGTTTAGAAGACGTATGTTCTTCAAAGACAATTCAAGTTGTGAATCACTCTTTTCCATCGTGTCAGAGAGTCTTTCATCAATAATAGTCACCCTAGTTAAAGCAGATTCTTTTATTTTCAAAATGAAAAATTCATCAGCTTCAGTGCGATATCCATCTTTTACCAAAGCGGCATCGAACAATTCGTTCATCGTTTTAGTAAAATTCCCTCCTGAAACAGAATCCGAGTAAGCATATATCAATTGAGATTCTAATCCCCCAATGTCAAGCACATGATCTTTCATATGATGATCAAACTTGATGTGATGAGCGTCATCGTGAATTCCACATGTTTCCATTTTATTGCCAAATGAGATCCAATAGTCATCAAAACCAGCAAAACGGGCACGCAGGATTTCCTTAAATATTTTTGTTGGACTTTTGCCATAACTATCAGCAAGAGGATAAACTCTTGTAAATACTTCATTTAAGACCAATGGAGAACTTGCTTTAAGATCAGCCAATATAATGTCGGAATAAGTTCTAAGACATTCTTGAATCATTGTTGACTCATCCTGATAAACATTCAGTTTTGTAGTTTTTCTGAAAACAGGTAGTTCAAATGATAGTCCGAAACAAACTGGCAAATAATACACTTTATCTAAGTCATCTTCTGAAAGAATTGATAATGATTTGCCATTTTCAAGAACCAATACGGGAGCGAAGCAGTAACCTTTGATGAGTTCTAATTTTTTTTGTGCATTCTCTTCATTCTGTATGTCAAAGATTATATCTGTATATGTTTTATCTGGAGGGAAGTTGTATGAACGCATCCATGCGGAAGAAAACATCATTTCTTTCAGTCCCTTATTCTCTTTGTCGAGAGCGTTGTTTTCATCAAGAACCCTTATGCTCCCTAATCGTTTTAATATTTGCTCGTAGAGGCAATCTTTTTGCCATGATCTGACTATTGATTTGGCTTCTCTAAGGAGAACGTCTTTACCTGAAAATGAAGCATCTTTAAGTTGTTTTATTATCGTAGGCCCGATGGAACGAATATATGCAACATCTGGCTGGCCATTAAAGAAAGAATTAATGCCACATAGAGATTCCTGAATACGAGTGTCAAGTAAATAGGTTCGTTTTAATAATTTGTAATACGTGGCATTCTCTTTATCATCAAATAGTATTATTTCGATAAACTTATGCTCTGTATCTTTGTATCGCAAAACAATATTGGTTGTTAATGATTTTTCTTTATGTCCTTCTTCTTTATGAAAGTCTTCCCTTAGATATTTTGCCGAATTTCTTATAAAGTTCTCAACAACATTGAAAAAGGCATGGCAAGACATGTTTCCCCCAGGAAGTGCAACTTCTATATTAGATAATATGTATTTAATTGGGGATTCAGATTCTAACGTTGGAATACCCTTAAAATCATTGGGATCATCCTCTTCATCTATTATGAAGTTTGTTCCAGTAAAGCATTCGTATTCTTTACCATCAGAACTATACTTAATCTGAAGTTTTAACAAATCAAGATTGTTAGGATTTTGCCCTCCATCAGTCATAATATCAGGGCGTGTAAAATCCTCAGAACGTATCAGGTTTGAAAGAAGATAATTAACCGTTCTACTATTCTTCTTCTTCTCACCGATAAAATGGCGCTTTGAGAAATCATCAATTGTTAGTTCATCAAAAATTTGTGATTTGAAGTTAACAGAACCATATGGGTATTTGTCATTGGAAATAATTGTTGCCAAATAATCCATTCTGGCCTGAGTGTATCCGAGGACGCGAGCAGCACCACGGATATCAGGACTCTGTTCGTTAGATATTTCGTTTGCCAACCGCTCAAGATGATTTTTTGTATAATATAAATAATGGCTTCCAAGATTATGGCTCATATTTCGAGACATAATTGCTGATACTGCAGATTTTATAGATTCATATGAATTCTTCTTTGATATGTCTGAAATATAACGAGTTCTTATAATGCTTACTATGTCTCTAAGTGCACGTACTCGGATCTGTGTAAAATAGTAACATTCTTCTTTACTTTCTGAAATCAGAAGAAACTGTGTCAATTTGTGGCCACTATTAATATCATAATCAAAAGATAGAATATTATAATATAGTTTTGACGTTATATCATTATTATGATATGCCTCTGACAATAATCTGATAAAATTATTCTCTTTGAGAAGAATTTCATTAAGTAATGAACTGTAATTAGATGAAGCTTTTTTGTCATCAATTTCTAGTTCATTTATCAAAACCTTTAAGCCTTCCTCATTATTATTATCGACAGTTGTACTAAAGGAAACACTTTCTACAGCTTCTTTTTTTATTAGTGACAAATCGTCAAGAAGATTAGAGAAATTGTAACTAATAGAGATGCCCTTAAGTATTTCTTTTGCCTTTTTCTCATAATTAGGGTTTGTATTAGTTACATATGCAAAAGGGATAAATGGACTGGATGCATCAACTTTCACGTTGAGAACTATATGAAAAGCCCCTTCTATTGTCTCATTGATTTCTTGTTTAGACAATTCGTCTTTATCACATCTAATACTACTGTCGTAATTTAATGCTTTTCCAAATACTTCCTGCGTAACGACATTACGATATAAAGACTGAAAATCTGGATTACTATAGTTGATTTTCAGGTATTTTAACTCGTCGAAATACTTAATAACATCTGTTGTCATATTAATCCAATTATAGCTTTTCCATAATTAATTCCAATTTCGGCTCGTGAGATGTGCCATCAAATGAAATCCTACCTATTACGGATTCAAATGATTTCTTAATGATGTTTTCATAACAATCACTTATTGATGAATTTGCTCCCAGTTCCTTAACTGTATTATCAATCATAAAAGGAATAGCATATGAGTAGGCAGCAAATGCATTTGGGGTAGAACCATACTTCCTTTTAAAAGTATTAATAAAATCTTCGTTTATAGGTCCATTTACAATGTAGACAGGAGTCTTAATATCTCCAATTAGAGCAATATTCTCTGAATTTGCCAAACTGATATCACCAACAATTGGTACATCACCAATTCTTGTATCAGCATAGAGCTGACGTATTATTACCCCCGTACTTTCGCCCGTGCTAGCAAGATAAATACAATCAGGTCTACTGGCAATAAGTTTATTTATGATATTTTTAAAATCACTTGTGGTAGGATCATAACCTTCATAAAACGCCAATTTCATTCCTGCATCTTCTATCTGGTTCTTGAAGACATTCGCATATCCAGAATAAACTTCATTTTGGATATAAAGGAGTGCAACTTTTTTGTACTCGTTTTCCTTTATGAAATCCAACATTCTTCCTGTTACCATTGGAACTGTTGGGTAAACACGGATACATCTATTAGACAACTCTAAGATACCAGGATTGGGCGTAGCCGTGGCAAATAATATTTCATTTTGATTGTTTGTCTTGGGTATGAAACTATATAATGTAGCGCCACCAAAACCTATTATGAATTTCACATTTTGAGCATGTAACTTGCTATATGCGGTAGCTGCGTCTTTGGGGGTGCTCTTGCTATCCTCATATATCATAGAATAGACATACTCCTTCTGACTTTTATTTAGCGAATCAATGGCTAACTCCAAAGCCTTTTGAGACATTTGACCATTCGTTGCAGCATAACCTGTTAAAGGTAAAATTGCACCAATTCGAATTTCGTTTGTTGTTTCTTTGTTTCCTTTTTCGAGAAAAATGATAAGAATTAAAGCACAAACTAAAGCAATAATAATAAAACCTGTTTTTTTCATTTTTTACTATTTTATTTTAAACATTATACTCTCTATTTCTTGAAAACCGCTAAGATTTGTTTGCTGCGCTGTCCCTTGATTTAGTAAACAAACTTTGTCACAAAATTCTATAGCCTTGGCAATATTCTGCTCAATAAGGATGATTGTTATATTCAACTTCGCTCTGACATCACGAAGCATCTGGTACATCTCTTCTACGGCTTTGGGTGAAAGACCTGCACTTGGCTCGTCGAGGATGACAAGACTAGGAGTGGTGAAGAGAGTCATAGCTAAAGAGAGCTGATGTTTTTGCCCACCACTGAGTTTGTCCGCCATTATGTGCTGAAGTTCACGCTTCGGATGACTAAGCAGCGGAACAAGTCCCGCTAATATTGACCATTGGCCGTTAGTCATTGACCTGTTTTTGGCCTTAGCAAGTTGGAGGTTGTCCCAGACGGTGAGGTTGGGAAAAACGCGGCCACCTTGCTGCATGATGGAGATGCCGCGATGGGCAAGTTGGCTGGTGAAGAGAGATGTTATTGCCTCACCATCGAAGAGAATTTCTCCGCGACGGATGGGAATCATGTTCATGATGGCCTTGCCGAAGGTAGATTTGCCAGAGCCATTGAGGCCAATGATGCCCACAGCTTCACCTTTTTGCACTTCCATAGAAATGCCACGGAGGACATCAACACCTTCTGTGTAACCTCCCCATAGGTCGTTTATCTTCAGCAATGTACTCATAGGCCTAGATAACTATTACGAACATTTTTGTCGTCCAGCACTTCTGCTGTAGGGCCGGACATGGCAATGACTCCATCGTCGAGATAGGCACAGGTGTCTGCGACCTTCCTGACGAAGTGCATATTATGTTCTATCAGCAGGACAGTGAGACCATCGGTCACCATATCCCGTATGATTTGCTCAATGGTATCAATATAGACAGGATTGACACCAGAGGTGGGTTCATCCAATAGCAGCAAACGGTCCCCCCCCATCAACAGGCGTGCCAATGAGAGAATGCGCTGCTCACCGTAAGAGAAAGCAGATGCCTCGTTATTGAGCATATCCAAGTATTTGTTCCCAGGCCCAAAGATGCGATTGAGAATCTCTTTGGCCTGTTCTTCTTTCTTCTGCTCGGATTCTTTCCAACGTTTGGGGCGTATCATGGAGGAAAACGGCCATTCCCCTGTCTCATCGTCAGAGCCCATTTTCATGTTCTCCATCAAGGTCAGGCCACTGAGCAACTGTCCTCCCTGGAAAAGACGGCCAATACCCGTCAGGGAAATGGTCGACGGAGAAAGTGGATTGAAATCGTGTCCCTCAAAAAGGACATAGCCTTTATAGCCTTTCTGGAAACCTGAAATAATATTGAACAAAGTAGTCTTGCCTGTGCCATTACCGCCCACCAATGCTGTGACCTTGCCTGCTTCTACATCCAGGTTCACACCACGGAGCAGGTCTAATGTCTCCTTCTGATCATTTGTAAAACTCAGATATATGTCTCTTAACTGTAGAATCATATTACTCTAATTGTTTTTACCCATCAGTCCATGAGGACAATAATACATAACAAGAATTAGTGCAAGACCATAGATAATCTGACGAAGGTTAGCCGTCATGGAGTCGGGTAATCCCCAAAAGCGAAGCAATTCAGGCACCATAACCATGATTATTGCGCCAAGAAAGAGCCGTTTGTAGTTATTCAAGTCACCACTGAGGAAAGATTTCATGTAATAATACACAATAATCATAAATATCAAAAACACTATAATAAGAAATACCACAGGGGTGTTTTGTCCTACGAAACGCAATAACTCTGGAATCAATACAACGAAGACGGCGCCCGAAATCGGCCCCTTGGTATTCCCGATGCCACCGATGAAAAGGGCGCTAATGATGAAGATACTCTCGTTTAGTGTGAAACAGGTAGGGTCGATGTAACCGATGTAGGAGGCATAGATGGTGCCTGCTAGTCCTGACACGGCAGCAGAGAGGAAAAAAGCCAACGACTTGAAAAGTACCGTATTACGTCCCATAGATTCGACCATCGTTTCATCAGCACGAATAGCATTCAGAACACGGCCAAAAGGAGATTTTGTTAGATGGCGGAAAAGGTAAACAAATATTGCTGTAATTACGGAACTAAATACAAAAAAAGGAAAAACCTCTTGGATTCTAAGGATTTTGAGAAATTCATAGATTCCAAAGATTTCAAAAACTTCATGGATATCATAGACTCCTAGTAATTTTATACCTGAAATGCCTGGAATGCCATACGGACCACGGGTAACATCGGTCCAATTATATAATATGGTGTACACTATGAGCTGGAACCCCATTGTGGCTATGACAAAGTAATCGCCTTTTAAACGGACTGAGGCAAAGGAGATGAGAATGCTGAATAGGCCTGTAAGCAGCATCACCAATGCCGAAATAATCAGGAATGGCAGATTAAACTGCATGAGAAAGTACGTTCCGATATAGGCACCGATGCCGTAGAATGCTGCCTGACACATGGTAAGAAGGTTGGCCATACCGATGGTCAGATTTGCGCTCAAAGTCAACAATATGTAAATGTTGAGCATGATGAAGATATGAAATATAAACTCCATACGCTATATGGTGCGCTGTTTATATCCCGCGATACCCTGAGGTCGCTGGAAGAGAAAAATTAACAATACGAGGAAGGTGACGGCATTCTGCCAGTTTGAAGAGAATTGATAGACGGTGAGCGACTGCAGAACGCCCAAAGTAAGTCCACCAAGGATGCAAGTGCTAAACTTGCCAACACCACCGATAATCATCGCGACAATGGCACTGATGAGTATACTCATGCCCATATTGGGATCGAGTCCAACATCATATACTGTAAGACAACTAGCGATGGCGATGAAGATTCCACTAGCAAGAAAAACGGCGACACGAGTTTTGCTCGTGTTATAGCCCAAGGTCTCATAAAGTGTTTCGTCGGAACTGAGAGCCTGAAGGCGTAACCCCCAGTTGGTCCATCTGAGGATGATAAAGAAGATTGCAAGAACTACTATGCCTATCACTGCCTGATACATTTGTGGGTTTGTGATAATAACATTATCAAAAGAGAAAGGTTTGAGAATAGAGTTCTCTACCACCTTAGTCTCATTGCCAAATAACATAGCGATAGCATTAATAATGACAGTCATCAGGCCAATAGAAGCTATCATCGTCACATTAAGCGATGCATTCTTGTTCTTCAATGGGCGATAAACCCATACCTCGGATAATAGGCTGAGCAACATCGTTAAAACGATAGCAACAACAGAAGCAACGATGACTGGCAATCCCGCTTTGGCCACGAAAAACCAGAACATATATGCCGCAAAGACATAGATGCCCGCCGCTGCTATATGGAAAATCCGTGTGGTGTTATAGACCAATGCGAAGCCAATAGCCAATAGCGAGTATAGTATTCCAGTTATTAGTCCATTTATGACAAATTGCCAAATCATATTAAATATGTATATTTTATCTTGCAAAGATACAAAATAGTTGTGAAATATAAATGACTTTTCAGTTGTTTTAACAGTTAAGTAACGAAAAAGCAGCAAAAAAGGCTTGAAACGTAATAAAATGGGCATTTCCTGTATTTTATGTCTGTCTCATTATAGTATAAACTATTGTTGAAGAAAGAATGGATTGTGAAAAGCAGTTGAACCTAAAGCTTTTTACGTATACTTTCTGCAATGGCATAAGCAGCTTTTGCTTCGGATTCTTTACCGAGTTTGGAAAGCATATCACCAATAAATGTATGACATTGGGCTGTTTTTTGATGATTTACGCTATGATGAAGCACACAGGTCAGGTACTCCCATCTGTAATTTGTTAATGCGTCTTCGTAATTGTTAATGCCGTTAAAATAATTTCCTATTTTTTCAAAAGCTGTAATTGCTTTTTCTCGATTCTCTATACATTCTTCTTTTTTCCCTAATTTGTTGCAAACGTTCCCTAAGAAAAAAAAGAGCTTTGCCATTAATTGCAAGGCAGGGATATTGTTTCCGTCATCTTCTGGCTCTATCTTTATAATACTTTCTCCATAGTCTTTGCCTTTTGTGAGATTTTGGTACGCTTTTGTAAAATTCTCTTCTCTTAGACAGGAAAAGCCGCACTCAGACAGCTCAATTAATAAGATGAGTCGTCTTTTGTCAATCTCTGACAATATAGGATGTTTCAATGATTCTTTTCCAAACATGATGCAAACTGATTAAATTTTATGAATGAAACCGTCTATTTTGCATTAAATTGACTACAAAAATACAAAAAATACTTGATTTCATCATTTTAATTAGGTAAAAACTACCAAATTATCTTTTTTTTACTAACTTTGCCCCAAATAAACGACTAAAGACTATGGGTATAACAGATTGGTTCGTTCACGATTTGAACACTGAAGAAAGAACGTTGACACTGGATTTACTCTCAGTGGCTATTGCAGATCAAGAGTTTTGTGAAGAAGAAAAGGAAGCAATACTTAAGGCATGTGAGTTTGAGGATATTTCTCTCGTTCAAATGATGGATTCTATTCGTGACAAAAAGACAGGAGCAAGGGTTCTTCATTCTATCGAAGAGAAAAAGAGATATTTGTCGCATCTTGTCAAGATGATGAGTGCTGACGGAAAGTATCGTTCTTTGGAACTCAAAGTTATAGAGATTATCGCAAAGAAACTAGAGGTATCTCCAGTATTGCTCCTTTCTTTTATTCTTGACGAAATAAAGGATGGTAAATATAGCACTGATGAAGGTGTTAACATCCTTGATTACTTTGTAAAGCATTATGTAGCAGTTGGAATATGAGTATTATCACCAGATTTCTTAGTGCAGTAGTAGAGCCAGAATTTAAATTAGCTCGTGATTTAACTGCTATGGCTATCGCAGATGGTGAGGTCACTCCAGAAGAGAAGGAGGCCATGAGTACCATTTGCCATTTGGAAGGTATTGATGAATCAAGGCTCCTAGAAGCTTTGCGAGGTGGGTATGAGCATGTAAACGAGGAAATACCCAACAACCGACAGGGAAAAGAAGAGTATCTGAGAAATCTCATCAAGCTCATTGGCGCTGATGGTTATGCCGCTCCACAAGAAGTTTATCTATTTCAAATTGTAGCCAGTAAGATGGGACTTAACCAGATGGATGTTATTGGTCTTTTCTTGCTGACTGCAACACGCAAATATTTTGTTGGAGATGTTGGTTCCAAAATTCTTGCCTCTTTCCTCAAAAACTATATTGACCCCAAGGCAAAATCGGAAAAAGCAAATCGTGAGAATCTGAGAACTATATACGAAACTGTGGCCACTCATACAGAGGTAAGTCAAGATGAAGAACTTGACAGAGAGGTACTTCGACAAAATTTGGCACGTGCTACAATGACGTTCTTGGAGAACGCTATACTTATCAGAGAGTTTTCCGATGTCGGTCTAGACTTTGCTGTGATGGCCAAGCAAGAGGAGATGACCATTTTCAAGAGGTATACCTCTAGTTAAAATTCTTTAGACAGGTCTATTGGGGGGAGGTGCCCCAAAGTGTAATTTGGCAGGTGATTCTTTATACCTGCCTTATTAAGCCTTTCTACAAAAGCATTGAGATGCTCTGCCAGAGGCAAGAGATTATGATTACGATAAGCTCTCAATAAAGCTAAAGAATTGATTTCAAGTGATTCGATATCAATGTTCAGTTCTACGAAAGAGATTAGGAAGAGTTGGAGGTCTTGGTCCTTGATTTCTTCGCAGACATTTAGTAGCTTTTCGTCACTCTCCAGACAGTTCAGGAATTTTTCCTGTATGGCTGAGTCAACATCCTTGACGGACAACAAGGCTCTGAAGCCCTGTCGTCTTAAAAGTGCCAAATCAGACACCTTGATGTATGGGTACAGCCTTAAAGAATTCAGAGAAAAGATGTGTTGGGGCTTTATTCCAAATTTTTTACATATAGCCGCATAAGAAGAAGTGAGATTCACAATACACTGAAGCAATTCGTTTTCGTCCTTGCCCAACAAATCAGTGTCATCAGCTTCTATTATATCATCATATAATTGTGTATCGCTTGTTATTGGATCATAGAGCTGCTGAAGAAGTCTGTCCTGTGACTCTATGTAAACTTCTGACCTGTTGTCACCGGTACTCAGGGTGAAGAGAATGTCGGCATCTACGGTATGACGGTTGTTCAAAATGTCAGAGATGGCCTTCTCCCGGTTATACTCAGGGTAAAACAAAAGCAGGTGCTGACGAATTCTTGCAAGATTCCCGATGTTTCCGGCTATCCGCTCTTTTTCAATCCTTACTTTTAGTTTTGCAATCGTCTCGCGAGAGACGTCATTCGCATCTCCAATGAAAGCATTGATCTCATCTCCAAAGTCTTTAATACCCGATTCATATTCCAACTCCAGGCACTCCTCTGCTTCCTGACATCCCATATCGAGCGCTTTCTTTATGAAGTATTGGGCAAGCATTTCATCTTGTGTAGTACCGATGCCTTGGGCATATAGCAGACCAAGGTGAAGGAAAGCCCTTGGGTCTTTCCCTCCCTTAATTGCTTTTTGTGCATCGGCAAATGATGGTAATTGCTTTATCATCGTTGGATATGGTTAGGCACTGAAGCCCACCTGGCGGCGGGGCTTCAGTTCTATCATGCGGGGGTTGAACTTCATATAGCCTTCCTCAACATCAGAGGCAAGGATGTGTTGATAGTCCTTGATGGGTTCAAGAGTGACACGGTTTGCCATGGCTGGGATGATGCCGTTTCTGATAAACTGTTCCACCCAACGTGCATTACCAAAGTTCTTGGTGCGTTGTGAGAGTGTATCGCTTATCCTCTGGCGAAGTGTAGCCTGGGCTTCATCATTGAGAATATACTCGTCTTTTGCAAACAGATGTAGCGCAATCTCCATGAGTTGTTCTGCGTCATAGTCGCTGAAATGATACTTGTAAGGGAATCGTCCCATCAGTCCGGGGTTCGAGTTCAGCATGGCTTCCATCTCCTTCTCATAACCCGCGAAGATAATGACCATATCAGGATTGGGTTGCGAGAGAACCGTCAATAAGCTGTCAATAACTTTGGCTCCATAGTCTTTCCTGTCAACCGTTCCTTCATAGAGGTTGTATGCCTCGTCTATGAAGAGCACATTGCCTCTTGCTTCCTCCAGGACGGCCTTCATATTCTCTTCCGTCTCACCGATATAGCGGCCTACGAGTCTGGTACGATCGGCACATATCACATCACCTTTGGAGAGCAGACCGATGGAGTGGTATATCTTACCGAGCATTTTTGCGACTGTCGTTTTGCCAGTACCGGGATTGCCGGTGAAGACAGCATGTTGCGCAGCCTTGTTTGACGTATGGAAACCTGCTTTGCTACGCTCTATGAAAAAGCGGCTTTGGTTAGCCATCGTTGTAATACTCTTCTTGATGTCATCAAGTCCCACCATCTCGTTGAGTTCACGTATGCTATCTTCAAACTCTGACGTTGAGTTGGGTAGGAGGTCGAGGGGGATGTCCTCAATAGGCAGCTTTGGCAATTCTTCCTCCTCGGCCATGATACTTTTAAGAGCGCGACGGCGATAACGCGGAGAGACTTCCTCTGCAACATATCGGCGGATGCTACTCAATGACCATGTGGAGAAACAACCATGTTCGTAATGTTCCAGTATTGCTCGGGCAAGTGCATCCATCGTAGCCTCAGAAGGATCAAGATGCTCACTATCCAGTTCTTTGAGGAACGCCTGAACCAGTTCGAACCCTGTATATGAATGCTGTCTCAGGACATTTCCGTTTACAAACAGTTCCTTCAGAGAGGGATATACATCCAGTACGCTCTCGATTTCCTGTTTGCCGCCACACAGCCAAAGCTTGTATTTTTCTTTGTCCTCAGAGATTTTCTCGACAATCTGTCGCGTGACCACCTTTCCTCCTGTGCTGAGCAAGGCTCCTGGGTTTGTCAGGCAGTAAACCTGATTGGCCGTATTGTTCAGTTTCTCATTCAGCGGCTCAAAAGGATTTGGCAGCGCTGCATTGTAGAGTGTGTTGCAGTCAACGTGAGTATAGTAGTAGCCCGGTACTGCGAGTTTCTGGAATGACTGAAGGATCTCTGCGTTCCAGTCCCTGTTCGTGGTGTAGATCAGGAGATTTCTGCTGACTCTCAGTTCTCTGCCACTCAGTCCTTTTCGAAACTCATTGTAGATTTTCAACTGTCGGCATTCCAAAGCATATTGTCTTAACTCTGAGGTGCCAGGAGTCGTAGAAAGAATGTCCCAACTCGACTCTGTGTTCTCTACGCATGAGGTTAGGATATCCTCGATACTACAGATGGGACACATCGTTAATGGTTGCTGAATAATGTCCAATGACTTATCTACCTCGAAGTCAATACGTGCAAGGGCACCATTGTTCTTGTCACGAACCAGCAGGAAGTATTTCCCAGGTAACCAAATACGGAAAGAAAGCATGACGATGCTCACATTGATGTTGTTCTCGCGATTGAACTTATAAGTTATATCGCTGTTGCACATCGGGGAATAGTCGTCTGAGTAGACAAAGCAAGTGAAACGTCCCTCTTTAATCATCGAGCCTTTCCTTGCTTGGATGTTCACAATAATGCAGCCGTCTGTGTAGTCTGCTTCGTCACTTGTTGACAGTGATAGTTTAATTTTACAAAGTTCATCGTTTGTGTAGGCTTTAACGTTACTATCCATAAAACAAAAAAATATTGATTGCATAAAAAAGAGCCGCCAAAGCAGCTCTTTCTATCATCACACAAAATAAAAATTTCAGCAGGTACGAACCATGTAAAATCTCGACTCCTTCCAAGCATCAATAAACTCAGAGATTGAGATACTGATGATATCCGGTTTCTTGTAGGGGTCGAAGATGGTGACGGAATCATCATCAATGGCTGTTACGACAACGGCATGGTTGGTCAAATCCTCCGGGTCATTCTTGTCGGTATATAGTTTCTCCCGGTCAACGCCTACCACGACATCATCATCATCTTTGAGAGCAAGTCTTAAATCGTTGAGAGTCGAATCGTACTGGCGCTTGACTTTCAGCCCAGACAAAGCCAATAGGTTGCCGATACAATAAAGGGGGGTGCCTTCAGGCTTTAGCCATCCTTTTTCTTTCGCGGTGTTCACCAGCCACTCTTCATTATAGGGAATATTATGACGTTGGAGGATAAAGATCTCACAGAGTACGGCACAGATATTCTCTCCGCTTAATGCTGCTATCTGAAGCATCGGTAAGACTTCACTTTGCAGCGGAATGATCGATGCGACATCCTCTGCCTGAAGAGCGACGTTAAGAACCTCCTGCAACTGCTTGTCTTTCTTTAAAGCCTGAAGCACTTGCTTAGTTTCCTCTTCACTGGTGTTGCCATCGAGATAGGCGGCCAGCAATTCGTCGGTTATCAAGTCTTTATTTGCCATATTCTTAAATGTCGTTGAAATTGTCATTTCGAAGATCTGCTGCATTCGGAAGAGCATGTGAACCTGCTCTTCTCTCATTGGCAAGATCTTTTAGGGCGATACGGGTCAGCTGAGCCATAGAGCGCCGTTTTATATTATAGAGGTTCGCGGTCGTTATATTCATCTCCCGCGCCAATTCTTCTGGTTCACAGTCTTCAAGTATCAGCCGACGGATGACATATACATATCTTTTAGTCGGCATGGCCTCGAAAAGCCGTTCTATATCATATTCCACAGTCACATCCGATTCCGGTGCAGCTATGTATTCCTGTTTGTCATAAGGAGGCTCTCCGCTGGTGTTATCTATCATTCTGGTCCGTTTCTTGATGAAGAAGCGGGTAGCGAGAATCTTCAGCCATTGGTACACTGAACTGCGATATTCGAAGTTCCGCAGTTTAATGGCATCATCCTCCATGAGGTAAAGGTAGAGTTCGTTGACCAGTTCATCATATTCCACTTCGTAGTCGAATACGATGTTCATGATACTACAGAACAATGGTTTGCATTTGACGAAGAAGAAATCCTTCGTCAAATGTTCATCACGTTCTATCAGTCCTTTTACTATCTCTTGATCAGTCATAAACCCTCAATTTGGGCACAAAAATACGAAATAAAATCTGTATTATAATATATTATGGTGAAAAATCTTATTTTGTATTCATATTCAATACAAATTATAATGTATGTTAAGAAATGTGGAGCTTTCAGATTTTTTTTCCGATATTTGCCCTTGATAACCCATTTTATTAACAAAAACTTAAAAGTATGAAGAAACTAATTCTTTTTGCTGTCATGGCAGTGATAGGCTCCGTAACGAGTCTGGCACAATATCCTAAACAGTTTAATGCTATTCCGGCTAAGCATTTTGGAATCAAGGGTGGTAAGAATGGCAAAATTTATCAGATTATCGTAAAGAACAACAAGAGCAAAAAGGAGCTCATCAAGAAGACTACGGCAATGCTGGAAGCTTTCAAGTTGATGGGTAAGGACGTGAAACTTGATGAGGTGAACGATAAGATGTCTGAATATAAGGTGAATGTAGTTTTTAACACCGGTATCGGTGTTCATCCTTCTGATGCCGTACCCGTTCGCTTGTATGGTGACCTACGCTTTGAGTTCTATGACGGTGGTGTGAAACTCACGCTGGAAAATCTGAGCGAGGAATTCTTCATCTTACACTATCGTCCTGAGAATATCACAGAGAAAGGTACTGAGACTTACCAGAAGTATAACGAGTTTATTGCCAAGGCCCGTGAGATGGAAAAAGCCACATCAGGCATGGGTAAGTTCTTCGCGAAGGTCGATAAACTTCAGGAGATCAATCATATCAGCGGCACGTTGAAGACCTTCGGCAAGAATGCCAAGACGCAGGTTGTCAACAAGATTAACGAGGCAAATGCCGAGCGTCTGAATGCCCTGATTAAATACCGTGAGCGCATCGATGAGCAACTGCCGTTGTATGAGAAGATGGTTAAGCTCAACGAGGGGCGTTGGTATACGGCTAAGAGTTACGTTGCTGATGCAAAGTCGAATGACACATTTATGAAGTATAAGAGTGCTGCAGAATGGAATCTGAAGGGCTATGGCAAGGCTTTGGAGGATGAGCTGCTTTATGACGTTGACAAGAAGCGTTGGGAACGTGACATTAAATATGTTTACGACGGTATCTTCATCACGCTGGCTGAAGAGCTTGAAGGCTCTATCGTGGGTATTGCCGAGGATGGCGTACTGACTTGGGAACGCGAAGGTGACCTGGTCGTTCCAACAGATGCCAAGAAGAAAGCTAAGTACATCAAGAAAAACAAGTCGTTCACCGACTACGATTCATACGACAACTAGTTTTACGTATCGTTTATGCAGAAAGTAATACTGACACTGATGTTGCTATTTTGTGCCGCTGGCTGGAAAGCGGCGGCACAATCTTTTGACCTTCTTCCTCAACAGCAACAGAAAAAAAGCAAGAAGAAAGATACTGAACGTTTGGCTCAACTGCTGGATGCCAATGATGTGAAAGGCATGGCTGCCTTATTGAAGGAGGAACCGGATCTTGTCCATGCCAACAGTTTCCAGTTTAAGACGGCCAGTGGCGTCAAACGTTCCGTTCCCTTGTTCTTCGAAACGGTCTTGCGTGCTCTTGATGGAGAAACTCCTCCGGAGATGTGTCAGGTTGTTACAGATGCAGGGTGTGATTTGGATGTGGTCTATGATGGATATACTCCTATCTATGTCGTGATGGACTATGTTGCCACTCACCCGAAGAGCCAGTGTACGAATGCTGTCAAGGTGATGAAGGCTTTTGATTCCCGTAAGGATTTCGATGCCAACAAGCGTTATCGTTCCGAACTGCCGCCATTGAATTTCCTGATGAGGCGTAATTATGATTTCCTTCACGGAAAGTTCAATGCAGACTATATCCCCGACGAAGTGCTGCAGATCATGATTAGTCATGGTGCCTCCGTCACCAGCTATACTGAGGATGGAGCCTCGCTGATGACTTATGCCATAGATACCGATAATAAGTATTTGCAGACTTACTTCATCGAAAAGGGAGTGAACCTGCGCCATAATGATGCTCAGGGTAATGATGCCGTCCATCAGGCTATTGAACGTGGAGACTTGGCTTTGCTGAAAAAGATGATCAGTAGCGGCGGTGTGTCCATTGACATCAATTCTTTCCACAATGACACCAAGAAGATTGCCGCATACCCTGACCTTTACAACTATCTGGCTACGGTGTGTTCACAGAAGGCGGAGAACTATGAGGATCTCGTGCTCTTCCGTAAGCGTTTCGACGACAAGAAAGGCATGGTACAGAACAAGTACGAGCGTTTGGCACAAAGCGAACTTAACAAGTGTGAGAAATTCGCTGATGTCGTGAATGTAGCCAACCGCTATCCTGACCTCACAAAACTTACTGACGTGAAGAAGGCGGCTGTCTACAGAAGAGACTACAACCGCTTGAACGGCATTCTGCAAACGGTGTTGTCCGTAGCCCGGAGTGCAAACCTGAACAGTCCCCTCGAACACGATTCCTTTGTCAGCGAGTTCATCACGACCTATAGTAAAACATACTCCTACGATCCTGAGAACAAGGTGAGCGTAGCATATAGAATCCAGACATTCTACGATGTTCACCGTGGCGTGGAATTTAGGGATAACTACATCTATTATGGACGTAATAGCGGATTCTTCGTCGAACTCTTAGACCTAGACAATCCCTATTTCAAGATGGATTTGGCAAAGGAGCATCGGGCGATGTTGGAAAATGCGATTAGCACTGCCAAATACAACAGCGACCAGGACTTTGCAAACTATTTCAGTGCTGCGGCACCAGTTCTGGAAAGGAAGCTGAATACATTCATCAATAGCGTTAACCGTCAAATTGAGCAGTACAATAGTGAGGTCAGGGACTACAATGCCAAACTGGCACGTAACAAGGCTGCTGCCGATGCACGACGTGCGCAAGAAGAAGCCAAGAAAGAACACGATAAACGCATCAGGGATGCCGTCGACAAAGACTTGTCAACAATAGGAATCACCTATAAGACATCTGAATGGGAAAAAGGGTGGGCTGACCGTTTCTTTATGACTGCCGATCACAAGAGTACGTACTATATGGATGTGGAATACTCTGATGGTTCGAAAGGTTGTATCATCAGATACCCCCAAACAGATTATTACCTACCCAGTCGCGGTAAGGGATTCTTTATTGACGATACATATACAACATTATATGACGCCATTGCAGCAGAGTATTTCTTCCAGTTTGACGTGACACGTTCTAAAGGCAGTAAATAGTAAACACTCTTCATATATTTTTGCTTGTTTTAAAATGTCATCACTATCTTTTCGCAACTATCACAAATCTATCAATAATAAAAAACAATGAAAAGAACAATTCTACTCTTTCTGTCGGTTATGATGACTGTCATCATGACGGCAGGCGACGTGACGCCCCAGCAGGCGCTGCAACAGGCTCAGAAATTCCTGCAGCAGACGCCATCGGGCATGAAGAGGAGTCAGGCTGAGGTTCCCCAGCTGAAGATGGTGGGACGCGTCAGCGGACTCTATGTGTTTAACGCAGAACAGAACCAGGGCTATGTCATCGTGTCGAACGACGACCGCACGGCACCTATTCTGGGCTATAGTGAGACGGGCACCCTCGACCCGGACAACATGCCTTGCAACATGCGTGCCTGGCTGCAGGGTTATGCCGACGAGATTGCGTGGCTGAACGAGCACAACATCCAGCCCATAACAGTTCCTGTCGTCCGCCGCACTCCGTCCGCTGTCAAGACACCCATTGCCCCGCTGGTGAAGACGCATTGGGATCAGGGATCGCCCTACAATGACAACTGCCCAGAATATGAAAGTGATAAAGCTGTCACAGGTTGTGTGGCTACCGCTATGGCTCAGGTGATGAAGTACCATGAGTATGCCAATATGACTGGAGATATTCCTGGATATGATACAGACTTCCAAGGCTCGTCGTGTATTGCGGTAAGTACATTGACTGCCACGTCCTTTGATTGGGGCAATATGTTGAATGATTATACCAACAGCGCGACAGATACCCAGAAGTCTGCCGTTGCCAAGCTAATGCAATATTGTGGTGCTTCCGTCAAGATGCACTATGGCTCGGTATCATCATCTAATACTACAGAAGTCGTGACAGCTCTCAAGACCTATTTCGGTTATAACAGCACTGCTCAGATGGCTGTACGCAGTCTATATACTTATAACGAATGGATAGAGCTTATCTATAACGAGCTGAAACAGAACCGTCCTGTTGTTTATGGCGGTCAGTCGTCAGGTGGTGGTCACGAATTCGTTTGCGACGGTTATCAAGGTGAGGACTATTTCCATATCAACTGGGGTTGGGGCGGTATGAGTGACAACTACTTTAAGCTCTCTGCCCTCGACTCCGACCACCAGGGCATTGGCGGCAGCAGCTCTACTGACGGCTATCATTACGGTCAGGACGCTGTCGTCGGTGTGCAGAAACCTTCAGACGGGGGAACAGTTTTAGATATATCTACTCATTTACCGGATCTTTCGGTAACAAGCATTAGTGGTCCAACCTCTGCTACTGCAGGTCAGGAAGTGACTTATACACTTACCGTCAAAAACAACGCTTCACTAGACTATAGCGGTGATATTTATCTTGGTATTAAGTATGGAGATAGCGAGCCTTATAGTTATGGTCTGCTTTCCGGTGACCTCTTTAATATTCCTGCTGGGGGTTCTAAAAATTGTGCTATAAAAACGACTTTTGAATCTGCCGGGACTTATAAGTTGGTATTCTTCTGGCCTAATAGTGAAGGCAGCTATAATACGTATGGTGATGTTTTAACAACCGTCACAGTTTCGTCAGGCAAGCCCAGGACCAGTGATTTAGACCTAATCACCACAATTAAGCAAATCGAAACCCGTAGTGATAACAATTTCTACGGCACAACATTGAAGGGCGTCTTGACCGTTTCAAATCCCAGTACCGACTATGATTTTGAAGGTTATTATGAGTGGATGGTGAATGGAGATGCTAAGGTATTTGATTCTAAACATACTTACATTCCTGCCGGAGGTAGCATCGATGTTCCATTTGAAGCTAGTGGCAGAACAATCAATACCAATTATCCATTACAGGTTTGCTATTTAAGAAATAGCGATTGGACAGACTGGAATGTCCTTGCCACGCTTACTTGTAAGCCCGCAATAGTTACTATTGATGCATCGGGGAATAAGACGGTCCTTCAACCGGCAAATTCTTACACTGTTCCTGATAATGTCGTTTCTGTAGAAATGACAGGAGCAGGCGTGACCTCCGTCACCAAGAACAGCAATCCTAACACGCTATATATCCTTGGTTCAAGTGATGCTGTTCCAGAAGGATTAACCAACGTTGTCAGATTCAATGGTACGACTTATTTGGCTTCAAGCATCACACTCACTGATGGTTATAACTTCGCTTCGCCTGTCGATTTCACGGCTACGAATATCGTGTTTAACTACACGTTCACGAAAGGCGCAGACGGATCGAAAGGTTGGAACACCATTATGTTGCCTTTCGACGTGACGTCAGTGACAGCCGATGCTGTGGCTATCGACTGGTTCCATAATAGTGGTGAAACAGGAAAGCAGTTCTGGTTGAAGGAGTTCGTCAGCGACGAACCTGGCGTTGTGAACTTCGACTTTGTCTCTGGCACCACCATGAAGGCTAATACACCGTATATCGTTGCCTTCCCAGGTGACCATTGGGGTGCTGCCTACGATCTCAGTACAAAGGCCATCAAGTTCGTCGGTGAGACCAACACCACCGTTCACAAGAGCGACGCAGTATCGTCTGTCACAGGTGCTAACTACCGCTTTATCGGCACAACTGTGACAGATGCCACTTCCGACATCTATATTATCAATGACGCTGGTAACCAGTTCGTGCTGGACGATGGCTGTGCTCCCTTCCGCGCCTACTTCAAGCCTGGCACCTTCGATTCGGCTGTGACTAGTCTCAGCATCAACAACGGCGGTGGTACGACGGGAATTGAAACGATGTCTGAGGTCAGAAGTGTGATGTCTGATGTGTGGTACGACCTGCAAGGCCGTCGTGTCGAGAATCCCACCAAGGGTGTGTATATCAAGAATGGCCGTAAGGTCGTGATTAAGTGAGAGAAGAACTGAGCTTGCTCGAGTTCTTCCGAACGGGAACGAGCTCGAGCTTAAGCTCAAATATTCATAAAGGGTAGGCTCGTTTTTTTTCGTACCTTCGCATACAAAACGAGAGAATAGCATGATAAAAGAACGGACCCGCGATTTGTTTGTCATTCACCATTGCGAGGACATCAACTACCAGTATCAGAACGGGCTGAACAGCCTGTATCTTAACTTCCCTGTGCACTAGAGAATGAGTTGTTAAAATATCTTAAGAAAGTGCTTGAAATTTGCGAGAGATGGAAACATTATATACTTTTGGGGTCAAATATATAACATAACTAAAATCATAAAATTGTGGAACATAGTACGACGATGAAGCGGATAATCATCTTTGCATTAGGACTGCTGACGGCTGTCACCATGATGGCCCAGATTCCCTATTACGCTGCCACCGTGGGCAACGGGAAGCTATATGGCTATTCGTCGGTGAAGTTCCGACCTGGCATCAACCATCAGGAAACCTATACCACCTTCCAATACGGTCTGGGCGACCATTTCGCCACTGGCATCGACCTATACACTGGCCCCAACAGCAGCTATTGGGGCGGACTGGTGCGTTATGGGCGGCAGTTCAGCCGTTGGTTCAATGCAGGTGCAGAAGTCACCCCGTCGTTCAATCTCAACAACTCCTTCCGCTTTGCCTACCTCACCTCAGCACTCTACCTCAATGGCGCCATTTCGGCCAACGGACGCCTGTTCCGGTGTACCAACACATGGTGGATAGTGAACGACGGCAGCGACAACACCTTCTCCAATTACGAGTATCTGGGCTATTCCATTCCCCTGAACAACGGTCGGAGCATAACACCGATGGTCGGAGCTATCCATTCGTGGAAGATGGATCAGGACGTGGATATTGCCGCAGGATTCTACTATACCATCAAAAATTGGAGCTTCTATGTCTGGGGAAACGATTTCCTGAAGTCGCATCCGCGAGTCGTCCTCGGCATTGATTTCGCCCTATAAAAGATGACACACAGGTACCGCTGACAAAAAAACCGGATTACTGCAAGAATAATCCGATTTTTATCATTATAGTGACAAATGCCATTATTTATGGTGTTACAGGTACAGGAGCAACGGTATAAACGTAGGTCGTGGTGCCGTCACTGTTATCAGTCTCTGACGTCAGCGACACCGTAAAGTAAGGTGCCGCAAGGTCGCCAGCGACCTGTCTGGTAGGATATGTATAGTCGTCACGGTAATAATTTCGACACTGAATACCCTTGGTATAGCTGTAATCACTATCGCTATTATAGTAAGGCGATTGGCAGGTAATAGTCAACGTGTATGTGCCGCCGTTAGCTGTACTAAGTTTCAGATAATCGCCTGAAAAGTCATCTCCAAAGGCCAGAGAAAGAGCTGTCCAAAAATTACTGCAATTGATAGTGCAATTTCCGTCAAGCACTAAGTTTAGGGTATAATTATTACCTTCCCCGGAAGTTCCCATTATCGCTGTACCTCCATCATAGGTAGCTGTCAGATTCTTCAAGGTCACATTATTGACATATGCTTTGTTAAAATCAAAATAATATCCCATACTCGTTCCCTCAATGGTAATGTTATTATCAGTGAAAGAATATTCATCGTTATAAGGCTCTGCAGTGGACCCTGTTATCGTCGGCATGACGTATTGGGTCTTGTAAGCGAGCGTTATGTTTCCATAATAATACTTACCATTTTGGAAGCCACCTGCAGGGGCTGTTCTTACCTTTTCATAGACAACACCGTCGGAAGCTGTTGCGGTAAAAGTCAAGTTTTCTGTAGCAGGAGGTGACTCGTAATTAAAGCGGATGGGCAGATAAAAATCATGGTTTCCATCGATGGTTGGGTTACTAATTTGTCTTGTATTACCTCCCCTGTTTTTGGGTCCCCCCAGGGGTGTATATATATTGACGAATGGGCCGCTGGGCGGGAAGGTGGCTACAGTATAATCCGATGTGATAACTAATTTCGTAATTGTTGGATAGATTGCTGGGGGATTACCATCCTGTCCTGTGAAGGAGAACCTAAACCGGAACATTGACTGTAGGGGCAGAAAAGTGGCTGTCGTATTCTCAGCGTCATCAGTTTTGCAGAGATCGAGCGTATAGCCGTCAGTGGCATTACCGCTAATGGCTTTAATCTTCATGGTTGCCTTGGCAAAATCACAATCCGATGCTGCGGCTGCTGAACCATCAGCAAGGCTGATAGAGACTGGTCCCGAGTTAGCATATTTAAATCCACAACTTGCGGGATTCTCATCAAAAACATTCATATTATAGCATAATGTCAAGACATCCCCAACTTCGGGCGCTACGGGGAATTTCACGGTTCCAGTTAGTGTGGTGCTAGTACCATCACTTGTCGGAGACAGCGTGGTAGCCGTAGTTCCGTCACAAGCAAACTCATTTTTCTCCTCGATACACACATAGATGAGGTCGGTTGTGGCAAAGGTTGCCGTAATGGAGCTGCCGTCGGTGCCGAAGGATACTGCGCGGGTTTCTGCGTCGTCACCAATGGTGGCGGGGATGTTCACTTTATATACTGGAGTTTCTTGTGTTGGTTGGGGAGCGTTGGTTGCGGCAAGGTTGTCCTCACTGCTACATGCCTGAAGACCTATCATGCCTACACAAAGGCCTAAAAGATAGCTATAGTGTTTCTTTTTCATTGTGTTCTTGTTTAATAGGGTTTGTTACTTGGATAAAATCTCAACCTGTTTCTCACGATCTATTCACCCTCCGGCCAGGGAATAGGCTCATAGGGGTCGCGGACGCCACTGGATAGCAGAATGGTATCACTCTTTTTCATCTCGTAAATGAGCATTGTCGGACGCTCGTACTTTCTTTTTCTGCGAGTTTCTTTCATAAAGGGTTAGTTGTTAAGTGAATAGTATTTGTTTCCCGCAAAGATAGTGACAAAAAAGGAGAAAGCAGGGACAAAACAAAAAAATTCGACGGACAAATTCCGATTTTGTCCGTCGATTACACTTTTTGGGGGTAAATCATTGATTATTCTTCCACTCGGTGGGGGTCATGCCGGTGAAATCGCGGAAAGAACGGACGAGGGCTTTGTCGTTGGCAAAGCCGGATTCGGCGGCAACGGCGGCGAGCTTCATGTTGGGATTGTTGCGCATGAGCTGCTGGGCATGGCGGACGCGGTATTCGTTGACGAACTGCGAGACGGAACAGCCGCGCGAGGAATTGATGCAGTCGGAGATGTAGCGGCTGTTG